>JACCEC013151371.1_pt1 | contig 30241 bp, 22 predicted proteins | sample 7450121 | NCBI WGS metagenome assembly JACCEC01 (sample SAMN15323455, study PRJNA562643) | freshwater metagenome | isolation source: river surface water | place: USA:Blue River Watershed | collected 2017-08-18 | reverse complement strand
GTTTGCTAAAGACCCACTTTCATTCATCAGAAGTGGCTTTTCGACCTATGGTAATACCTTTCGATTAAATTTTTTTCGAGACATCGTTAAAATCACCATGGTTATGCCCAGGTAAAGGCTTTTTCGGAATTAAGTAGAGTTCTCGGAATCAGATCTCAGTAAGTCACAATTCTATCTCAAACAATGTTACTAAATGCCCTTTTAATTTCTCGGCAACTTCCCCCATAGATAGCTCTTTACCAAGTTCTTGCTGCAAAGAGGTAACAGCCTTATCGCTTATACCACAGGGGATAATGTTTCCAAAAAAGTTCAAATCGGTATTCACATTAAAAGCAAATCCATGCATTGTCACCCAGCGGCTACACTTGACTCCCATAGCACAGATTTTACGAGGATTTTGTCCATCTTTGTACCCCAACCAAACCCCCGTCAAGCCATCTATTCTCCCTGCCGAAAGTCCATAATCGGCACAGGTTGAAATGATGGCTTCTTCCAATATCCGCATGTATTGGTGAATGTCGGTAAAGAAATTTTCCAAGTCCAAAATAGGATACCCTACCAGTTGCCCAGGCCCGTGATACGTGATGTCCCCTCCCCTGTTTATCTTATAAAATTGCGCTCCGACTTCGTTTAGTTGTTCTTCATTCATCAATAAGTTTTCTTGATGACCACTTTTCCCTAAGGTATAAACGTGGGGGTGTTGACAAAACAACAAGTGATTAGGGGTAGGCTGTTGTTCCTCAGCAGAATATTTTCGGTTTTGAGTTTTAATGGCTACCGCTTCGGCCAACAAGCGTTCTTGGTAATCCCAAGCCTCTTGGTAATTAATCGTGCCTAAATCTTCAAAACGCACTTTTTTATTTTGAACAGTATTCATAATATATAACTTTCGTTTCCCAACCCTTATAGGTCTTTATCGTTACGAAGGTATTAATCTATAACTTTTTTTTAAAAGAGTTGGTTCATGATGACGAAATAGACAACTTTACCCCAATGATTGAGGCCTCCATTTCAACTCTAACATAACATCAAATGATTCTAATTGCAGACAGCGGCTCGACGAAAACCGACTGGCGAATTATCGACAAAGAAAATAACGTTCAACAGGCAAAGACCATTGGCCTTAACCCTTATTTTCAAGATTCAGATTCCATTGCCAACGAACTTCGCCAAAATCTCCTGCCTTCAATCGTTGGCAAAGTTACTGAAATCTATTTTTACGGAACAGGTTGCGCGGGCGAAGAGCCATGTGCCATTGTTCGTCGGGGTTTACAAGCCGTTTTTCCAACCGCACTTCACATTGAAGTAGATAGTGATATGCTCGGGGCTGCCCGTGGCCTTTGTGGACACCAAGCGGACATTGCTTGTATATTGGGAACGGGTTCCAACAATTGCTTATACGACGGCAAAAACATCGCTGACAAAATCCCTTCATTCGGGTTTTGGTTGGGCGATGAAGGCAGCGGGGGCCATTTAGGAAAAAAAATTGTGCTAGCCTTTTTACACAAAGAAATGCCTACCGACTTGGCCGAAAAGTTCAGCAAACGATATGGACTTACGAGGGAAATAGTACTGGAAAACGCCTACAAAAAACCTTTCCCCAATCGCTATTTTGCCAGTTATTCCAAATTTCTTTTTGACAATCGAAACCACCCCTTTGCTTATCAATTGGTCTATGATGCCTTCGGCGAGTTTTTGGACAAGTACGTCGCCAAATTACCCAATTTCAGCCAGTACAAAATTCACTTTGTAGGCTCTGTGGCTTTTTATTACAACGACATCCTTCGACGCGCTGCTGCCGACAAAGGTATGACCATTGGGCATGTCATGGAAACCCCAATCGCGGGCTTAACACTTTACCATCAAGAGCGTCAATAGACTGTTTTTTACGGCTCTGCATGACCACCCCAAAGTTCCACAACATTCGAGCGCTTTTTTTAGTCATTGATGTGTCTAATTCTAAATCGTAGTAATGCCCAAAGAACCAAATAAAGCATTCCAAGAAGGACTCCAAACTCTAAACTCAATATCAACGCAGTTCGGTCGGTTAGGCTTTGCCAAATGGCACTAAAAAGTTCCTGTGGGTTATGAAGAATGTCCCAACTATTCCATCGGCGCACTCTTCCTAGATAAATCCCAAAACCCGCCAAAGGAAAGCTTACAAGCAGCAAAAGATTTCCAATGGTTTTGGAATAGGTCTTTTGCCAACTACGATGCATCCAATAGACAGACACAAGACCATTAAACAAGCTCACTTCTGCATAGAAAAATAGCATTATCATATCGTGCCAAGTAACATCACTCCCCATATCGACTGATAAATGCACAAGGTCTGTTATCATGTAAGGGGCATTGGGGAAGAACAAAACCCAAACCACACTCCATACCCCGACCCATACATACCATTTATCAAATCGCTTCACTGTGATGTCAACAATAAAAGACACAATAAGGGGAATCCAACTCAAAAACAAATTCCAATCTAGCGAAAAATCTACGGCTTCAATGAATTGTGTCCTTACCATGTGGTAAGTCAGAGCCACCATACTCATTAGCAAGAGTAAAAGGAGTGGATAAAGCCCTTGCATGGTAATAATTGGGGGCTCAGACACCATAAAGCGGTATTTCCAGCATTTATAAAGGAGACGTTTTAGCAAGTGACTTTGGGTTAGTTTCACAAATAACGTTGAATTATATGCTGAAATTCAATAATCAAGTTAAAACTTTTGCGTAATTTGGCACGGCCAAACTAAAAATTTACAATCACTCACCTAAAAATAGTATGAACATCCACGAGTACCAAGGAAAAGAAATACTCAAAAAATACGGTGTCAGAGTCCAAGATGGCATCGTGGTTGATACCCCTGAGCGTGCTATTGAGGCATACCACACTATCGCAGAACGTACAGGTTCTAAATTTGTCGTAGTGAAGTCGCAAATCCACGCGGGTGGACGCGGAAAGGGTAAAATTGTAGGTAGCGAACAACGCGGGGTACAAGTGGTAAAATCGCCTGACCAAGCTCATGAAACGGCTACGAACCTCCTCGGACACGTGTTGGTGACACACCAAACAGGCCCTGAAGGAAAAAAAGTAAACAAGATTTTCTTGGCAGAGGATGCTTACTATCCAGGAACTTCTGAGCCAAAAGAATTTTACATGTCTATTCTTCTTGACCGTGCCAAAGGCTGTCCTGTTATCATGGCAAGTACTGAAGGCGGTATGGATATCGAAGAGGTGGCTGAACACACTCCTGAAAAAATCATCAAAGAGTGGGTTGACCCACGCGTAGGTTTGCAGGGTTTCCAAGCTCGCAAAATCGCTTTTGCGTTTGGTCTTACTGGCAATGCCTTCAAAGAAATGGTGAAGTTTGTCTCGGCTCTTTATAGTGCGTACATTGAGTCTGATGCTGCCATGTTTGAAATCAACCCTGTGTTGAAAACTTCAGACGATAAAATCTTGGCCGTTGACGCGAAAGTAAACCTTGATGACAACGCCCTCTTCCGCCACGCTGACCTTGCCGATATGCGCGACACCAACGAAGAAGACCCTTTGGAAGTAGAAGCTGGTGAAAGTAACCTTAACTACGTAAAACTTGACGGAAATGTGGGCTGTATGGTAAACGGTGCTGGTTTGGCAATGGCTACCATGGATCTTATCAAATTGTCAGGTGGTGAACCTGCCAACTTCTTGGACGTAGGTGGTGGCGCAAACGCCAAAACCGTTGAAGCTGGTTTCCGTATCATCTTGAAAGACCCGAACGTAAAAGCTATCTTGATTAACATCTTTGGTGGTATCGTTCGTTGCGACCGTGTGGCAACAGGGGTTGTTGAAGCTTACAAAGCGATTGGAAACATTCCAGTACCTATCATCGTTCGTTTGCAAGGTACCAACGCCGAAGAAGGTGCTCGCATCATCAACGAATCAGGTTTGCAAGTTTTCTCGGCCATCGAGTTCAAAGAAGCAGCTGCAAAAGTGACTGAAGTGTTGAAATCGTTGGGTCTATAAGCAAATCCTATATTGTATTCTCATGGCAAGGCGCGTCAATTGACGCGCCTTGTTTTTTGAATAATCCCACGTTTTTCCACCCCAACTGTTACCTTTGCGTCTCGATTGGAGTTAGGGAAGTATGATTCACGACATTTTAAAACAGTACTGGAATTACGATTCGTTTCGTCCGCTGCAAGAAGATATTATTCAAAGTATTTTATCGGGACAAGATACGCTCGCATTACTCCCTACTGGCGGAGGAAAGTCGGTGTGTTTTCAAGTTCCTGCATTGGCCAAAGAGGGCGTTTGTATCGTGGTTACACCGTTAATTGCCCTCATGAAAGACCAAGTAGAGCAACTCAAACGGCGGCGCATTATGGCGGCAGCGATTTATTCGGGGATGAATTGGCACGAAATCGACATCGTACTTGATAACTGCATTCACGGAACAACCAAATTTTTGTACGTTTCACCCGAACGCCTCCGAACCGATATTTTTTTGGCACGTGTCAAGCAAATGAAAATTTCGCTTTTAGCCATCGACGAAGCCCACTGTATTTCGCAGTGGGGATATGATTTTCGACCTGCCTATTTACAAATCGCGGCGTTCCGTCAGTTAATTCCCACGGTACCCCTAATTGCCTTGACGGCTTCCGCCACCGACCCCGTAAAAAAAGACATTTGTAAGAAATTGGAAATGCGCGAACCTGCTATTTTCCAATCAACCTTTGCGCGAGCCAATTTGTCGTATTCCGCGTTTTTTGAAGAAAACAAAGACGCACGATTACTTCGGATTTTACAAAACGTACAAGGAAGCTCCCTCATTTATGTCCGTAATCGTCGTCGTACCAAAGAGGTCGCAGATTGGCTTAATCGAAACGGCATTCGGGCTGATTTTTACCATGCTGGCGTTCCTAACAAACAACGTAGCGAAAAGCAAGAAGCTTGGATTCGTAACCGTTCGCGGGTGATGGTCGCTACCAATGCTTTTGGAATGGGTATCGACAAACCCGATGTTCGTTCGGTGATTCACATTGATTTACCCGACACCCTCGAAGCCTACTACCAAGAAGCGGGAAGAGCGGGGCGGGATGGACAACGAGCGTATGCAGTGGCTTTATATGCTCAACGCGACTTGGACGAATTAGCCAGAAATGTTGACCAAAAATACCCTCCTATTGATTTTCTTCGGCGCGTCTACCAAGCACTTTCCAACTACTATCAAGTCCCCGTAGGAGGAGGCGAATTTGAAACCTTCGACTTTGACCTACAAGACTTTACAGGCACATTTGGCTTACCCCTTTCCGAAACCCACTTTGCCATTAAACTCCTTGAAGAAGAGGGATTTGTACAACTTAGTGAAGCCTACAATAGCGTTTCTAAAATTCATATTACCGTCGATAACCGTTCCTTATACGAACTCCAACTCAAATATCCTCAGTACGACAGTTTTATCAAACTTTTGTTGCGTATGTACGGAGGCGAGTTATTTAGCCAGTTTGTACCCATTTCAGAAACCGCCCTTGGTCAAAAACATTACGCAATGGAAACCGATGTAATCAAGCTACTGCAAGGGCTTCACGACCTCGGCATGATTGTGTATGAAAAACAACGAGTTAAGCCCCAATTTGGCTTTGCGACCCCACGTTTTGATGCTTCTCAAATGCCCATTGATGCTTTAGCTATTGAAGAAAAGCATAAGACAGATTTACAACGTATCGCGGCTGTAGTGAGTTACGTTCAACAAAAGAGCCGTTGTCGGACGCAATTACTCCAAAAGTACTTTGGCGAACCAAGTGATTTGGACTGTGGGATTTGTGATAATTGTTTGGCTAAAAAGAAAAAAGCATCTTCTCCTGCCGAACATACCCCTATTCGTGCCGAAATGCTCCGCCTTCTGCAACTAAGTCCGCTTACTCCTCAGCAACTAGTAGCTGCCTTTGGCTTAAAAAACGAACAAGCCGCTATCGCAACACTGCGGGAACTATTGGAGGACGAAGTCGTTTTGTATGAAAGTGAAGGAAGAATACGACTAAAAGCGTCATGAAGCTTCAAAAAACAATAAAACAACGAACATTAGCACAATGAACATAGGAGACAAAGTTCGATTAATCCATTCCAAAGAAGAGGGTATCGTTACCCGAGTTTTACCCAACAACGTCATCGAAATCGAAATCGAAGACGGTTTTCGTTTGCCCGTTTTGAAGCGTGAATTGGCCGTTGTATCTGCCGTAGAAGCGCAGGTATTTCGTGCTATAAAACCCCAACCTACTCCCGAAAAAGCCACCGAAAATCGCCCAACGGGCATCCGTGCTGAAAAGGGGATTTTTATGGCATTTGTTCCGCTCAACGACCGCGAAATTGTCCTTCATCTCGTCAATAACACCGACTGGGATTTACCATATTCACTCACAACTCCCACCGAACGTCACCAAAGAGGCATTTCGGGTGGTTATCTGAAAGCCAAAAGTGCCATCAAAGTCCACGAATTACTCGTTAAAGACTTTGACAATTGGGGGACGTTTGTGTTTCATTGCCTTTATTTTACCATTGGGTTTTCGCCAGAAAGAGCCCCATTGACCAAGCGAATTAAATTTAGAGCAAATACTTTTTTCAAGAATAAACGCAAAGCGCCACTTATCGAAAAAGACGCCTATATCTTTCAACTCGATGCCGACGAAAAACTAGACCAACCGCTCAATGTACAGGTATTGAAAGAAAAAATGATGGAGAAAAACGAGCCAGAACCCGCTGCATCTCGGCCTATTGAGCGCCCTTCTGCGGTCATCGACTTACATATCGAAAAACTAACGCGGGATTTTTTGGCATTGAGCAACAACGAAATGATTACAATTCAATTAAAGACCTTTGAGCAACAACTCGAAAAGGCCATCGCAAGCGGAATGGACGAAATTACGTTTATTCACGGCGTAGGAAACGGCGTATTACGCACCGAACTCCACCGCCGAATGAGCAAGCACAAAAATGTAAAGTTTTACGAAGACGCTCAAAAGGAGAAGTTTGGTTATGGAGCTACCAAAGTAAAAATCAAATAAAATGTACCTTCCTGAAAGTTCAAAAATTTTCAGGAAGGTTTCCATTAAGCCCGCAAAAAGCCCAAAATAATCACTCCAATAGCACTAATGGCCAAGCCCAATGATTCACGGGCGAGCTCAATATTGATGGAACGCATCGCCATTTCTCCCCAAAATACCCCTTCGTACTTAGGAGGCCACTGTTGAAAAGCGGCTAAAAAATACGCTCCTGCCAAAATAAAAAACACATAGCGGTTGGGGGCTTTCCCAAAAAATATACTCAAACTCGCTGCTACTGCAATCCCATAAATCGGCATCCATAGTTCTGGGTCAGGGTCGTTATACTGCACCACGACAAAGTAGGTAAACAAAATCGCTAATATCAGCGAAACCACTTTTTTCAGATTCATAGTTCTATTAGTTAGATTAAATTTTACACATTTTTTACCGATAATCTTCCCGAACGGGAGCAAGCACGTCCATCACGCGCACATCGGTTAGTGCGCGAACTTGATGCGAAACATTGGAAGATATAGTAGCTACATCTCTCATTCGGGCGTCGATTCTAATTGATGAAAAACATTCATATAACAGATTTTTGGCCAAAAATAGTTAATTTGCCCATTCAACAACACTCTCTAAATTCCAATGAAAACCCTTTCTACTCTTTCGCTCATACTGATTTCTGTCAGTATTTGGGCACAAAAACCTTATTACCCCGAACCAAAATGGCCCGAACAAGACACCGCTAACAAATTCTACACCGTCAAAGGAGAACGTCATGGGGTAAGTTTTTTCAAAAAACATTATTTCAAAGACGTTCAATACACCCCTTCCGAAAAGCTTTCTTTTGATGTCTATCACTCACCCGATGTGATGTATCATTGGTACCGTAAATGGGCTGAGCAATACCCCAATCTCGTTGATTTATACGAAGTTGCCAAAAGCTACGAGGGCCGACCTATTCTTCAAATGACCCTCACCAACAAAAAAACGGGCAAGCATACCGACAAGCCTGCTGCCTACTTTGAAGCAGGTCGTCATAGTGGTGAAGTAACAAGCAGCGAGGCCGTTTTGTGGCTTACCAAACACCTACTTGATAACTACGGAAAAGACGCTGCTATCACCAAGTTGATTGATACAAAAACCATTTACTTACGCCCCGAAAATAACCCAGATGGCTCAACTATGTATTTGTTTTCGGCCCAGCGAAATCGCAGTACCGTACACCCCAAAGATGATGACCGTGATGGTTTGCTCGACGAAGACCCTGAAGAAGACCTCGACGGTGACGGAGTCATTTATCAGATTCGTAAAAAAGCCGTGACCAAAGTCGAAAAAGAAAAGGCTGACTTTGTATTAGACCCCCGCGACTCTCGCTTGATGAAACGCGTGCAAGAAGGCAAAGGAGAATGGCTCGTTTATACCGAGGGCATTGATAACGATGGCGATGGCAAATACAACGAAGACGGAATTGGGGGACTCGACAACCACCGCAACTACCCCGAAAACTGGCGCCCCGACCAAGGCGGAGATTTCACAGGACGAGGCTATACCCAAGGTGGAGCTGGTGATTATCCGTTAAGCGAAATTGAAACGCGTTCGACGGTATTGTGGTTGCTTCAACACCCCAATATTTCGGTCGTCAACTCGATGGATACGCGAGTGCCCATGCACTTGCGCCCGCCGTCAACGTCGAAAAGCGAAGAAAGTATGTTTCCCACTGACTTGGCTATTTATAAACACATGGACAGCCTTGGGCTTTCGCACACTAACTATCCATGGGCGGGTGATGTCTATTACACCTATGCAACGCGCAGCAAAACCGACCGCGTCACGGGCGACCCTTCTAAACCTCAACCTTTGTTTGGCCACGGCCCTGATTTTGGGTATTTTTATTACGGCTCAGTATGGTATGGCGATGAATTATGGAACGGCGGCGCCATGAAAGATTACGACAAAGATGGTCAATACGACGAATACGACGGTCTTATGTGGGACGATGAAGCCAACAAGAAGAATGGCTTTAAACCTTGGACTAAACTCACTCACCCCATTTTGGGAGAAGTAGAAATTGGCGGTTTCCACCCCAAGTTTTTTGCCCAAAACGGCCCCGCTTGGAATTTGGAAACCTGGATTTCTAAACAATCTCTTTTCAACTTAGGCATGGCGATGGAACTTCCACAAGTGGAGTTTAAAGATGTTTCGGTCAAAGCACTTCCAAACAAAGAATACGAAATTCGCGTTAAATGGAGCAATACGGGTAAACTTCCCGTTGCCCTTGAGCAAGCTAAACGCGTCAAAATCGTTCAAGAAGACCGCTTAATCCTCGACATTGACAAAAATTTGTTGAAAGGTTTTGAAGAGGCAAAGGTGGTAATTACGCAACCCACCTTATTTGACAAAACCATTTACGCGGGTTATACGACCCCTAACGAGACAAAAGAAGGCGTTTTCCGCGTAAAACTTAACCAATTAGGAAGCATTAAAGCAAAAGTAAAACTCCTTTCAACGCGAGGAGGGTATCAGGAAAAAGAAATTGTCATTGGACAGTAACTTTTAGAAATGTTGGCTAAGCCTTGGAATGTCAGCCATTGGAATGGCTATTGGCAGTGCCGCCAATAACATGGGATTATTACGTCTTGAGTTACCCATTGGACTGGGTTGTGGAGCATTCATCAATCGTAAAATGGATCAAAAAGCGACCAAAGAAAAGCGGCAATTGAGTATTTCGCTCTTATAAACAAGGTTTGTACAATAAAAAACCTTCCAAGTTTTGCCCAAAAGAGTGGCTAAACATTGGAAGGTCAGTAAGCATCAATTAGACTTTCCAAGTTACACTAAGAAAGTCTAATTGATATTAATTCCCTGCTACTTGAGCACGGATGATATTGAGGGCAGCACCTGCTTTAAACCACTCAATTTGTTGTTCATTATAAGTGTGATTCACAACGATTTCATCTTTCGAGCCATCTTCGTGATTCAATACAATGGTAAGTGGTTTTCCTGGAGCAAACTCTGTCAATCCAACGATGTCGATTGAATCGTTTTCTTGGATTTTATCGTAATCTGCTTTATCAGCAAACGTCAAGGCCAACATACCTTGTTTCTTCAAATTAGTTTCGTGGATACGAGCAAAAGATTTTACCAATACCGCACGAACTCCCAAGTGTCGTGGCTCCATCGCCGCGTGCTCGCGTGATGAACCTTCACCGTAGTTTTCATCTCCCACCACGATTGAACCAATACCCGCTGCTTTGTAAGCACGCTGGGTCGCTGGTACAGGACCGTATTCACCTGTCAATTGGTTCTTCACGTTATCAGTCTTCTCGTTGAAAAAGTTAACGGCACCAATCAACAAGTTGTTAGAGATATTATCCAAGTGACCACGGTACTTCAACCATGGGCCCGCCATTGAAATATGGTCAGTAGTACACTTACCTTTGGCTTTAATCAATAATTTCAAGCCTTTGATGTCTGTACCTTCCCAAGCAGCAAATGGGTCGAGCAATTGGAGGCGGTTAGACGTTGGCGAAACCGCTACTTGAACCTCGCTTCCATCTTCGGCTGGAGCTTGATAACCTGCATCCTCAACATCGAAACCACGTGGCGGCAATTCGTCGCCCGTTGGAGGATCCAATTTTACTTGCTCACCGTTTTCGTTGGTAAGTGTATCTGTGATAGGGTTAAACGTCAAGTCACCCGCAATGGCCAACGCTGTCACCAATTCAGGAGACGCCACAAACGCCAAGGTATTTGGGTTACCATCGGCACGTTTTGCGAAGTTACGGTTGAACGAATGAACGATAGTATTACGCTCTTGTTTTTCAGCCCCTACACGCGCCCACATACCAATACAAGGGCCGCAAGCGTTTGCAAATACTTTCGCTCCGATTTCATCGAATGTATCCAAGAAACCATCGCGCTCGATTGTATAGCGAACTTGCTCAGAGCCTGGAGTAATCGTAAACTCTGCCTTTGTTTTAAGGTTTTTCGAAGCCACTTGTTTTGCCAACGAAGCCGCACGAGCGATATCTTCGTACGAAGAGTTAGTACAAGAACCAATCAAACCTACTTCTACTTTAGTTGGCCAGCCATTTGCAGCAGCAGTTTCTTTCATTTTAGAAATTGGCGTCGCTAAATCTGGAGTGAAAGGTCCGTTCAAGTGTGGCTCAAGCTCCGAAAGATTGATTTCAATTACTTGGTCAAAATATTTTTCTGGTTCTTCGTAAACCCCTGCATCAGCAGTAAGGTGTTCTTTCACCGAGTTAGCAAGGTCAGCTACGGCATCACGGCCTGTAGAACGCAAATAGCGCTCCATCGACTCATCGTACGCAAAAGTAGAAGTCGTTGCACCGATTTCGGCACCCATGTTACAGATAGTACCTTTACCAGTACAAGACATTGAAGTGGCACCTTCACCAAAGTACTCAACAATAGCCCCCGTTCCTCCTTTTACAGTGAGGATACCAGCTACTTTCAAAATAACGTCTTTTGGAGAAGCCCAGCCATTCAATTTACCTGTTAACTTAACCCCAATCAATTTAGGAAATTTAAGCTCCCAAGGAAGGCCCGCCATTACGTCGCACGCATCAGCCCCACCTACCCCAATTGCAATCATTCCCAAACCACCCGCGTTTACAGTGTGTGAGTCGGTCCCGATCATCATTCCTCCTGGGAAGGCGTAGTTTTCAATCACTACTTGGTGAATGATACCCGCGCCTGCTTTCCAGAAACCAATGCCATATTTATTGGATACAGAAGACAAGAAATCATACACTTCTTGGTTTTCAACCACAGCTTTGCTCAAATCTTGAGAAGAGCCGACTTGCGCTGTAATCAAGTGGTCGCAGTGAACAGTGGAAGGAACGGCTACTTTTGGGCGACCTGCCTGCATAAATTGCAACAATGCCATTTGGGCAGTTGCATCTTGCATCGCTACGCGGTCTGGGCCAAAGTCGACGTATGATTTACCTCGCTCGTAAACAGTAGTGGCATCACCTTGCGTAAGGTGCGCGTACAAAATTTTCTCTGTGTAGGTTAAAGGACGTCCTACTACTTTACGTGCAGCTTCTACTCTCCCGCCGAGTTTGGCATAGAGGCCCTGCATCATATCTAAATCGAATAACGCCATGGTATTAAATAGATGAGTTAACTTTCAGGCCATAAAACTACAAACTGTAAAGCAAAATACCCTAAATTTCTTGCTAAATAGTTGTAGAAAGTCGCTAGTTGACCATCAATATCGGTTTTCAGGTAGAATATATTTTTTATTCTTTGATCACCTTCCTATCTTTACTCGCTTGATTCAATCAACTATTAAACCTAACTATAAGTCTTCATTACACACTTCATGGAACGTTTTACCGGAATTATTGGAGTCGTCTTAATTTTGGGCATTGCTTATGCGATGTCAAACAATCGCAAAGCAATCAACTTTCGCACGGTGGGCGTTGGTTTGGGATTGCAATTTGGATTGGCTGTTTTTATTCTAAAAACTTCAGTTGGTCAATCTATTTTCGATTGGTTAGGGCGTGCAGTCCAAAAGACGCTCAGCTTTTCTGACAAAGGGGCTGAGTTTGTTTTTAGTCCATTGGTAAAACCTTCTATTTTAAGTAAAGCTTTTGGAGAAGGAAACAGCTTTATTTTCTTCTTTAGCATCATTCCCACCATCATTTTTGTGGCGGTATTGGTAAATATGCTTTATCACATTGGGCTCATGCAGCGCATTGTGGCGGTGTTGGCTCGACTGATGAAATGGCTCATGGGCGTTAGTGGTGCCGAAGCCTTGTCAAACGTTGCCTCGGCTTTTGTAGGACAAGTGGAAGCTCAAATCATGATTAAGCCCTATCTAAAAGGAATGACTAATTCTGAGCTTTTAGCTTCAATGACGGGTAGTTTTGCCTGTATTGCGGGTGGAGTTATGGCAACGTATATCAAATTGGGTGTTCCTGCTCCGTATTTGATTGCTGCAAGTTTGATGGCGGCTCCGGGGGCTTTGGTCATTGCCAAAATTGTTTTCCCCGAAACCGAAACCTCCGAAACCAAAGGGGTGGTAAAGCTTGAAATTAAAAAATCACACGCCAATCTACTCGATGCCATTGCAGCAGGTGCTAGTGAAGGACTCAAAGTAGGGTTCAACGTAATAGCGATGTTGATTGGTTTTATAGCCTTGATTGGCTTGCTTGATTTTTGCCTCGGTAAAGCAGGGGGCTTATTTGCGTTTCCTGAGTTGAGTCTCAATTATCTTTTGGGCAAAGTCTTCTCAGTATTTGCGTGGGCCATGGGGGTTCCCTCTAAGGATGTTGAAGTAGCGGGCTCATTGATGGGTACTAAAATGGTTATCAACGAGTTTGTAGCCTACCTCGACTTGGTTAAAATTAAAGACACCTTAGACCCTAAAACGATAGCCATTGCCAGTTTTGCGCTTTGTGGGTTTGCGAACTTTAGTTCTATTGCTATCCAAGTAGGTGGTATTAGCGAATTGGCTCCAAGTCGCCGCTCTGATTTGGCACGATTGGGCTTTAAAGCGCTGGTTTGTGGCACGTTGGCTTCGTATATGTCGGCTACACTTGCAGGACTTCTACTTTAATATTTTATACCTTCACCTCCTAGCTCAACTTTCGGGAAGTTGAATTTTAACCCTAAGAAATCTATGCAGCGTTCGCGAATTGGTGGACGGCTATTGATTGGGATTATCATGGCTGTCGTTGCACTTTTTGGGTACTTCAGTAAAACCCAAGTCAATCCCGTAACGGGTAAAAAACAACAGGTTAGCCTCACTCCACAAGAAGAAGTGGCCATTGGACTTCAAAGCGCTCCACAAATGGCTGCCGAATATGGTGGACTTTATCGTGACGAAAAAGTGCAGTTTTTGGTCAAAAAAGTGGGACAAGGAATCGTTCAAAGTACCGAAGCAAAAGATTCACCTTACCAGTTTGACTTCCACGTTTTGGCCGACCCCGAAACCATTAACGCGTTTGCCGTCCCAGGTGGTCAAATTTTTATTACCATGGGTTTACTCAAACGACTCAAAACTGAAGACCAGTTGGCAGGGGTACTGGGGCACGAAATCGGTCACGTTATTGGCCGTCACTCAGCCCAACAAATGGCCCAACAAGAACTTATTGGAGGACTGGCAGGAGCTGCCTCCACCGTCCTGACCGATTCCAATTCACCTAGCAGTGGAGCCTATATTGCTCAGTACGTTGCTAATCTTATGAACCTCAAATATGGCCGCGACGATGAGTTAGAAGCTGATGATTTTGGAGTAAAATACATGGTACAAACGGGTCGTGACCCTGAGGCCATGGTGCAGGTTATGGAAATTTTGGCAGAGGCAGGCGGCCCCAATCGCCCAGCGGAGTTTCAAAGTACCCACCCCAATCCTGAAAATCGAATCGTTAAAATAAAAGAAGCAATGGCTAAATACCGCAACCAATGAAACATACCTCGTTTTTCCTTACACTTCTCTTCGTCAGCAGTACTTTATTGGCCCAATTTAACCGTGGCCTTCAGTGGACCAAGGATGGCAACGCTTATTATCGGGTAGAAAACAAAGAAATTGTCCAATACACTTTGCCCGAATTACAAAAAAAGGTTGTAGTAACTGCAGCACAGCTCACTCCCGCAGGCAAAACCGAGCCTTTGAACGTACGTAGTTACACGTATTCGAATGATTTTCGTAAAGTACTTATTTACACCAACACTCAGCGCGTTTGGCGTTACGATACGCGTGGTGATTACTGGGTACTAGATTTAGATAAAAACACCCTCACCCAACTCGGTAAAGGGCGTCCTGTTTCATCCCTAATGTTTGCCAAATTTTCTCCTGATAGCAGAAAGGTAGCTTATGTGAGTGAGCGCAATGTGTACTCAGAAGACCTTACCTCGGGTAAAATTACCGCCCTCACCAAAGACGGCACCACCCGACTCATCAACGGTACGTTTGACTGGGTGTACGAGGAAGAATTTGACTGCCGCGATGGTTTCCGCTGGAGCCCCGACAGCAAGAATATTGCGTATTGGCAAATTGATGCTACCAAAATCCGTAATTTCTTGATGATTAATAACACCGACTCAATTTATGCCTTCAACGTCCCTGTGGAATACCCAAAAGTGGGCGAGCGTCCTTCACCGTATAAAATCGGGGTAGTAAGTGCCAACGGCGGAGCTACCAAATGGATGAGCACCCCTGATGATCCAGGAAATACGTACATACCTCGCATGGAGTGGGGAAGTGCCAATGAACTCATCATGCAGCAGCTAAACCGAAAACAAAATGAATCAAAAATCTTAGCGGCTGATATTAAAACGGGAAAAACAACCGAGTTTTATACCGACCGCGACGACGCATGGGTTGAAACCAAAAGCAGCTACTCGTGGAGCGAAACTCCTGAAGGCTGGGATTGGATTAATGGCGGAAAAGAATTTTTGTGGATGAGCGAAAAAGACGGCTGGCGCCATATGTACCGCGTAGCGCGCGATGGAAAAAGCGAAAAGTGCATCACTACTGGTAACTATGACATCATTTCGGTGGTGTTAGTCGATGAAAAAAACAACCAGTTGTACTTTATGGCATCTCCCGAAAATGCCACTCAAAGCTATTTGTACCGTACCCCGCTTGACGGCAGCAAACAAGCAGAGCGCATTTCTCCTGCCGACCAGTCGGGTTCGCACCGCTACGACCTCTCCCCTAACGCCACATGGGCATCACATTCGTTTTCAAATGCTAACACATCGCCCATGAACGAATGGATTCGCTTGCCAGAACACAAGGCCCTGAAAGATGCCGACGATATTTCTAAAAAATTGGCAGCCAAAGCAGATGCCCCCAAGCAAGTAGAGTTTTTTAAAGTAAAAACGGAGGATGGCATCGAACTGGATGCTTGGATGGTAAAACCTACCAACTTTGACCCCACGAAAAAATATCCTATCGTATTTACTGTGTACGGTGAACCTGCCAGTGCGACTGTCCGCGATAGTTGGGGGACTGGCAGAAATGGCTTGTACGCTGGTGATATGGCCAAAGATGGCTACATCTACGCGTCAGTTGACAATCGTGGCACACCTTCGCCACGCGGAAGGGCTTGGAGAAAAGCCATTTATCGTAAAATTGGCGTCATCAATATCCGTGACATGGCCATGGGTGCAAAAGCGATGTTTGAGAAAAATTCGTTTATTGACACTAGCCGCGTAGCAGTACACGGATGGAGCGGCGGGGGTTCGTCTACCCTCAACTTGTTGTTCCAATACCCTGCTTTGTTCAAAACCGGCATTGCCGTAGCTGCCGTGGCCGACCAACTGACCTACGATAATATTTACCAAGAACGCTACATGGGGATTCCGCAAGAAAATCGCGAGGACTTTGTAGCGGGTTCGCCCATCACACACGCCCACAAACTACAATCGACTCAAAACTTGTTGTACATCCACGGTACGGGCGACGATAACGTTCATTACCAAAATGCCGAGCGATTGGTCAACGAGTTTATTAAACACAACAAACAGTTCCAGTTTATGCCTTACCCTAACCGCTCGCACGGAATATACGAAGGTGAAGGCACATCGAAGCACTTGAATACACTATTTACCAAGTACTTGAAAGAACACTGCCCCACAGGAGCAAAATAAAATAGCTACAAAAAATAACCCAAAGCGGCTTATCCCTAACGAGTTTTTGTTGAAGGTGAGCCGCTTTTGTGTATCTTTACTTTCAATTTTCATTGAATCAATATGGGATAACCTGAATCTCAACAGCGTTTTAGTATCGAAGAATACCTTGCATTGGAAAAAGAAATTGTTGAAGTATTGTCATAATTGGAAATTAATCTAACGATACTGGAAACTTTATCGAAACGGTTGTCCCCTGATTTAACACACTTTCAATACTGAGATGTCCGTTGTTTCTTGTAATAAATTCACGACAAATCACCAACCCCAACCCCGTACCCTTTTCATTGGCCGTTCCCTTCGTACTCACCCCCAATTCTTGATAGGTCAACGATTTTAATACTTCTGCGGACATACCCACTCCTTCATCTTTGATAATCAACACGATAGCTTCGTTTATTTTTTCTACTTTTATACCTATTTTACTTAGCGTGCGACTGAATTTAATGGCATTGTGTAAAACATTTCTTACCACGAACTCAATCATTTCCCTATCAGCATAAATAGTTGCGTCTTTCAGCAAATCTATCTCAATAGTAAGCTGTTTTATATCGGCGGTCGATTGCAACAAACTCACATTTCGATTTACTATTTTACTCAAGTCCAGCTTTTCAGGCCGAAAACTACTCCCCTCCCACTGTGACTTTGCCCATTCTAACAGGTTGTTAAGCAGTTGTTTTTGCTGTTCCAAGTTATTTCGAGCCGACTGTGTCAGTTTCAGAATTTCGTTCTTATCGAGTTGGTCAAAGTGATTGGTCAATAAATTAAAGAATGCTTCAAAAGAAACCAAGGGACTTCGCAAATCGTGTGAAATAACCGACAAAAGCTTATCTTTCAGACGATTAAGCTCTGCTTGCTGAGCTTTTTGCTGCTCTATTTTTTCTTTCTCCAATTTTTGTTCCGTCAATTCCACTTGAGTACGATTCAGGCGGTTTCCCAACCCCAACGAAAACAAAACAACTTGAGCAATTAGCCCAAATTGAACCGCATAACGCGTAAGAAAGCTTTCGGGTAGCAGGTTCATTTCTCGCAGAATAAACAAAATTCCCCCCAAGACAAAAAGGACATTGGCCAGTACAAAAAAACGCGCAGGTCGAAACCCTTTTTGATTGGCCGAAACACCTACTGACAACATGATTGCTAACGTAATGACCCCAAAAACCCCAACACAATCCACCAACCAGTGCAAAGTATCCCATTGAAAAAGGTAGGATAAAAAACCCATCAAAAACACCCCAAACTCTACCATCATAAGTCGGCTCAACCAACGATTCCAGTTAGGCAAAAGTTCTTTAGTGTGTAGGTAGCTTTGGGTAAAAAACAATCGAGACAAATTAGTCGCAGGAACAATCATGGCAAAACAATACATTTCCCAACGGGGCGCTGCTGGCCACAGATATTCTATCCCAAAACCGTAATAAAAGGAAAAGTACGCACCAATCCCCACCAATGACACCACAAACCATAAAAAGCTAATGTCTTTTACTGCCCAGAAAATAAGCAAGTTATAGAGCGCCATTACAATAATTACTCCTAAAAAAAGCCCTTGAGCCAAAAGTCGTTGTTGGTCATTTTGGTAAAATAATTCTAGGGGTTTTACTTCCAAAATGTTGGTAGAAGGTGCCATAAATTGTAATTGGCTATCGAAAACTAATTTCAATTTTGCCGTTGAAGAAGCCGCCACCGATAAACGAAAAGATGGCTGATAGTACACCATATCTCGTTGTTCCAAAGGCTGCGATATACCCGAAACTTTCCAGGTTTTATTGTTGATTTGAAGTGCCACCCTTTCCCAACGCGGCAACGATAACACAAACTCCTGCTTGTCGCTCCGATTCTTAATCGTTAGCTGTAACGTATCGTCGGACTTCACGTCAATGGGCTTTCGCACAGCTTTATCTTCAAGAACAATTTCTTGACCAAAGCCATAAAATGACCCTAAAAATAACATCATTACTAGTTTACCAATACGTCTAAATTCTACCTTTGGAGTGCTCATTTCTTGTTAGATTCAGCCAAAAATAGTATTTTTCGACCATAGAACATTCAAAAAAACATGTCCGACGTTCGTATTTTAGTAGCCGAAGATGACTACATCATTGCCAAAGAACTAACTCTAATTCTGGAAGGGTTGGGGTTCGGGGTATTGGAAGTCTTGGATTCAGGTGAAAAAATTTTAGAACGACTATCGACCGAAAAACCCGATCTTATCTTACTCGATATTCATTTGGCAGGACAACTCACAGGCATCCAAACGGCAGAAGCCATTCGAAAGAAATACAATGTTCCGTTTCTATTTTTAACCGCATTATCCGACGTGCAAACCCTCAACCAGGCCAAGTTAACCGAACCTTATGCCTACTTGGTAAAGCCCGTCCGTAAAGAAGAATTGTTTTCGGCCATCGAAATCAGTTTGTACAATGCCTCACGTCGGACTACTGCCACTACTGTTGCTCCTTCACTGAAATCGGGTCTTAAAATCACCGATAGTATTTTTGTTCGCTCAAAAAAGCGACTCGAAAAAATCCGACTCACCGATATTCTATGGGTTGAAGCAAGTGACATTTACGTAACGGTTGTTACGGAAAAAAATCGCTACTTACTAAGCCAAAGTATGAAAAACGTAGAAGAACGCTTTCCAATGGAGCAATTTTGGCGAGTTCACCGCTCCTACATTGTACAGATAGATAAAATTCAAGCGTTAGAAGAAGACTCACTTATTGTTGAAAATCAGGCCATTCCTATTGGAAAAACCTACCGTGAAGGCTTAATGAAACGGCTTCAATTTTTATAAAACCCGCCAAAGCAAATGGCCATATATACTGTCAAAACTGTGTTAATTATCTGAATTTCGCATCTTTACACCTCTGCTTATCATATAAATTTACTCAGCGCAAAGGAATGGCCTTATTTTAACGTTATTTTCCCTTTCACCCAAGAAAATGCGCCTTTCACTTAGTGCCAGAGCACCGTTGGCAAGTTTAAAACCTTCTATAACCTCTCTTTTGTATAGTTTTATCCAGAAATTTTACAAAAACAGAAACAAACAATGGTTTTTGCAGGCTGGATAAGCGTCGCGCTGTACATCAGTTTTATTCTATACGTAGTCATTGGGGCAGCGCGCCGAACTAAGGACATGGCTTCTTATGCTGTGGGTAATTTTCAATTTTCTCCAGCGGTTGTGGGTTTGTCGCTGGCAGCGGCCATGACCAGTGCTGCTACATTTATCATCAACCCGGGTTTTGTGGCTTATTATGGCCTGAGCGGTGTACTTTCAATGGCTGTATTTTTGCCTCTAGGCTCGTTTTTTTCTCTCATTATGTTGTCAAAAGGATTTCGAAAAATTGGCAACACAGTAAAAGCCTACACCTTGGCTCAATGGGTAGGTGCTCGGTACGAAAGCAAAGGAATGGCGTTTCTTTTCGCGGTACTATCTCTTCTACTTATCACGTTTATTGTCCTGATTTGTGTTGGACTTACGCAAGTATTATCAATTACATTACAAACCGACCCGCTGTACACGCTCATTGCGATAGTGATTTTTACTTTTGGCTATATGATGTTTGGTGGAGCCAATTCGATGGTATACACCAACTTCCTACAAGCCCTTCTTAAGGTGGTGGTTGCTTTTCTGTTGTTAGGTTCGGGGTATACATATTTTGCAGGCGGTTGGGCCGATTTTTTGGCTCGGCTCAATGCAATTGACCCCAACCTAACCTCAGCTTATAACCCCGAAAGTCCCCTTTTTCGCGATTTTTTTGAAGTAGTTATCTGTCAACTCATTGTAGGAGTGGCGGTGGTCTGTCAACCTCACATCATTACTCGTTCTTTGATGTTAAAAAAAGACAGCGACGTCAATCGGTACCTCACATTTGCCATTGTAGTTTTAACACTGTTTTTCTTTGTCGTCTTTACGGGGCTTTATGCCCGTCTTGCTTTTCCCGATTTGCAAGTAAATGGCAAAGCGTTGCGGCTCGACGCCACGATGTCTACCTACATTGCTACGCAATTTTCACCCATCACAGGCTTGTTGATGATGTTGGGGTTACTTTCTGCAGGACTTGCTACGCTCGAAGGGTTAATCCAATCGCTCTCAATTACCATCACCTCCGACCTTATCAAACCTCTATTGGGCGGAAAACTCCCTTTGTCCGAAATTATCATGAATCGTTTGGTCATTGTATTTTTGGGTATTGTCGCAATTTTTATTTCCTACAAACAAATCACCCATCCTGACTTGAGCGTTGGCATTTTTGCCCAAAATGGTGTCTATGCCTATTTTGCTGCCATGTTTGTACCCATTCTCTTTGGCACTTTTCTTAAAAATGTTCCTGCCATTGTGCCCACCGTGAGCGCCATCATTGGTTTAATGGTTCATTTTAGTGTTTATTATGGTAGACTTACACCTTACATGGCAACGGGTACGCGCAACCCTGGCATTGCCGCAGCGCTGGCCATTATCGCCGCAGTGGGTGTAGGGGGTATACTGCAGTTGATTTTAAGTTCATCTTCTTCTCAACAATCAAAAAAGTAAGCTAGTGAAACTCTTCGTTTTATGTATTCTCCTCATTTTAGGAAAACTCCAAGTAATGGCACAAAGCTGTCCATTATCGTACACAAATACCGTTTCTCGAATTCAGCTAAACGACTCTGTGTCTGTTGCTTACACTGAAAAGGGTCGAGGCATAACGACGTTACTATTTATTCACGGATTAGGGGGCAATTCTTCACATTGGTCACAAAACATGGATGAATTGTCCAAAAGTTACCGCTGCATTGCCGTTGATTTACCTGGGTATGGGTTATCCACCCAACGCGCTTATTCGGCGTCGACTTTGAGCTTTTATGCCACTATTCTTCTTTCATTTATTGAGAAAAAGCACCTTACAAACGTTGTTTTGGTAGGTCACTCCATGGGCGGCCAAGCAGCTATTATCACGGCACTGAAACAATCCCCTTCCATCAAAAAACTCATTTTGGTTGCCCCCGCAGGACTCGAAACGTTCAGTGAAACCGAGGCTAACCTATTACGTCAGTTTGCCACTCCTACCTTTTACAAATCACAGGCAGAACCCGCCATTCGAGCGGCGTTTGCGAGCAATTTTACGTCGATGCCTTCCACCGCCGAAACCCTCATTCAAGATCGCCTAGCCTTGCGTTCGTGCGAAGGCTTCGAGAATTACTGTCGGGTCGTTAGCCAAGGAGTAAATGGAATGCTTTCAGAGCCTGTTCAAGCCCAACTTACCAACATTTCCTTGCCTACATTGCTCATTTTTGGAGAAGACGACAAACTAATTCCTAATCGAATACTACACAAAGAATTGACAACAGCAAAAGTTGCCGAAATAGGCAAAACACAAATTCCTCATGCCCAATTGGCGTTTATTCCCCAAGCAGGGCACCTTGTCATGTTTGAAAAACCTTCACAATTCAACAAACTGATTACCCAATTTTTAAAGTAAAATCATCTTTAACCTTTTTGTAAAACTATGAAAACCAAAGCTCTATCTATTTTTTTAAGCTTTTTGATATTTTCGGTGGGCGCATTTGCTCAATCGGGAAGCATCACAGGACGTGTCTCTGGTGCAGGGAAAACAGGTTACTTAGCAGGAGCTACTCTCCGATTAAGTGGTTCTCCCCTAGGCACAACCACCAATGCAAACGGCGAGTTTTCATTGACTAACGTTCCCTCAGGAAAAAGCACTTTAGTAGCTTCTTTTATCGGTTTTAGTACCGTCTCAAAAACCGTTGAAGTTCCAGCTGGAGGCCGTATTTCGGTCGATTTCACGTTAGAAGAATCAGGTTTAACCACCGAAGACGTGGTCGTAACGGCTTCTCGTAGGCCAGAAAAACTCACCGAAGCCCCCGCGACCATCAGCGTCATTAGCGCCCGTGATTTGGATATGAGCGCGGGTTTTAACCCAGGCGAATTGGCCGCAAAATTGCAAGGCGTTGAGTTTGTCAGAACGGGGGTAAACGGCGTAGGTATCAATGCTCGCGGATTTAATAATGCCTTCAATGCCAAAATTTTAGCCATGACCGACGGCCGTAACTCCATGATGGCAGGGGGAAGCGGTTTACCTGCGGGAATTATGAACACCATTGTCAAAGAAGACATCGAACGCGTAGAAGTAGTGTTAGGCCCCAACTCAGCCTTGTACGGCCCTAACGCCCACAACGGTATCGTCAACACCATTACCAAAGACCCTCGTCGCTACCAAGGCACCACTTTTGCCCTCAGCGGCGGCAATCAGAATGTGCTTTCGGCTCGTTTGCGCCACGCCCAGGTCCTCAACGACAAGTTTGCGTTTAAAGTAACAGGAGAATATACCACAGGTAAAGATTTTGCTTTTCAGGACAGTGTGTATGTAGGCGGGACGTTTGTGGCGGGAATTGGCAATTTATACGGTGCCGTTCGCCCCATTCCTGAAAAAGTCAAAACTTTCGATTTCAAGCACTTACGCGGAGAAGCAGCCTTATATTACAGTCTTAAAAAAGGAACTGATTTAGTGTTGGCTTACGGCGGAAGTATAAACGATTTCTTGGCCGTCAATAACGTAGGTAGAAACCAAATCGACGGTTGGAAGTTTTCGTACTTACAAGCGCGGTTTGTATCTCCTAAAGTATACGGAACCGTTTATTACACCTGGACCAACGTTGGCAATTCGTACGGTATCACTCCTTACACCCGCGATTTTACCAACCGTACCAACAGCATTATCACCAAAGACAGCCCTTTTTATTCATTGTTAGGAGCTAATTTTGGCCGCCTTTCTGACACCGACGCCGAAGCTTTTGCCAAACGTTATGGAAACAAATTCAAAGAAGCCTCTGGTCGTTTGAATGGAGAAGTACAGTACAACGATTCTTGGGAAAACATTGGCTTGAATTTAGTCGCTTCTTTGTCGTTCCAACAAGATTATCCAAATACCTTTGGAACGTCGTTGGCCGACAGCGATAAACCTGGCGAAAAAGGAACAAACCTCATCAAAATCACGCAATTGGGTGGAGCCTTGCAATTGGAGAAAAAACTTCTTGCAGGACTCAAACTCGTAGGTGGTGCTCGACTTGACAACCACAGCGTATTTGGCAATTTGTTTGCGCCTAAATTGGGAATTGTAAAATCGGTTCCAGGCGGAAACCTCCGCCTTACGTACGGTCGCGCGTATGCAGCTCCCATTATTTTGTTCCAATACGCCAACGTATTTGGGCTGGTATTCGGAAACGGAAACGGGGTTACGTACATCCCGAATGGTTCCAATGTCAACGACGTAGCAGCGCGTCAGGTTACCCAAAAACTCTCTCCCGAAGAAATCGGCACCTGGGAATTTGGCTACAAAGGACTGATTGGCAAAAAGTTATACTTCGACATGAATGCCTACTACAATCAGTCGAAAAATTTCTTGAGCCCTGCCATTACTGTAGGCGGGCGGGCATTGAGTGTGGGTGATATTCAAATTCCTAGCCAAAACTTATTATTGGGCGGTACTGCCAACGCATCAGGCGTATTAAGCGGAGCCGCCTTTAGCACATACTTCAACTACGGCGAAGTGGCCTCATGGGGTGCCGACTTTGGGTTGAATTACTTTTTTACGCCGAACATTGTGTGGGGAGCCAAATACTCATTCTTTAATTCGGACATCACCAAAGACAACATCAAAAATGACGCCAACCGCGATGGTTACGTTTCGTTGGAAGAACGGAGTTTGAATGCGGCTAAAAATCGTTTTTCTACCTCACTTAGCTTTACTAATTTGGCCAATGGCAAAGCCTTCCTTAACTTGTCACTTCGCTGGGTAGAATCCTTTGATTTTTATTCTGGAAACCAAATCGGTACGGCTGCTGGCAAAGGTAAGCGCGGTGTAGTACTCGGCCCTACGCTAGCCAACGGGACACGGGTTTCGTACCTTAAAAACTTCGATTGGGGTCCAATGGGAGGCTTTACTACCGTCGACATCAGCGGAGGTTACCGAATCAACAAAGCCTTGAGCGCAGGTGCAGGTATTTCCAATCTTTTCAACGTCGCCCAGCGTGAGTTTGTCGGTTCACCCCTTATCGGTCGTCTTTTCACGTTAGAACTTAAAGCGAACATTCCACATAAAAAATAAATGATTACACTGACCATCGACAAGTGGCTTACGCACCATGCCACCTACCGCCCTCACCACCTTGCGGTAGTGTTTGAAGAACAACGTTTGAGTTTTGCAGAATTAAACCGCAGTGTAAACCAACTTTGCCATGCCTTGCAGCAGGCAGGAGTCAGAAAAGGAGATAAAGTAGCAACCTTTTTACCCAATAGTTTTGAACTTTATGAGTTATATTGGGCAACGGCAAAAATGGGGGCAGTCATTGTCCCCATGTCACCGTTGGTTCGTGGAAATGGCCTTATCAACCTTTTTAACGATGCCGATACCCATCTGATTGTCACAGACATCGCCCATGCATCCTACATCGACGATGTGCGCGACAGCCTAAACGCCTCTCTTTATTGGTTGACTGACGCCCAAAAAGAAAGTTGGGATAATTACTACGATGTCAAAAAACATGTTTCTGAAAACGAGCCGAAGGTTGACAGTATCATTGCCGACGACGTTTACAATATTATGTACAGCAGCGGTACTACGGGCCTTCCCAAAGGCATTGTACACACGCATTTTGTGAGGGCTATGTACGGAAGCTTGTTTGCCAATGCCTTCCGCATTACCCCCGAAAGCGTCGTTATGCACTCAGGAGCCATCATTTTCAACGGCGCCATGCTCACATTCATGCCCGCCATGTACATGGGCTGTACGTTTGTGCTAATGAAAGAGTTTAACGCCTCTAAAGTAATTGAATGTATTGAAAAAGAACAGGTTACGCACACGATTTTGGTACCTACCCAAATCATTGGCTGCCTCAAATACCCTCAATTTACATTGGTTAATCTTCCTTCTATCGAGTATATTTTGTCGGTGGGTGCGCCACTTTTAGAAGAAACCAAACGAGAATTTACGGCAAAATTTCCCCGTATTTTTTATGAATTGTATGGACTCACCGAAGGCTTTATGACCATCTTAGACCGTACGGTTTCCGACGTAAAAATGGGTTCGGTGGGTCGCCCTCCTATTTTCATGAACCTAAAAATAGTGGACAATCAAGGGCAAGAAGTAGCTACTGGTACAGTAGGTGAAATCATTGGAAACGGGCCTTTGTTGATGCCAAGCTACTATAAAAAGCCTGAGTTGACCGCCCAAACTATCAAAGACGGCTGGCTTTACACGGGCGATTTGGGCTATGTTGACGAAGATGGATATTTGTTTTTGGCAGGTCGTAAAAAAGAACTTATCATTTCGGGGGGAGTCAATGTTTATCCCAAAGACATTGAAGAAATCATTATCAAACATCCTGCCGTTCAGGAAGTAGCTGTTTTTGGCACCCCTCACCCCGACTGGGGCGAAACTCCCGTGGCAGCGGTCATTTTAAACTCAAAAGCAGTGACCTCCTACGACATCGTTAGGTGGACAAACAACAACATTGAGGCACGATTCCAAAAAATTAGCGATGTCTATGTGCTCAATGAATTTCCCAAAAACGCCGCAGGAAAAATCGTCAAAAGTGATTTGTTGAAAATGTATCGGGGATGTTAAGAACTACGATTCATTCGGTTTCAAGAAGCCAAATGAACACAAACACATTACGAAAATGATACCACATTTTGTAAATACCAACGGTATAAAATTACATTACCTCGACAGCGGTGGGGATAAAACACCCCTCATTTTGATGCACGGCCTCACCGCCAATGCCCACGCCTTCGATGGTTTGCTCAAGGCAGGTTTAAATAAACATTTACGCGTTATTTCGGTGGATTTGAGGGGGCGTGGATTGAGCGATAAACCCAGCGAAGGCTACACGATGAAAGACCATGCCCACGACATTTTGGGATTGATGGATGCTTTAGGCTTTCATAAAATTGCCCTCGGCGGCCATTCCTTTGGGGGATTACTTACCTTTTATATAGGGTACCATCATCCCGACCGCGTTGAAAAAATGGTAATTTTAGATGCAGCAGCTCAGCTCCATCCCCAAACCAAAGAAATGCTGATACCTACGCTGGACCGATTGGGGCAAACCTACCCTTCCTTTGAGGAATATATCCAAAAAATCAAGGCTAGTCCCTACATGTCGTATTGGGAAGATACGATGTTGAGTTATTACCAAGCCGACGTTGAAACCTTCTCTGATGGAAGTGTACAACCTCGCCCGCGCCCCGAGAACATGACCGAAGCCGTACTGAAAGGTTCCTTTGGAGAGCCTTGGCTCGACTATATTAAAGCTGTAACGCAGCCTTCTATCCTCATCAACGGTACGATGAACTACGCCTTGGGGGCACCGCTTTTACCCAAAAAATTTGCATTGGAAACCATAAAATTGATGCACGATTGTCGCTACGAGGAAGTAAAAGGTAATCATCAAACCATGCTCTACGGACTTGGAGCAATGCAAACAACAGAGGCTATTGCATCGTTTTTTTCTTAGTTATGAAGTTAAACTAGATTTTATCAATAATCTGTAACTCCTTCAACCCCAGCCTAAAGGCTTGGGTTTAAAATAAAAGTTACTCTAGCTTAGCTTTGCACCTTTACTTACAGCTTTTCTCTTTTTTAATCTCAGTCATTGGGTTGGCTGAGATTTTTTTATGAGAAAAACACCCATCGTCTCCAAGAGGATAAAGTAACTTCAACCATATCCTAGCTTTATAACGATTAGTTCCTTAACCTTAATCATCATTCCTTTTATGAAATTCGTAACCTTTTCTAAGGTGCTACTGCTATGCAGTTGCCTCTATGTACCTACGTTTGCTCAACAAATTTCCAAAGAAGAACTCCTATTTCTCACTCCCGAATGGAAAGGAGAACGATTCCCCGATGGTCGCCCCAAAGTACCTGATGCACTTCTAAAACGAATGAAGCTCGTAACCCACGAAGAAGCTTGGGCTGTGATGAAAGGCGAAAATTACCGCTACCAATACGCCGAAGGCTGGCAGTGCATCAACCCCGACAGTGTGTTGGTAGGCAGGGCTTTAACGGCGACGTTTATGCCAGGTCGGCCTGATGTTCATCGGGTAATTGACAAAAAAGGGCATGAAAAAGATGGCCGTATTAAATCTCAAAACTCATGGCCGATAGACATGCTCGTTCGAGGAGATGTCTATGTCGTTGACCAGTTGGGTGCTCACGAAAATGGCCCAACGATTGGTGACAATTTAGGAAATTCGATTTATGCCAAAACAGGCAACGGAATTGTGTACGAAGGCGCTATCCGTGACATCGCTGGTTTGAAAGAAATTGGTGGCTTTACTTCATTTTTTAGAAGTTACCACCCTTCTCACCACCTCAATAATCCCGACGGTGAATTAAATACCACTCTTGTGGCCATCAACCGCCCTACCCGCATCGGAAAAGCTATGGTAATGCCTGGAGATATTGTTTTGGGTCGCGATGGTGCCGTGACTTTTATCCCTCCTCACTTGGCCGAAAAAGTGGTTACGGTATCAGAGATTGTCCGCCTTCGCGATATGTTTGGCCATGAACGCCTTCGACAACAAAAATATACGCCTGGACAAATTGACAATCGCTGGTCTGATGAAATAGAAAAGGACTTTTCGCAATGGCTGAACGCCCACATCAACGAATTGCCTGTTCCAAAAGAACAAATCCAAGAATACCTCAAAAAACGAACTTGGTAGTCTTTTTCCATTGGTCGACTCAACATTTCCTATTCCATTCATAAACCTTATCAGTAACTCATGACATCACGCCGTAATTTTTTAACCAAGGGAGCCATTTCGGCCGCACTTGGGTTATCGACCCTTCAAAGTTTTGGGCAGGGTCTCGAAAATGCCGTTGAACGCGCCCCACTATCCTCTGCTCCTTCCGATTTAAAAATCACTGACATCAAATGCGGCTTTATCCGTGGTGGACACAGTTTGTTTGTCAAAATTTATACCAATCAAGGAATTTACGGCTGTGGCGAAGGCGTTGATGCCACTCCAGGTACGTATCATTTGGTCAAACTGATGGGAGAACGTATCAAAGGTAAAAGTCCCTTGAATGTTCACCGGCTTTTTGAAGACTTGCGCCGTTCGGGGTACTTTGAAGGCTCGCAGGCTGGTATGTACATAGCCGTGCTTTCCGCTGTTGAAACAGCACTTTGGGATCTCGTGGGTAAAGCTTTGGGACTTCCCGTTTATCAATTGTTAGGAGGAAAATTTCGAGACAAAATTCGCGTCTACTGCGATACAGCTGCGTACCGTACCAGCGGACCCACTCCCGACGATTTTGCCAAAGCCGCCAAAAATGCCGCTAAAATGGGCTTTACGGCCGTAAAATTTGACATTGACGAACGCAACGACCCTAATAAATTTGACTCCTACAACTGGACTGCTAGCAATGGTGAACTCGAACGAATGTACAACCAAATAGCGGCCGTTCGGGAGGCTGTGGGGCCAAAGGTGGATATTTGTGTCGATATGCACGGGCGCTATGACACCACAACGGGCAAGCGCGTAGCCAAAATGATGGAACCCTTGAAGTTATTGTTTTTGGAAGAACCCTTTCCTGCCGATAACCCAGAAGCCTACAAAATTGTTCGAGATTCTACCCAAACGCCCATTTGCGCGGGTGAAAACCACTACTTGGCGCACGGGTTTCGTAAATTATTGGAATTAGGCGCCGTTGACATCATCATGCCCGATTTACAAAAAGCGGGTGGCTTAGGAGAAGGGCAGCGCATTGCCAACCTTGCAAACCTCTATTATGTTCCTTTTGCGCCTCACATGGTGGCATCGTATTTAGGAGCGATGGCCGCTTCACACGTTTGCGCTAGTGTGCCCAATTTCCTAATTTTAGAGTGGCAAATTTACTTCCACGAAGACCCGATGTTTAAGGAAATTGTTACCTTCGATGGACAGATGGTGAAAGATGGATACATTCCGCTTTCTGAAAAACCTGGTATTGGAGTTGATATTAACGAAGAAGGAATGCGAAAATATGCCCCCAAAGGTGTTCCTTTTTTTGAATAACTTTCGACAATCAACCTAACCTCCTAATGCAATGGTACTACCGATGAAATTGCTAATGCGGTCTATTTTCTGGGTAGCCCCGAGGCTAGTTATATCAACGGTCAAGTCATTGCCGTCGATGGTGGCTTTGATGCAGCGGGAGTTGGATTACCGAGTTTACGCCATTAAACTCTTATAAAAAAGCCCCGATTTGGGGCTTTTTTATAAGAATGCGAATATTGGGTTAGAACATATAGTAAAAGAAAGAATGCCTCCTTTGAAACTGGAATTGACGCGGGGCCGCCCGTGCGGAAATAAAAAAATCAACGGACGAAAAAGAACTATCTTAGTTGAGTGAGGTGGTCCATTTTAGACGGACAGTTCTGTCTGAGCATCTTCCAAACTATCAAAACTGCCTTTTTCTAACATTTCACGTTTAATCGTTGCCCAAAGAGATTCTGCATGCGCATTCTCATAAGCTGATTTGTTCCCTGCCATACTTTG
>JACCEC010293299.1_pt1 | contig 30286 bp, 21 predicted proteins | sample 7450121 | NCBI WGS metagenome assembly JACCEC01 (sample SAMN15323455, study PRJNA562643) | freshwater metagenome | isolation source: river surface water | place: USA:Blue River Watershed | collected 2017-08-18 | reverse complement strand
TTTTCTGCAACTTAGATTGACCTATAACTCAGGTGCAGCATTTAGTTTGGCAACAAGCGGAACCATATTTCTCTCAACATTTGCAATTATTGTATGTGCAGTTATTTTCTTCTATGGCAGAAAAGTTGCCTCAAACAGATGGGCTTTTGCCCTGGGCTTAGCACTGGGTGGCATCTTTGGAAATCTCTCTGATCGAATTTTCAGAGATCCAGGAAGACTGCAGGGTGAAGTTGTAGATTGGATTCAACTACCGAATTGGCCAATATTCAATATTGCTGACATGGCAGTCGTTGGCGCTGCGATTCTCATTTCAATTTTAAGTTTCAAGAATGTTGCTTTTGATAAACCACAGGAGAAAAAATGAGTGAAAGGGAAGTAAGAAATCTCTCGATTCCTGAAGGGTTAAATCAAGAAAGAGTCGATGCGGCACTATCAAGACTTCTAGGCCTTTCTAGAAATGTAATTGTTGGATTAATTGATGCTGGTGAGATTTCTAAAGATGGAAAAGCCGTTGGAAAATCAGATCGAGTGATTACGGGTGATCAATTAGAGGTAATACTTCCTGCAGCTAAAGGTGAGGCCAAACTTGTTGCAACTCCAATAGATGGATTAAAAATTGTTTATGATGATGAGTTCTTGATTGTTATTGATAAACCAGTTGGCATCGCAGCTCACCCAAGCCCAGGATGGCAAGGGGCAACAGTAGTGGGAGCGATATTTGCAGCTGGGTACCAACTTGCAACATCAGGGGCTGCAGAGCGTCAGGGCGTTGTTCACCGATTGGATGTTGGAACATCCGGATTAATGGTGGTTGCAAAAAATGAGATTGCATATTCAAGTTTGAAAGATCAATTTCGAAATAGAACTGTTTCAAAGGTTTATCATGCTTTAGTACAAGGGCATATGGATCCAACTGTTGGCACCATTGATGCGCCAATTGATCGCCATCCAAGAGAGGATTATCGTTTTGCAGTTGTTGCCAATGGCAAGCCAAGCATTACGCATTACAAAACTTTAGAGGTTTTTCCAGCTGTTACCTTGTTAGAAATTGAACTTGAAACTGGAAGAACTCACCAGATAAGAGTTCATTTTTCCGCTCTTCACCATCCATTAGTTGGAGACTTAACCTATGGCTCCGATCCAGCCCTAGCGATGAGATTGAGTATCTCTAGACCTTGGCTACATGCCAAGCAACTGGCATTTGATCACCCTGGCTCTGGCGAGCGTATGTCCTTTAATGCTGAGTATCCAGCGGATCTGACACGCTCACTAGAGATACTTTCAGATATTACGCGCTAGAAATATCACCCAGTAGTAATCTCACCACCCATGCCTAATTCACAAGGAAACCAGAGCAACTCGGAGAATTTTGCACATCTTCATGTGCATACCGAGTACTCAATGCTGGATGGAGCTGCAAAGATTTCAGAATTGATAGCTGAAGTTGCAAGACAAGAAATGCCAGCTATAGCTATGACTGATCATGGAAATGTTTTTGGTGCATTTGAGTTTCATAAAATTGCCAAAAGTGCAGGCGTTAAACCAATTATCGGAATAGAAGCTTATGTTGCACCGGAGTCTAGATTTGATAAACGCAGAGTTAAATGGGCTGAAGGCGGAGAGGATGATGTCTCAGGCGGCGGCGCTTACACCCATATGACGCTCTTAGCTGAAAATAATGTTGGATTAACCAATCTTTTTAAACTCTCTTCGTTGGCATCTCTTGAGGGTTTTTATTACAAACCAAGAATGGATCAGGAATTACTTGCCCAATACAGCAAGGGAATTATTGCCACCACCGGCTGTCCGGGAGGTGAGATTCAAACTAGGTTGCGAATGGGCGCATATAAAGAAGCGGTTAATGCCGCAGCCAAGATGAGAGAGATTTTTGGTACAGATAATTACTTCCTTGAAATTATGGATCACTCAATTGATATTGAAAAACGAGTTCTGACAGATCTTCTCAAATTAGGTAAAGAGTTGAATCTACCTCTGCTTGCAACTAACGATTTACATTACACCCACCACAAAGATGCTGCCGCTCATGAAGTAATGCTTTGCATTCAGTCTGGTGCAACTCTTGCTGATCCAAAGAGGTTTAAATTTGAAAACTCTGAATTTTATTTAAAGACAGCTTCGCAGATGCGTCAATTGTTCAAGGATTTTCCACAGGCTTGCGATAACACTTTGCTGATTGCTCAGCGCTGTGAAACAACCATGCGAGAGGGCGAAAATTTACTTCCAAGGTTTCCCGTTCCTCAAGGTGAAACTGAAGATAGCTGGTTGATAAAACAAGCAAATCTGGGATTAGCTGAACGGTTGAATGGCAAGATTCCTACAGAGTATCAAGAGCGGTTAAATTTTGAATTAGATGTAATGATAAAAATGGGTTTTCCAGGATACTTTCTCGTAGTTTCAGATCTTTGTAACCATGCGCGTAAAGTTGGTATTCGCGTTGGTCCAGGTAGAGGCTCAGCAGCAGGCTCTTTAGTTTCGTATTCACTTGGAATTACGGGATTAGATCCAATCAAATTTGGTTTGTTGTTTGAACGTTTCTTAAACCCAGAGCGTATTTCAATGCCCGACATAGATTTAGATTTTGATGAGCGTAGAAGATCAGAAATGATTATGTATGCAACCACTAAATATGGTGATGACCGAGTTGCTCAGATCATTACTTACGGCACCATCAAATCTAAACAGGCGATAAAGGATTCAACTCGAGTACTGGGCTATCCCTATGCACTAGGCGAGAGATTAACTAAATCTTTACCACCATCAGTGATGGGTAAAGATATTTCACTTAGTGGAATATTCAATATGGATGATGATCGGTATGGAGAGGCTGTTGAATTTAGAAATCTTTATGAATCTGATCCTGATTCAAAACGAATTGTTGACACGGCTTTAGGTATTGAAGGTTTAAAGCGCCAGTGGGGAGTGCATGCCGCTGGGGTTATTCTCAGTAAGGAACCATTATTAGAGGTAATACCAATACACAGGCGTGAAGCTGATGGAGCAATAATCACTCAATTTGATATGGGTGCATGTGAGGCAACTGGATTGTTAAAAATGGATTTTCTAGGGCTTAGAAACCTTTCAGTATTGGATGATTGTTTGATAAACATAGAGAAAAATCTTGGCAAGAAAATCGTCCTTGAAACTCTGCCACTAGAAGATGACAGAACCTTCGAATTACTCTCCAGGGGTGACACTCTTGGCGTTTTTCAATTAGATAGCGCACCGATTAGGTCACTTCTCAGATCGATGGCACCCGATAGCTTCGAAGATATTGCAGCGGTAATTGCTCTATATCGTCCAGGGCCAATGGGTGAAGATTCCCATAACAAATATGCTGATTACAAAAATGGTAGAAAAATTCCAGTAGCGATCCATCCAGAACTTGATAAGCCACTCAACGAAATTCTAAAAGACACATATGGATTGATTGTTTATCAAGAACAGGTTCTGGCTATTGCAAGAAAAGTTGCTGGCTTCACTTTAGGTAGAGCGGATTTGTTAAGAAAAGCAATGGGTAAGAAGGACAAGAAGATCCTCGATAAAGAGAAGGTGCATTTCGAAGAGGGAATGAAATCCAATGGCTTTACCGAAGATGCAATTGAAAAGTTATGGCAAACACTGATTCCGTTCTCAGACTATGCGTTTAATAGAGCACATAGTGCTGGGTATGGATTGTTGTCCTTTTGGACTGCATACTTAAAGGCTAATTACCCTGCAGAATACATGGCTGCTCTTCTTACCAGTGTTCGTGATGATAAAGATAAAAGTGCTTTGTACTTGAATGAGTGCCGAAGGATGGGAATAAAAGTTTTGCCACCAGATGTCAACGAATCTGATTCTGGTTACACGCCTATAGGTAAAGACATACGTTTTGGATTGACTGCTATCAGAAATGTTGGCGAAAACGTTGTAGCTTCAATTATTGAAAATCGAAATGCAAAGGGAAGATATTTAAATTTTGGTGACTTTTTAGCCAAGGTTGACTCACATGTTTGCAATAAGAAGACAATAGAATCTTTGATTAAAGCGGGTGCATTTGATTCATTAGGGCATACACGTCGGGGCTTGATGATGGTGTTCTTGGAAGCGCTAGATGCTGTTTCCGAAGCAAAAAGAGCAGAATCTATTGGTCAGTTTGATTTATTTGGCTCAGTAAATGAAACATCAAGTGTAAGCGGAGTTGAACTTGATATTCCAGATTCTGAATGGGAAAAAATGATGCTTCTAAGTTATGAACGTGAGATGTTGGGATTGTATGTTTCAGACCATCCACTTCTTGGTGTTGAACACATACTTAGATCAGTAGCAGATTTTTCAATAAGTCAGATCTCCGAAGCAGGGCATGATCAGATAATCAATATTGGTGGATTAATCACACAGATACAGCGAAAGGTTTCAAAGCAAGGCACTCCTTGGGCAATTGTTACGGTTGAAGATTTAGAAGGGGCAGTAGATGTGCTTTTCTTCTCAAACTCTTACGCAACTCATGGAGTTAATTTGGTTGAGGATAGAATTGTTGCGATTAGAGGCAGGGTCGATAAAAGAGAAGAACAGCCACGTATTTCAGCGCTAGATTTAACCCTTCCAGATTTAAAGCTGATTCCGACTGGACCATTAATTATTTCAATGGAAGCATCTCGCTGTACACCTCCAATCATCGACAAAATGAGTGAGATATTAAAGTCTCATCCCGGAGCCCGTGAGGTTCATTTGAGATTAATTGATGGGGAGAAGAAAACTATTCTAAAGTTAGATGAAGCTTTGAAAGTTACCTCTTCACCTGGATTAAGTGCAGATCTTAAAACTGTTCTGGGTCCAGATTGCTTAGTTGTTTAAATGATAATTAAACCGCTGCAGCTGTTGCCTGCCGTAGATATTAAAGGTGGCGAAGTATTTCAAAATATTGATTCAGAGATAAAGGACTCAGATTTTTTTGGCACTCCCGCAGAGGTGATAGCTAGCTTTGTAAATTTAGGAACTAAATGGATACATCTTGTTGACTTGGATAGGGCTTATGGCACAGGGGAAAACTCACAACTTATAAATAGCTTGGTCGGTTCCTATCAAGTGGAGTTTCAAGTATCTGGTGGTATATCAAACACTTTTGCTTTAGAAAGTGCACTCAAAAGTAAGGCGAAATGGATTAATTTATCCACTGCCTGCTTAGTGGATATTGAATGGACTTTAGATCAAATTAAAGCCCATCCAAGCCGTATTGGAATTTCTCTGGATGTGTTGAATGGAGTATTGACTGCAAGGGGGAGCAACACCGTAGTGGGTGACTTGCAGACCTACGTAGAAAAACTAAGTAAAGCCGGATGCGCAAGATTTGTCGTAACAGATAACAGCACAGATGGAAAAATGAGTGGACCAAATTTTGATTTACTGAGCCAAGTTTCAAAGATTACAGAGGCTGAGATTATTTCAAGTGGTGGGGTGTCAGATTTATCTGATTTAGTAAAACTTCGCAAGTTTGGACTTGCTGGAGTAATAGTTGGTAAAGCCTTCTATACAGGCCAAATTAACTTCAAAGCCGCCTTGGACACTTGCTATAAGTAATTCGGCTCCAACAGCATCAGAATTACGGCACAATAGGCGTGTGAATACCGCGCAATTAACAATAGAAAAATTTCGAGATTATGCTCGAGATTTTAATGTTATCCCGGTTGCTCGAATGATTGAAGATAAAACCCAAACACCCCTCTCCATTTATGCCACATTAGCTGGTCATAGAACAGGAACATTTTTGCTTGAATCAGCAGAGTCTGGAATTTGGGCACGATATTCCTTTATTGGAGTCAATAGTCAGGCGACATTAACTGAATCAAATGGTGTTGCAATTTGGAGTGGCGTTATGCCAGCTGGTGCTCCTGTTGGTATTGACCCATTAATGGCCTTGCGAATTTCCACCGAGCATTTGAAATCACCAAAAATTCCAGGGTTACCACCATTAACAGGTGGTCTAGTTGGTTATCTAGGTTATGAAATAGTTCGAAGACTTGAGAAAATAGGTAGCACTTCGGAAAAAGATATTGATATTCCAGAAATTGCAATGATGCTCACTTCAGACCTGGCGGTTTATGATCATTTGGAGGGCAAAATAACTTTGATTGCTAATGCAATCAATTGGGACGGAAGCTCTGAGAGGGTTGATTTGGCATATGAAACCGCGATTGCTCGATTGGACAAAATGGAGAGCGATTTAAAGAATTCTTTACGTCAAACATTTAGTAGCATTCCAGATTATGTAAAGCCGGAATTTAATAGAAATACTACGGACGAAACTTACTTAGCAAAGGTTGGGTTAATCAAAGAAGAAATCAAATCGGGCGAAGCGTTTCAAGTTGTACTTTCTCAGAGATTTTCTATGCCTGCTAAATCAGAACCATTCGATCTATATCGAGTTCTAAGGGAGCAAAACCCAAGTCCTTACATGTATTTATTTAAATTCAACGATGGGTTATCAATTGTCGGGTCAAGCCCAGAAGCATTAGTGAAGGTAACGGCAGATGAGGTGGTTATTCATCCAATTGCTGGAACTAGGCCTAGAGGCAAAGACGATGAACAGGATTTGAGTATAGAAAAAGAATTGCTGAATGATCCTAAAGAACGAGCAGAGCATTTGATGTTGGTTGATCTTGGGCGAAATGACTTAGGCAGAGTATGCAGTCCAGGATCAGTTGAAGTAACTCAATTTATGCAAATTGAAAAATACTCCCATGTAATGCACATTGTTTCTACTGTTGTTGGTAAGTTGTTGAAACATTTAGCTCCAATTGATGCATTATTTGCAGTATTCCCAGCGGGTACATTGTCTGGAGCTCCAAAGCCTAGAGCAATGCAAATTATTGAAGAGCATGAACCTACGCAAAGAGGGATTTATGGCGGCACAATTGGTTATCTTGATTTCACTGGCAACATCGATGCATGTATAGCAATTAGAACGGCGGTAATTAAAGATAACACCGCTTATGTTCAAGCAGGGGCAGGAATTGTGGCAGATTCAGATCCTGCCTCTGAAAATCAAGAGTGCATTAATAAAGCAGCAGCAGTATTAGGTGCAATTGCAACTGCTAACTCAATGGTGGTTTCAAAGTGAGGGGATCAATACTTGGCAGTTTGTTTGTAGTCGGATTAGCTACTTACTTAATAATTCGGCTAAGCCGGAAAGAATCGTTAAAGCGGTATGAACGAAAACCAAAAAATAAGTGGAATGCATTATCTGAAGGGGTGGATCCGACAGATGAGTGAGTCAAATGTATTAACATCGATTGTTGAAGGGGTGCTAGAGGATTTAGAAAAACGCCGCGTTCCAATTACTAGGTTAAATGAACAATTAGGTAGTGCACCTGATTTGAGGGGAGCACACAAATCTCTGAGTAAGCCTGGAATGCGATTGATTGCCGAGATCAAAAGATCATCGCCAAGCAAAGGTGCTTTGGCAGAAATTGATGATGCCAAATCCTTGGCGCTTAAGTACCAGGATGGTGGCGCTGATGTGATCAGCGTTTTGACTGAGGAGCGTCGATTTAAAGGAAGCATTTCTGATTTGGTCGATGTTAGAAGTTCGATAGAGCTACCAGTGCTTAGAAAAGATTTCATCGTTACTGAATACCAAGTTTTAGAATCTAGAGTTCTAGGAGCCGATTTAATTTTGCTAATTGTTGCGGCCTTGACTGATTCACAATTAAAAGATTTTTATCAACTATCTACTGAACTTGGCATGGATGTATTGGTAGAGGTGCATGATTTAGATGAGGCTGAAAAAGCTTTGAATATCGGATCTAAAATTATTGGCGTTAATTCCAGAAATCTTAAAACCTTAGAAGTAAGTGAGAAGACATTTGAATTGATCTTGCCACAGCTTCCCGAGAGCGTCTTGAAAGTTGCAGAGTCAGGAATCAGTACCGGTGAACAAGTTGCAAAAGTACAAGCTTTGGGGGCAAAGGCGGTCCTAATAGGCGAGAGTTTAGTTAAATCAGGTAATCCAGTTCATACCATTAATCAACTTCTAAATCGATAGAGATCCAATAAACTATCATTATGAGCACTAGTAGCTATAGAGAAATTCTGAACGAATCTGCAGTCGGACATTTTGGTCCTTACGGTGGTCGGTTCGTACCGGAAGCTTTAATATCTGCTTTGGATGAGCTTGCTGCCGCACATTCAGCTGCGCAATCTGATCCAATTTTTCAATCCGAGTTAGCGGAGCTACATAAGAGTTACACAGGTCGTCCAAGTATTTTGACTGATGCGAAGAGATTTTCTGAGCATGCCGGTGGCGCAAGAATTCTTTTAAAGCGTGAAGATTTAAACCACACTGGCAGTCATAAAATAAATAACGTCTTAGGTCAGGCACTTCTGACAAAAAAAATGGGTAAGAAAAGAATTATTGCCGAAACTGGTGCGGGTCAACACGGCGTAGCCTCAGCAACTGCAGCTGCACTCTTTGGTCTTGAATGTGTGGTTTACATGGGAGAGGCAGACACTCAGCGGCAGGCATTAAATGTGGCCCGAATGAAATTGCTTGGAGCCACAGTTGTTCCTGTCACCCAAGGTTCTAAAACACTAAAGGATGCAATTAATGAAGCGATGCGAGATTGGGTAACAAATGTAGAGACTACGCATTACTTACTTGGAACTGTTGCCGGACCACATCCATTCCCAACCATGGTACGAGATTTTCAGCGAATAATTGGCGTTGAAGCAAGGGAACAGGTTTTATCGTTAACCGGGAAACTTCCTGATGCGGTGTTGGCTTGTGTTGGTGGTGGCTCAAATGCCATTGGTATTTTTCACCCATTTATTGATGATAAGGCAGTTCGACTAATTGGTTTAGAAGCAGGTGGAAAAGGAATAGAAACAGGGCTGCATGCTTCAACAATCTCGGGCGGAAATCCAGGTGTACTGCATGGAACTCGCTCATATGTTTTACAAGATCAAGATGGCCAAACTGTTGAGTCGCACTCTATTTCGGCAGGTCTGGATTATCCTGGCGTTGGGCCAGAACATGCCTATCTAAATGACATTGGCAGAGCTGAGTATCGATCGATAACAGATGATCAAGCCATGTATGCGTTCTCATTGATGTGCAAATCTGAAGGAATTATTCCAGCGATTGAAACAGCACATGCTTTAGCAGGTGCTTTAGAGCTTGGTCATGAACTTGGTAAAGATGCAACAATTCTTATTAACCTCTCGGGTCGAGGCGATAAGGATGTTCAAACTGCAGCAGAGTACTTCGGATTACCGCTCTAATGCCAACAGCTCTTGAAGCATTGTTCGTCAAAAGTAAAAGCGAGAACCGTGCTGTTTTAATTGGTTACATTCCAGCGGGATTTCCAAATCAGAAGAGCTCAAAGAAAATTCTAAAAGCAATGATCGATGGCGGCGTAGATGCAGTTGAAATTGGGTACCCATACTCAGATCCAGTTATGGATGGTCCGGTTATTCAAGCTGCCTCTGAGGAAGCCATCAAAAATGGCGCAGGCGTGAATGCTGTTTTTGATTTACTTCAAGAAGGTGTGAAGCAGGGTATTCCTTCGATGGTTATGAGTTACTGGAGTCCAATCGAAAAATATGGTGTCGAGAATTTTTCAAAAAAAGTTTCAGAGTTGGGTGGGAGCGGTGTAATTACTCCTGATCTGACAGTTGAAGAATCCAAAGAATGGCTTAGTTATTCAAAAGCTTTTGATTTAAATAGGATATATGTCGTCGCTCCCAGCTCATCAAGTGAGAGATTGTCTAAAGTTACCGAGCAGTGCTCTGGGTTTATTTACGCAGCCAGTCTCATGGGTGTTACTGGTACCAGAGATTCTGTTTCTGGAAATGCAAGATCTTTAGTGGATCGAATTCGTAAAGTAAGTAAAATGCCCGTAGCTGTTGGACTTGGTGTTTCTACAAAGGAACAAGCAAGTGAGGTTGCTGGTTATGCCGATGGAGTAATTGTTGGTTCAGCATTTATCAAGATAATTCAAGAGTTCGGAGCAGGAAGAACCGGTTTAAAGAAAGTTAAGCAATTGGCAAAATCTCTTTCAGAAGGAGTTCGAAATGTTAAATAAATTTAAGAGCTATCAACCTTGGCTCACCTTGCTTTTCCGTTTAATTCTTGGGGGAGTTTTGCTCGCTGCAGGAGCTTTGAAAATTGGTAACCTTCAAAAATCTGCCATGGCAGTTAGAGCTTATGAAATGTTGCCAGTTGAATTAGCCAATTTTCTTGGATATGCACTGCCTTGGATTGAGATCGGCATGGGATTGCTCTTAATTGTTGGAGCTTCAGTAAAGATATGTGGCTTGCTGGGTGCATTGACGATGTTGGCCTTCATAATTGCCATTGCACAGGCATGGGCTCGTGGGCTGAGTATTGACTGTGGATGTTTTGGCGGCGGGGGAACGATTGATCCTGAGGATACTAAGTATCTGTCTGAGATAATTCGCGATATAGGATTGCTCGCAATGGGAGTTTTTCTTTATTACTACCCAAAGGGTAAATTAAGTCTAGATAGATAATCGATAACGGGGAGATGTAATGGCAACCAATTCTGGAGCTGATAAAGGAACTCGCAATTTAGTAATTGTAATGGTTTTGTTTATCGTCGCAGTAGGAGTGATCTTTTCATTAATTAGTAGTCGTTCAAATTCTACTGCAGCTATTCCAGCTGCCGTTTCAGAAGCTGACGGCTATGGAATAGTTCTTAATCCTGACAGCACTCCACAAATTGATGTATATGTAGATTACCAGTGCCCGGCTTGTCGTTCCTTTGAACTTATTAATGGCAAATATTTGAATGAAGTAATTGAGGCAAAAAAAGCGAAGGTAGTATTCCACCCGATGACATTTATCGGCCCAGAATCAATTTTGGCAGCTAACGCTGCTGCTTGCTCTGCAGATGAAAACCGGTTTGTTGCTATGAATTTAGCTCTTTTCCAAAACCAACCTTCTGGTGAAAACACAGGTAAATGGCAAAATCCATTCTTTATTGAATTAGGTAAATCTATTGGTATCAACTCAACAACTTTTGAATCCTGCGTGAATGACGGAAAGTATGTTGATTGGACGACAAACGTTGCTTCCGCCTCCGCCAAGGCCGATGTTAATTCCACTCCAACAGTGTTAATCAATGGAAAACCACTTGATCGAAACACACAGTATGGAGATCCAGCAAATTTCAAGGCAGCACTTGAGGCGGCTGGCGTTAAGTAATATTTCTTAACAAAGGTCCAACAATTGATTCCTAGTCCATCCCGTTCTGCTTTTGAGATTGGTCCCCTGACCATACATTTTTATGCACTTTGCATAATTTTAGGGATAGCAGTTGCTGTTTGGTTGGGTGGTAAGAGATACCAAAAACTAGGTGGAAATTCTGATGATGTATTTGAGGTTGCCATTTGGGCTATTCCTTTTGGAATTGTTGGCGGGCGTGTTTATCACGTAATTACTTCACCAGCTCAATACTTTGGTGAATTTGGAAACCCGGTTGATGCGCTTCGAATTTGGAAGGGTGGGCTTGGAATTTGGGGAGCGATATCACTTGGAGTGCTAGGTGCGTATCTTTACTTCAAGACTCATAAAACATCGCTAACTTTTGCGCAATTATTGGATAGTTTGGCTCCGGGTGTGATCATTGCGCAAGCAATTGGACGTATTGGAAATTATTTCAATCAAGAGGTGTTTGGAAAACCTACAGACTTGCCATGGGGATTGAAAATTGATTTATTTAATAGGCCTATTGGTTTTGAACAATTCAAAACATTTCATCCGACATTTGCCTATGAATTGTTTTGGTGCTTGTTTATTGCCTTCCTATTGATAAGAATGCCAGGGTTTATATCTAGGTTATGCACTAGCGCAGGTGATGTGTTTGTACTTTATATAATCGGGTACACCAGCGGGAGATTATGGATAGAGACACTAAGAATTGATGAAGCAAACACTTTATTTGGGTTGCGAGTAAATATCTGGGTCAGTTTATGTGTGCTGCTAAGCGCATCCTTGTATCTTTATAGAAACTTCCGTCGTGGCAGCACGAGGAAAGAAGCTCAAGCAAGTTAGTATTTCTATATGGGTTTAGAGGAAGTCCAAATGCGTAATTTGGAGCACCGCGCAAATCGAGCGGGTTGGCTTCGAGCGGCAGTATTGGGTTCAAATGATGGTTTGGTTTCGACTGCCAGTTTAATGATTGGTATTGCTGCTGCAAATAAAAGCGAATTTCTTATCACTGCAGGACTTGCCGGTATAGCGGCCGGTTCCATGTCAATGGCGGTGGGCGAGTATGTTTCTGTTAAATCCCAAAATGATATTGAGAAATCAGATCGAGAAATTGAAATAAAACAATTGGCAACAGATCCTGAAGGCGAGTTTGCTGAATTGGTTGATATCTATATGAAGCGTGGGTTAAGTGAGGATCTAGCAAAACAAGTTGTAACTGCTATGCATAAACAAGATCCACTCGAGGCTCATCTTCGAGATGAACTTGGTCATTTTGATCATACAAGGGCAAGACCTGTGCAAGCTGGAATTGCCTCTGCAATTGCATTTACAGCCGGAGGTATCGTTCCTTTACTGGGAGCATTAGTTTCATCAAAGAATCAAATTCAGCTAATTCTATTTTTCACTGCACTAGGTTTACTAATGGCCGGGTTTATCTCTGCAAAAATTGCAGCATCTCCGATACCTAAAACCATTGCCAGGATTTTTCTAGGTGGGGCTCTTGGAGTTGCGATTACCGCTGGAATTGGATGGGTGGTAGGGCTTACTGGAATTTGATCACCCTGCTACTATTTGTAGGTAGTTTGAAGTAGTTGGGCCATTGTCGTCCCGACCCTTAACGGGAGCGACCTCTTTCTTGGATTCCAAATCAATTTTTTCAGCCACTCCAAAATCAGTTGGGTTATACAACCCTGATTTTGAACATGACGCATGCGGAGTTGCAATGGTGGCTACCCTAAAAAAGATTAGAAGCCATGAAATTGTTAGTTTGGCACTTACAGCTTTGAGAAATTTGGAACATCGTGGCGCTTCAGGTGCTGAACCCGATAGTGGTGATGGCGCCGGGATATTAATTCAAATTCCAGATAAATTTTATCGTTCAGTTATTGATTTTGATTTACCAAAGCAGGGCAGTTATGCAACTGGTATTTTCTTTATTGAAAACTGGAGCGAGGAGATTGACCAGCAAATTAGAAATATTGCGACCGAAGAAGGCATAAAAATTCTAGGTTGGAGAGATGTACCGGTAAATACAAAGTCCATAGGCAAAACTGCGCTATCTGTGATGCCAACATTCAAACAAATTTTTATTTGCGGATTTAAGGATGAGGTTGATCTTGTATTAGAACGACTTGCGTTTTGCTTACGAAAGCGAATCGAGCATTTACTTCCAATTTATGTGCCTTCGCTTTCTTCAAAAACCATTGTTTATAAGGGCATGCTCACAACTGGACAGCTAGAGGAGTTTTTTCTAGATTTATCTGATCAATTGGTTGAATCCTCGTTAGCTTTAGTGCACTCAAGATTCTCAACAAATACATTTCCCTCTTGGCCACTTGCACACCCATATCGCTATATTGCACATAATGGAGAAATTAATACAGTTAAGGGCAATCGAAATTGGATGCGTGCTCGAGAAACTTTGTTGGAAAGTGATCTGATACCAGGTGATTTGAAACGTTTATTTCCAATAATAAACAACTCTGGAAGTGATTCTGCTTCTTTTGATGAAGTACTTGAATTGCTTTATCTTGGTGGAAGGAGTTTGCCTCATTCAATATTAATGATGATTCCAGAGGCTTGGGAAAATCATAAAACTATGCCCCAAGAGCTAAAAGATTTTTATGCTTTTCACGCAGCACTTATGGAGCCATGGGATGGACCTGCATGTGTAACTTTTACAAATGGAACTCAAATAGGTGCCGTTTTAGATCGCAATGGTTTGCGTCCTTCTAGATTTTGGGTAACTGATGAAGGCTTAGTTGTACTAGCCAGCGAAGTTGGAGTTTTAAATTTTAAACCTGAATCAATTATTCGTAAAGGTAGATTGCAGCCGGGCAAGATGTTTTTAGTCGATGTTGAACAAGGAAGAATTATTGAAGATGAGGAGATAAAGCAAGATTTAGCTACTGCCAAACCTTATTCAGATTGGCTACATGCTGGTTTAGTGAAGTTAAGTGAATTACCGGCACGTGAGCATATTGTTTATCCGCACTCCTCAGTTGTTAGAAGACAAAGAGCCTTTGGATATACCGAAGAAGAAATAAGATTGATCATCACTCCAATGGCCAAAAATGGTGCAGAACCATTAGGTTCAATGGGTACTGATACGCCAATCGCGGCACTATCAGAGAAACCAAGACTGCTATTTGATTACTTCGCTCAGCTCTTTGCTCAAGTAACTAATCCTCCATTGGATGCAATTCGTGAAGAGCTTGTCACTTCACTAGGAGGTTCAATTGGACCAGAGCATAATTTGCTTGAGCCTGGACCTGCTTCATGTAGACAAATTTCTCTTCAATTTCCGGTAATTGATAATGATGAGCTAGCAAAAATAATTCACGTTAATGCCGATGGTGACCAGCCTGGATTCGCCTCCCATGTTGTTCGGGGTTTGTTCCCAATTGCAGGGGGTGGTAGATCTCTAGTCGCTCGTCTTGATCAAATTAGGCAAGAGGTATCAAATGCCATCAACGATGGAGCTCGAATAATAGTTTTGTCAGACCGCGATGGTGATGCTGAAAATGCACCAATTCCATCTCTACTACTTACCTCCGCAGTACACCATCATCTGATACGAGAGAAGTCTCGAACAAAGGTTGGTTTAGTTGTTGAAAGTGGTGAAGTTCGCGAAGTTCACCATGTTGCATTGTTAATTGGATTTGGTGCTGCTGCGGTCAATCCATATCTTGCTATGGAAAGCGCCGAAGATTTGGTCCGACAAGGAGTAATTACAGGAATTACCCCTGAGAAGGCTGTCCGAAATTTAATTAAATCCTTGGGCAAAGGTGTTTTAAAAGTTATGTCAAAAATGGGTGTATCGACCATCGCCTCATACACGGGTGCACAAATTTTTGAAGCTATTGGTCTATCTACTGAAGTGATCGAAGAGTATTTTGTAGGCACTACTTCACGACTTGGTGGCGTTGGAATTGAAATCATTGCGCAAGAAACCATTAAACGCCATCACATTGCCTATCCACCGGGGGGTGGGATTCCAGGTTCTAAGAAATTGCAAATCGGTGGGGAATATCAATGGCGACGAGAGGGTGAACCACACCTTTTCGATCCAGAAACAGTATTTACACTTCAACATGCAACTAGATCTAAGCGTTTTGATGTATTCAAAAGGTATACAACGAGAGTTGATGACCAATCCAAACGACTAATGACATTGCGAGGTTTATTAACCTTGAAGCAAGGCGTAAGAACGCCAATTTCTATCGATGAAGTTGAACCAGTCTCTGAAATTTTAAAAAGATTTGCAACCGGGGCGATGTCTTACGGATCTATCTCGCAAGAGGCTCATGAAACTTTAGCCATTGCGATGAATCGAATTGGTGGAAAATCCAATACCGGAGAGGGCGGAGAAGATCCAGCCCGAAATATTGTTGATCAAAATGGGGATTTGCGACGTTCAGCAATCAAGCAAGTTGCAAGCGGAAGATTTGGTGTTACAAGTGAATACCTTGTTAACGCCGATGATATTCAAATCAAAATGGCTCAGGGTGCAAAACCTGGCGAGGGTGGACAACTGCCTGGAAATAAGGTTTATCCGTGGATTGCGAAAGTTAGGTACTCAACACCTGGTGTTGGATTAATTTCACCACCACCCCACCATGATATCTACTCGATTGAAGATTTAGCTCAGTTGATTCATGATCTAAAAAATGCCAATGATCAAGCGCGGATTCACGTCAAATTAGTTGCTGAGGTAGGTGTTGGAACTGTCGCAGCTGGAGTTAGCAAAGCGCATGCAGATGTTGTTTTAATTTCAGGCCATGATGGTGGAACAGGTGCTTCGCCATTAACCTCTTTAAAACACGCAGGCGCACCGTGGGAATTAGGACTTGCTGAAACACAACAAACTTTGATGCTTAATGGCCTTCGAGATCGAATAGTTCTACAAGTTGATGGTCAAATGAAAACTGGCCGAGATGTTTTGATTGCAGCTTTACTAGGTGCTGAAGAGTTTGGTTTTGCAACCGCGCCACTAGTTGTATCTGGCTGTGTAATGATGCGGGTCTGTCATTTAGATACTTGTCCAGTCGGGGTAGCAACTCAGAACCCAGAGCTGCGCAAGAAATTCAACGGTAAACCAGAGTTTGTGGAAACTTTCTTTGAGTATATTGCTGAAGAGGTAAGAGAATTATTAGCGCAACTTGGATTCAAAAAACTTGAAGATGCTATTGGCCAAGTTGAATTACTAGATACCAATGCGGCAGTAAGTCATTGGAAGGCCAACGGCTTGGACTTAGCTCCAATTTTGACTGCCCCAGCAAACGGATCAGCTCGCAGAAATACTACAACGCAAAACCATGGGCTAGTTGATGCTTTAGATAATGAGTTAATTTCTCTGGCAAAAGAAGCCCTTGAAAGCTCTAAAGCAGTGAGAATTGAGATGCCAGTTAGAAATGTTAATAGAACTGTTGGAACCATGCTTGGTACTGAAATTACTAGAAAATTTGGCGGTGCTGGATTACCAACGGACACGATTGATGTAACTTTTCATGGATCTGCTGGACAATCTTTTGGAGCCTTTATTCCGTCAGGATTAACTTTAAGACTTTATGGTGATAGCAATGATTATGTTGGTAAAGGTTTGTCAGGTGGAAGAGTGATTATCCGCCCGGATGAACGAGCCGTTTTTGCTTCAGGAGAAAACGTCATTGCCGGCAATGTAATTGGGTATGGGGCTACATCTGGTGAGCTATTGATTAGTGGAAGAGTTGGAGAAAGATTTTGTGTCAGAAATTCTGGAGCCCATGCAGTTGTTGAAGGTGTTGGCGATCATGGATGTGAATATATGACTGGAGGAACAGTACTTGTGCTTGGTAAAACCGGTCGGAATTTTGCTGCAGGAATGTCGGGTGGAATGGCATTTGTTTTAGATTTAGATCCTGCCCTGGTAAATACTGAGATGGTTGATTTACTTACTCTGCCAAATAACTACGAAGATTTTGTCAAAACAAGCATTTCAAAATTCTTTACTGAAACTGGTTCCCGTGTAGCAAACGAACTACTTAAGGATTGGGATAGAAGTAAAAATCGAATCACCTTAATTATGCCAAGGGATTACGCTCGCGTAATGGAAGTTATGGCGAAAGCGCAGCGAGAAGGTTTGCCAGTCGAGAGCGCAGTCATGGAGGCGATCAATGGCTGATCCAAAAGGCTTTATCAATACTCCACGTGAGCTTCCAAAACGACGTCCAGTCGATGTGAGGATTAAGGACTGGAAAGAGGTTTACCAAGAACAGGAATTTTCTCACCTTCAAAAACAGGCTGGCCGCTGCATGGATTGTGGAATTCCATTTTGTCACCAAGGTTGTCCGCTCGGGAATTTAATTCCGGAGTGGAACGATTTAATCTGGCGGGGAGAAAAACCGGAAGCAATAGATCGATTGCATGCAACCAACAATTTTCCAGAGTTCACTGGGAGATTGTGTCCTGCACCTTGCGAGACAGCGTGTGTGGTTGCAATAAATGCTGAAGCAGTGACAATTAAACAAGTTGAATTGCGAACTATTGAAGAAGCGTTTCTAGAAAAAAGAATCGTTCCACTAATTCCAGATCGTTTAACAGGCAAAACAGTGGCGGTAATTGGCTCTGGCCCAGCAGGTTTAGCAGCTGCGCAGCAGTTAACTAGAGCTGGTCATACAGTGGCAGTTTATGAGCGTGCGGACAAAATCGGAGGATTACTACGTTATGGAATCCCTGAGTTTAAAATGGAAAAATCTATTGTAGATCGACGTCTTTATCAGATGGAGCAAGAGGGAACAAGATTTAGAACCAATGTAAATGTCGGAAAAGATATAACAGGATCAGCTTTACGAAGTAAATATGATGCAGTGGTATTGGCGATAGGAGCCACCAATTGGCGCGATTTAAATGTTCCAGGTCGTGATGCCAAAGGCATATATCAAGCTATGGAGTATTTACCATGGGGTAACAAACAAGCTTTAGGTGAATTAGAGGTTTCTCCAGAGATAAATGCTGCTGGAAAAAATGTAGTGATCTTGGGTGGCGGTGATACCGGAGCAGATTGTCTTGGTACTGCAATTCGCCAGGGAGCAAAATCGGTTACGCAGATTGAGATTATGCCTCGCCCTACTCAAGAACGTCCAGGAAATCAACCATGGCCAACTTATCCGATGATTTATCGAGTTAGTAGTGCTCATGAAGAGGCAGGGGAGCGGGTTTACTCCGTTTCAACTCAGGAATTTTTAAAAGACAACGAAGGTAATTTAACTGGAATAAAACTAATAGAAACTAAATTTAATGATGGAAAATTTGAAGCAGTTGCCGGTAGTGAGAAAATTATTCCAGCAGATCTAGTATTTCTTGCACTTGGTTTTACAGGCCCAGAAAAAACAGAACTTTTAACTCAGCTTGAAGTTGGTCTGGATGAGCGAGGAAATATTACTCGGGATGAAAGCTATGCCACTTCAGCCGAGGGAGTTTTTGTCTGCGGTGATGCAGGACGTGGCCAATCTCTAATTGTTTGGGCGATTGCGGAAGGTCGAAGCGCGGCTTCATGCGTTGATAAATACCTGACTGGAAACACGCAGTTGCCTTTTCCAATTGAACCGACCGCGCGCCCTCTGATGGTTTAGGGTTTTTATCATGCGTCGCGCGAAGATAGTCTGCACAATCGGCCCAGCCGTAGAATCGATTGAAAAGATTACAGAATTGATCGATGCTGGCATGAATATGGCGCGATTGAATTTATCGCATGGTGCTCACGCAGAGCATCAAGTTCGCTTAGATAATGTGCGCGCGGTTGCTAAGAAATCAAACAAAGCTATTGCAGTTTTAGTGGATTTGCAGGGGCCAAAAATACGGCTAGGAAAATTCAAAAACGGACCTCATGATCTGGCCAGAGGCGATGTATTTGTTATCACCACAGATGAAATTGAAGGTACTAAGGAAAGAGTCAGTACAACTTACAAAGGTTTACCTGGGGATTGCCGTACCGGAGATAAAATCATGATTGATGATGGAAAAGTTACGGTACAGGTTGTTGAAGTTAAAGGAAATGATGTTGTTACCAAAGTTATTCAACCAGGTGCGGTAAGTAATAACAAAGGTATCAACTTGCCAGGAGTTGCCGTCTCTGTACCCGCTATGTCTGAGAAAGATGTTGCAGATCTAAAGTGGGCTTTAAAAGCCGGAGTTGATTTCATTGCTTTGTCATTTGTTAGAAACGCAAAAGATGTCAACGATGTTCATAAAGTAATGGATGAAATTGGTGTTCGGCTTCCGATTATTGCCAAGATTGAAAAACCGCAGGCGGTTGAGAATCTTCAAGAAATAGTTGACGCCTTCGACGGAATTATGGTTGCGCGAGGTGATTTGGGTGTTGAGCTTCCAATTGAAGATGTACCAATGGTGCAAAAACGCTGCATAACTTTGGCAAGAGAGTCTGCAAAACCTGTAATTGTTGCGACCCAGATGTTGGACTCAATGATTAGCAATTCACAACCAACTCGAGCAGAAGCGACAGATTGCGCAAATGCTGTTTTAGACGGCGCTGATGCCTTGATGCTTTCAGGTGAAACAAGTGTCGGAGATTTTCCCATTGAATCGGTAAAAATTATGGCAAGAATAATTGAGAGAACTGAAGAGATTGCACTTGATCAAATTCCACCACTGAAACATTCACCTGCTACTAAAGGTGGAGCAATTACAAAGGCTGCAACAGAGGTAGGACTTACAGTTGGAGCTAAGTATTTAGTCGCATTCACTCAAAGTGGTGATTCCGCAAGAAGAATGTCTAGATTGCGTTCCCCAATTCCGATGCTTGCACTAACTCCAGATACCGGCACATACAATCGCTTGGCCCTATCCTGGGGAGTGGAGTCCATGTTGACTTCCGTCGTCAACCACACCGATGAAATGGTTATGCAAGTTGACACAATTTTAATTAATTCAAAACGTGTAAATATTGGTGATTTGGTATTGATAGTGGCGGGTTCACCACCTGGAATTCCTGGATCAATCAACGCAATGCGTGTACACAAAATTGGTGATGCTGTGTCTGGGGTTGCCCCCGCTTATCGCAAGTAATTTAGTAATAAAACCTTTCCACTATAAACTACTTACCTCTTCCGCCTCGGTACTCCAACGGTAGAGAGGACGGTCTCAAAAACCGTATAGTGTCGGTTCGAATCCGACTCGAGGCACATGACTAGCAAAGCAGAGAAATTGCGCATCTTAGTTGCCGAGGATGAAACAATTATTCGCTTAGATTTAGTGGAGATGTTAACTGAATCTGGGTATGAGGTTGTTGCGCAAGCTGAAAATGGAGCAGTTGCAGTTGAGTTAGCAAAGCTGCATAAACCTGATCTTGCAATTTTGGATGTGAAAATGCCAGAAATGGATGGTATTACTGCAGCTGAACAAATAATTTCGATCGCTCCAGTATTGATGCTCACAGCGTTTAGTCAAAGGGACCTAATTGAAAGAGCGCGCGATGCTGGGGTAATGGCATATGTTGTGAAGCCTTTCTCGATTAATGATCTTTTACCTGCAATAGAAATTGCTATAAGCAGACATAGACAAATGAAATCTCTTGAATCAGAGGTTGCAGATTTATACGATAGATTGGAAACTCGAAAGATTATTGATCGCGCAAAAGGTATTCTCATGAAAGCAATGAATTTATCTGAACCTGAAAGTTTTAACTGGATCCAGAAAACTGCAATGGATAGAAGAATTTCAATGAAACAGGTCGCCCAAGCCGTTATATCGCCGGAGTCAGCACCGGATCGTTGATTACCGCTCTGCCAGAATTAGGCAGGTTATTCTTGCGCTGCAGGTTCGCTCGCCTTTGTCATTCGTAATTTCAACTTCATAACAGCAGAGAGTCTTTCCTAGGGTAACCGCCGTTGCAACAGCTGTAACAATCCCTGAAGTAGCAGATTTGTGGTGAGTTGCATTTATATCGACCCCAACAATTCTTCGATTTGGGCCGGCATGCAGTTGAGTTCCAATCGAACCTAAACTCTCGGCTAGAACTACATTGGCACCACCATGCAACAGGCCAATAGGTTGGGTATTGCCTTCAACCGGCATAGTTCCAACTAATCTGCTCGGTGAGGCTTCAATTATTTCAATGCCCATCTTCTTATCTAAGGCACCAGAACCTCGCTGTCGAATAATCTCCAAATAATCGCTCATGTTCTGAAGTTTAACCTGTTGGGCAATTAGAATCCCAATATGAGTGATACGACAAAGCGTTTATTGCTAATTGATGGTCATTCCATGGCGTATCGGGCATTTTTTGCCCTGCCAGTTGATAATTTTAAAACCTCAGGGGGACAGCCAACAAATGCAATTTATGGTTTCGCTTCTATGCTCATAAATCTAATTAAGGAAGAAAAACCAACTCACATTGCCATAGCTTTTGACGTATCTCGTAAAACGTTTCGTAGTGAGAAATTTCCTGAATACAAAGCGAATCGAGCAAGCACGCCAGATGAGTTTAGATCTCAAATGTCTCATATCAATGAAATGGTCGATTGTTTTGCAATAAAGCATTTTGAACTACCAGGTTATGAGGCCGATGACATTATTGCCACTTTCGCGAAGAAAGCAGAGGCTCAAGGTTTTCAGGTTTTGATTTGCACTGGAGATCGCGATTCCTTCCAGTTAGTGAATAGTCAAACAACAGTTTTGTATCCCAAAAAGGGCGTGACAGAAATGTCACGAATGACGCCAGATTCAATCTTTGAAAAATATGGGCTTACTCCAACTCAGTATCCAGATTTCGCAGCATTGCGAGGGGACCCCAGCGATAACCTGCCCTCAGTTCCAGGTGTTGGTGAAAAAACTGCGACCAAGTGGATTGCCGATTACGGTTCATTAACTAAACTTTTTGAGCATGCAGGTGAGATCTCAGGCAAAGTAGGGGATTCGCTGCGGGCAAATATTGATGCAATAAAATTGAATCGAGAACTGACTCATTTATTGGATGATCTTCAACTTTCTGCAGACATACCAGATCTTAATTGGGATGGATTTAATGCAGATTTGATTGGTAAGTTTTTTGAGAAATTAGAGATCAAAGCACTTCGCGAGAGAATCAAATCCTTGCCACAAAAAGGGAAGTTAGAGATCAAAGAAGAGCCAATACAGATTAGAGAGTTAAAATCAGAAGCGTTAGATAATTTACTTTCAAATCATAACCTTCCAATAGCAGTTTCGTTTCACTTTCTTGAAAACAAGTTACAAGAGTATTCAGTGGCGCTCTCAGCAAAAGAAGTTATATTGGTTAAGTCAGAGAAAATTGGAAAATGGATTGAGAACAAAAATCTATCAAAGTATGTACATGGAGCTAAACCTGCAATCAAAATTCTGGGAATGCAGGGTTTAAAAGCAGATGTTGAATTGCTGGCATATTTAGTAAACCCAGGAAGTAGAAATATAGGGCTGTTTGAGTTGTCCGAAAGATTATTGGGCATCAATTCTAATTCCACAGATTTATTCTCGGATTTTGAACCATTGAGTTCTGCATGGATTTTACAAATTCAATCCATATTGCAATCTGAAATAGAATCAAAGGGGATGTCTTCACTTTATGTTGATCTCGAGCAACCCACGCTGGTGCTATTGGCGGCGATGGAGGAGATTGGTATCGGAGTTGATGAGAGAAAATTATCAGAGTTATCAAATCATTTTTCTGAGATTGTAGCCCACGAAACTCAATGCGCGTTTAAAGAGGCCGGGCATGAATTTAATGTTAATTCTCCTAAGCAATTACAAGCAGTTTTATTTGATGAGCTAAATCTTCCAAAAACCAAAAAAATTAAAACAGGTTTTACAACTGATGCTGAAAGCTTAGAATGGTTGCTGGCTAAAACCAAGCACCCTTTGCTGAAACATCTTTTAAGGATTAGGGAAACAAGTAAATTACTCACAACTATTGATGGATTAATCGTCGCAACGGATGCGAACGGACGAATTCACACCAACTTTCAGCAAACTGTTGCAGCAACTGGACGTTTGTCTTCTACCGAACCTAATTTGCAGAATATTCCGGTTCGTACAGATGAAGGAAGGAGTATTCGAGACTGCTTTATCCCACTTAAGCCATTTACTGAACTTATGACTGCTGATTATTCCCAAATTGAGATGAGAATTATGGCTCATCTTTCCGAAGATAAAGGGCTTATATCTGCCTTCGAATTAGGGGAGGATTTACATTCAACTGTAGCTTCTCAAGTTTTTGGTGTTGAAAAGAACAAAGTTGATGCTGAAATGCGTCGAACAATAAAAGCAATGTCATACGGATTGGCTTATGGATTATCTTCATTTGGTTTGGCTCAACAACTAGATATTGATCCAAATTCTGCCAGTGAACTTATGAGTAAATATTTCGAACGATTCGGAGGCATCCGGGATTATTTGAAAACAGTGGTTATCGAGGCTCGCGAGAAGGGATACACAGAAACTATATTGGGTAGAAAAAGGTATTTATCTGATCTAAACCACGAGAATAGGCAAAGAAGAGATATTGCTGAACGAGCTGCATTGAATGCACCAATACAGGGATCTGCGGCAGACATAATCAAGATTGCAATGTTAAATGTCGATATTCAAATCAAGAAGACAAATCTTAAATCTCGGTTACTTCTACAAGTTCATGATGAGCTAATTCTAGAAGTTTCGCCAGGTGAAAAAGATCTGTTATCAGCATTAGTTAAAGAAGAAATGTCTAATGCCTATAAACTTAAAGTTCCACTTGACGTCAATATCGGAATTGGAAAAAGCTGGGATTTAGCGGCTCATTAACTATTTGTTAGTGTCTAAATTTGCTTCCCAAGCTTCAGTATCCTCATTTTCTGTTGGGATTCTGTCAGCAGATTTTAACAAATTAGCGCCTCTTCTCATTATCAAATATCCAATTCCAACGCATATTGTGGTTAGCGCTAGACAATATCTAGGTGAGAAATGCTCTGATATGTAACCACCCAAAGCAGTACCAAGTGATGCAAAGGTTCCTTCAACTGTCCAGAGCCAACCAAGAGCTGCAACTGCTGTTCCTTTTGGTCGAACAGCTTCACTAATTTCCAAATAGAAAACTTGCAATCCTCCTGCCATTAAGCTCATAATCGCAGTGACTAGCATCATTGACCAATTTGGATAAGTGAATGCAAGTGGCAGTGAAAAAATGAACCAATAAAAATAAATTCGCTTGAAAGCTGCAAAAGATGATGTCTTCCTTGAAACCATACCAGCTACCAGACCTCCGATTACATTTCCAATTGCCATAATCGCAAAAATAAACCCAGTTCGATGGGGGATGTTTTCTAACGTTGTGAATGCAGGTATGGCAATATCAAATGCGCCCCATCCCAATCCAATGAAGGCACCCTCAATCATAAGAAGTTGCATTGCAGGAGTTCTCCATACTGCTAGATCTGTCGAGGTTTTAGGCTCGGGCTTCCACCTTTTTAGTTGTGGAGATTTAGAAAGAGCCAGACCTCCAATACAAATAAGCCCTGAACAGATTTGTAATGCTAATTCAGGAGTTTTAGACAAGGATAATGTGGTCGCAAGTAAGGGTCCGAATACACCAACTGAATTCATGACCGCCGTATCTATAGCATAAGCAGTTCTAATTTGTTCTCTTGTGACTGTTACTTTCCAAAGTGGCCTGATTGATAAATTTATTGGCGGGGCTGAAAGTCCCAGAATTCCTGCAAAAACTATCAGCTGAGTTTTAGAAGTTCCACTAGAAAATAGTAAAATTAAAAGTGCGTAAGTAGGAGCAAAAAATCTAAGTGGAACTTTCATCCCGTATTTATCTATTAAACTTCCTCGCAGACCGGCGGTTGTTGCGCCAGCGACACCATTTATTCCAGTTGCTAACCCTGCAGCAGCAATTGATCCAGTTTCTTGTTGAACCTTAAAAAATATGCTCAGTGAGATCATCCCATAGGCCAAACGAGCCGGAAATGAGCTAATCAACAGGTATTGTCCGGATTTATTGGAAAGAACCTGCGAATACCTACTCATTAAATCATTCTAGACCCTACCGGTTTGACCCTTGACTACGTTCGAAAGTATTCTTGCCCGTCCCTGTCCCTACTAGTTGTTTTACCCGGAGTACACCTACCTAATGACACCCTCTCAAATTGCCGTAAATGATGTTGGATCTGCAGAAGATTTCTTAGCCGCTATCGAAGGCACAATCAAGAATTTTAATGATGGTGATCTAGTCTCTGGAATAGTAGTTCAAATTGACCGCGAAGAAGTATTACTCGATATTGGTTATAAAACTGAAGGCGTTATTCCATCTCGTGAATTATCAATCCGACATGATGTTGACCCAAGCGAATTAGTAAAAGTAGGAGACCGCGTAGAAGCTTTAGTTCTCCAAAAAGAAGATAAAGAAGGTCGCTTAATTCTTTCCAAGAAGCGCGCCCAATATGAACAAGCATGGGGCGATGTTGAAGGTAAGAAAGAGCGAGATGAAGTTGTTACCGGAATTGTCATTGAAGTTGTTAAGGGCGGATTAATTGTAGATATCGGTCTTCGTGGTTTCTTGCCTGCATCCTTGGTAGAAATGAGACGAGTACGAGATCTCACTCCATATATCGGCCAACAAGTCGAGTGCAGAATTATTGAATTAGATAAAAACCGTAATAACGTGGTTTTATCTCGCCGAGCTTTCCTAGAACAATCTCAATCAGCTTCTAGAACAACATTCCTAAATCAACTTCAAAAAGGCCAGGTACGTTCTGGTGTGATTTCATCAATTGTTAATTTTGGTGCTTTCGTTGATCTTGGCGGAGTAGATGGCTTAGTTCACGTATCTGAACTTTCATGGAAACATATCGACCATCCATCAGAGGTTGTAGAGGTTGGCGATGAAGTGACCGTTGAAGTACTTGAAGTAGATTTTGAGAGAGAGCGCGTATCACTTTCTTTGAAGGCTACGCAAGAAGATCCATGGCAAGCATTCGCTAGAACTCACACAATCAATCAGGTAGTTCCAGGTGAAGTTACTAAGTTGGTGCCATTCGGTGCATTTATCAAAGTTTTTGAAGGCATTGAAGGTTTAGTACATATCTCAGAGTTAGCCGAAAGACATGTTGAAATTCCTGAGCAGGTTGTTCAGGTTGGAGACAAGTTATTTGTAAAGATTATTGATATTGATTTAGAGCGTCGCCGTATCTCTTTATCTCTGAAGCAAGCTAATGAAGGCCAAGAGGTTGAAATTGAAGCCTTTGATCCAACTCAATACGGAATGCCAGCTCGTTACGATGCAGCAGGAAACTTTATTTATCCAGAAGGTTTTGATCCTGAAACTCAGGAATGGAAACCAGGTTTTGAAAGCCAACGTGAGGAGTGGGAGCGTCAATACGCAGAAGCCCAATCACGCTTTATGGCTCACAAAAAGCAGAAGGCTGAGGCTAAGGCCGCTGACGCAGCCGCTCCAGCTGCGGAGTAATCATCATTAACTATGGCCCCAGAAATCTGGGGCCATTTTTTTATTGTGTAGGGTTTAACTTATGTTAATCGTCGCCTTAACCGGGGGTATTGGATCCGGTAAATCAACTGTGGGTGAGTTGTTCCAGCAGTTAGGTGCGGTGGTTGTGGATTCTGATCAACTTGCTCGCGAGGTGGTAGAAAGAGGCAGTTCGGGTTTCGAACAAATAGTTACTTTATTTGGGGATGAAATTCTAAAAAATGGTGAAATAAATAGATCCTTGCTGGCTGAGATTATTTTTAAAGATCCAGCAAAGCGAAAAAATCTTGAGCAAATCACCCACCCCTTAATCCGCAAAGCCTTTGCCGATATTGTTGCAAAATCAGGTGATCAGGCGATTGTGATAAACCAGATACCTTTATTGGTTGAGTCCAAATATGAGTACAACTTTGACCATGTAATTACCGTATCAACCTCAGAAGATAAGCGAATCGCAAGGCTTTTAGCTAAGGGGTATACCCAGGAGCAAATTCACAACCGAATGAAATCTCAGGTCAGTGATGCAGCTCGGGAGAAGATTGCGGATTCAATAATTCAAAATAATGAGAGCGAAAAAGAGTTATTGCCGCAAGTTGAGAAAATATGGGAGCAACTTCAGTCCAAGCTAAAGAGTAAATAATGCGCCCAATCTCCGACCTAACTCGAAGAGTTGAACCTTTTCAGGTAATCAGTGATTACGTTCCTGCTGGTGATCAGCCAACCGCCATTGCCGAATTGGTAGCACGTTTAGCAAAAGGTGAACAGGATGTTGTTTTACTAGGAGCAACTGGCACAGGTAAATCTGCGACTACAGCTTGGTTGATAGAACAAGTGCAAAGACCAACTTTAGTAATTGCTCCCAATAAAACATTGGCTGCCCAATTGGCAAATGAGTTTAAAGAGCTACTTCCAAATAACGCGGTTGAGTACTTTGTTTCATATTATGACTACTATCAACCCGAAGCCTACGTTCCGCAAACAGACACCTTTATTGAAAAAGACTCATCTATAAACGATGAAGTAGAAAGATTGCGACACTCTGCCACAAATTCACTGTTAACTAGGCGCGATGTAATTGTAGTTGCAACAGTCTCTTGTATTTATGGTCTTGGCACGCCACAGGAATACATAGATCGAATGGTTAAGTTAAAAATTGGAGATTCCATAGATCGCAATACATTACTTAGAAAATTTGTTGATATTCAATACAAGAGAAACGACATGGCGTTTGAGCGAGGAACATTCCGAGTGCGCGGAGATACTATCGAGATCATTCCCATGTATGAAGAGTTAGCTTTAAGAATTGAAATGTTTGGCGATGAAATTGAGAAGATCATGACTCTACATCCGTTAACTGGAGAGATTATTCGTGATGAAACTGAGATGTACGTTTTCCCAGCAACTCATTACGCAGCAGGTCCAGAAACTATGGAGAGAGCGATAAAGGAAATTGAGTCTGAACTGGAAAAGCGCGTAGATGAGTTTGAGCGCTCAGGCAAATTACTTGAAGCACAGCGAATAAAGATGCGAACTACCTTTGATATTGAGATGATGAAACAACTTGGTTTTTGTTCAGGGATCGAGAACTATTCAAGGCATCTTGATGGCCGAGCAGAAGGATCAGCGCCTAATTGTTTGTTGGATTACTTCCCAGAAGATTTTCTAGTAGTTATCGATGAATCTCATGTGACTGTTCCCCAGATAGGAGCTATGCATGAGGGTGACGCTGCAAGAAAACGCACTTTAGTAGAACATGGATTTCGTTTACCAAGTGCAATGGATAATCGCCCTCTGAAATTTGCCGAGTTTTTAGATAGATGTGGCCAAAAAGTTTACTTATCTGCTACTCCAGGAAAATATGAACTTGAAAAAACAAATAATGATGTAGTTGAACAAGTCATTAGACCAACTGGTTTGGTGGACCCAAAAATTGTCATAAAACCAATAAAAGGGCAAATTGATGATTTGATTGCCGAAATTAGAATCAGGGCAGAGAAGAATGAAAGAGTATTAGTAACAACTTTAACCAAAAAAATGTCTGAAGATCTAACTGATTACATGCTGGAGATGGGCGTTAAGGTTAGATATCTACATTCTGAAGTTGATACCTTGCGAAGAGTTGAATTACTTAGAGAGTTACGAACTGGTGAATACGATGTATTAATAGGAATAAATCTTCTTAGAGAAGGTTTGGATCTACCAGAAGTTTCATTGGTTGCAATTTTAGATGCTGATAAAGAGGGATTCTTAAGATCTGCAACTTCGTTGATTCAGACGATTGGACGAGCAGCACGAAATGTTTCAGGCGAAGTTCATATGTATGCTGACAACATTACAAAATCAATGGCCAAAGCAATTGATGAAACAAATAGGAGGCGAGCCAAGCAGGTTGCCTATAATCTTGAACACGGGATTGATCCAACTCCGCTGCGCAAGAAGATTGCAGACATCACAGATTTGATCACTAAAGAGGTAGATGACACAGAGGAATTGTCAGCAAAAACCAAGAAAATCGGTTTTACTAGTGGGGTTAATCTGAAGAATGCCCATTCACTTCCTAAACAGGAGCTAATTGCGTTGATTGAGTCTCTTACAGATCAAATGAAATTGGCAGCCTCTGAGTTAAGTTTTGAATTAGCGGCTAGATTAAGAGATGAAATAAGAGAACTAAAGCGAGAGCTAAAGGGAATGCACGAGGCAGGCAATTGATGAATGATCGCTTAATAGTTCGCGGTGCCCGTGAGCACAACTTAAAAAATGTTTCCCTTGATATGCCTCGAAACTCGCTTATCGTTTTCACAGGTTTATCCGGTTCCGGAAAATCATCTTTGGCTTTCGATACGATATTTGCTGAAGGCCAACGTAGATATGTTGAATCACTTTCAGCTTATGCTCGACAATTTCTTGGTCAAATGGATAAGCCTGATGTTGATTTCATTGAGGGACTATCTCCAGCAGTTTCAATTGATCAAAAGTCCACCAACAGAAACCCAAGATCAACAGTTGGAACTATTACTGAAGTTTATGATTATTTAAGATTACTTTTTGCAAGGGCGGGTAAGCCTCACTGTCCAAAATGCGGAAAAGCGATTGCCAAGCAAACGCCACAAAATATCGTGGATCAGATATTGCAAATGGAAGAAGGATTAAAGTTCCAAGTTTTGGCTCCCGTAATTCGGGCAAGAAAGGGAGAGTTTCTGGACCTGTTCAAGGATTTCACAACACAGGGTTATTCCAGAGTTAGAGTTGATGGCACTACATATCAAATTGCCGAAGTGCCAAAACTAAAGAAACAAGAGAAACACACCATTGAGGTTGTTGTTGATCGTTTAAGCGTGAAATCTGAAAGTAAATCTAGAATTACCGATTCAATCGAAACGGCACTGAAACTTGCAAGTGGTTTAGTCATTCTTGATTTTGTGGATGCTAAAAAAGGTTCACCAGATAAAGAAAAATCATTTAGTGAACATATGGCTTGCCATGAATGTGAGCTATCTTTTGAGGAGTTAGAGCCACGTTCGTTCTCTTTCAACTCTCCATTTGGAGCTTGCCCTGAATGCACTGGTATAGGAACAAAACTT
>JACCEC011190104.1_pt1 | contig 30318 bp, 25 predicted proteins | sample 7450121 | NCBI WGS metagenome assembly JACCEC01 (sample SAMN15323455, study PRJNA562643) | freshwater metagenome | isolation source: river surface water | place: USA:Blue River Watershed | collected 2017-08-18 | reverse complement strand
GATCACTGATAACTGATAAAGGGGGCCGAGTTGTTCTTGGCCATTAACCGCTAAATCACTATGACAGAGAATTAAGCGATCGCTAACCCGACTCAACAAATCTACAATAATACGACGTAATCGTTGTTGATCGGCTGCCATAGAAGTTTCCACTGTCCAAGGCTGACGCTGTTGTTCAGTCAGGAACAAGGGGGCTCCCCACAGAATACTCGCTCCCCCACTGAGCCACAAGGGAGATCCTACATCTAACCAAAAGTGCCAACGATGGCAAGCTCGACTGGCTCGATATTGAAAAATCGTTCCCAGCGTTACCCCACCGGGTTTAATTCCTAAGCTGGATACCGGATAGGGATTAGCAGAAATTACCCCTCGGCGCAATAACTGAATAAACTGACCCACTTGTTCTGAAGGGGAACTCGCCGTTTGTGGCTGTAAACGATTCTGCACGTCCCAATAGTGAATTGCTGTTTCCATCAATTCTCGCAGAACAGACAATTGATCTACTCTTAAGCCACTCTTGACAATTAAAAATTGCTGAATTCCCCGGTCTAACAATATCACCGGACTGATTAACAATCGTTGTTGATATTGTTGGTGTTGAACCTCTACCCAATGCAGAATCTGTTCATAAGCACTGGTTGCTTGATGTCCTAACCGATCCCAACGGGGAAAAGCCGTTACTGGAAGTAACCGAGGATTCTGTAAATCGGGGACAAAACAATGATCTGCTAATAAACCTGCGCGTACCGGGTCAATCAAAGGAGTAGACGGTTGACCGTTGACCGTTGACGATGGACTGAGGACGACCAGCATTTCTGCGATGGCATCGCGATGAATGAGGCGACCATTACCGGAATAAATTAATGCCATCAGGGTTAATAACCCTCGAACCCAGGGAGAACTCACCAGGGGGCGTTGTTCCTGCATCGAGTCAACGGTTATACCTTCATGGAATAGGAGTTCTCGCAGAGTATAACGGGCAATGGCATCTAAACCCGGAGCGATGATGGCAATTTCATTCGGTTGTACTTCACCTGCTTTAACGCTGGCAATAATCTGTTCAGCCGTTTTTCGCAATAAATCAGCCCGTGATCCGGTCTGAATCGATTGAATCTGGGTAGAGAATAACAAAGAATCAGGAAAGGTAATGGCACTGTCAAACACTAAATCTAAAATGGGTTGTGCCAGGTCTTGTCCTAAACCCGTTTGTGCGTTTAACGCTTCAACACGACAACGGGATTTTAAACCCGCTAAACTATTGGGGTCAGCGCCTAACCCTAAACGAACAGCCCCATTTGGATTGTAGGTGAATGCAGCCATTTTTCCCTGATCCAGAAAAAACTCAAACAAGTGGCGAGCGAGGGTTGGATATTCATCCACATCATCAGCTAGAACCACTGGATACCGATGCTGTAAGTGTTTTTGATAAATGGGATGACGCAGGAGATGTTGACCATAAAGGTCTGCGATAATCCCATAGGTGAGTAAACCTCGTTCTAAGCACCAGTTTTGCCACTGTTTCAGCCACAGACTTATTTGTTCATAAAGGGTTTCGTGTAGAGAGGTTTCATGGAATGTCTCTACAGGTGTCAAACCAGCCGCCAAAATCTGGGGAATGTCTTCAATGGAGGTTCCACTTAAAGCAGCGAGTTGCAGAACATCCAAGATTTGGCGAACTCTACGATTGATGCTCACCCCTGGACGTTCTAAGTGTTGGATTTCCAGATCACGACTCCAAAGTTGCAGCGCAAGTTCCTGTTCTGTTTCGGGACGTAACCGCAGGGGGAATTGTGCTTTTAACCCCAAGGTTTCGACTAATAAGGGCCAAAATAGAATCACTTCATCTTGAAAAAAGCCGAGGGGGGTTGTGGAGTAAAAGGAATATTGTCCCTGGGGTGTAGCAATCAAACGTTCTGCTAAGACCATGCGGTTATCACTATTCGCCGCAAAAATTAACGTTGTTGTCCCAGTGAGTGGTCGGGATGGGGGAACCTTACCCCGGCGTTTTCCCTTTGTCTTTCTTCGGGTTGTAGGGGAAATCGAAGACTCTTGAGTTTTGGGTCTTGAGTTCTGGCGGGTTTCGCCTAATAAGGGTGTCCATTCACAAAATAACTCGATGAGGCGGGTGGTTTTACCACTCAGAGAACCTCCAGTAATCCACAAAGCAGGAGACAACACAGCAATCCCAGAGAAATTTGCTAAGATACCCCGTACATTCTACCGATGAAGAACACTCAACAGTCAACCGTGAACTGTCAAGATTATTGAATTATGGCTACTTCTAACTCTAATTTATTTCAACAATGGGTTGGCAATGCAAATCAATGGTTTCGGGATACACCGGAACGAGCATTAGAGCAAGCTTATGATGCAGCATTAAAGATTCGTTCTTTGGAAAATGAGCATTTTTACGGAGATAGAATTCCTTCAGAATCTCATGAGAAATATAGTGATCGGACTTTAGCTTATTTTCATTCTGAACTGAAAAAAAATCTGAAAATTATTGAGACTCGCTTAATGGTATTTAATGCGAGTCGTTCGGTTTTAGGATTTTCAGAACAAATTAACCCGCCTTCCATTTTGAATGGTGAAGTTACGCATAAAATTGAAAAGAATGGTTCATTACCTCATCATCAAACTATTACGATTATTTGTGAAAAACTGGATTATATTGATTCGGTGATTTCTCGATATCAACCCATTCCATCACCCGAAAATTCTGTGGAATTAATGAGAGCAACTGCTGAACAATCTCTTGCTCTGAAGGAGACGATCATCAATCCTGATTTAAGTATTATAAATGGTCGTGAACCTAAGAAATCTTCCAATAATTTTACTCCACCTTCAAGTTCAAGAAAAACGATGAAAGAGGATTTAATGGCTAAATCTTCTACCAGCGTTCTTCCTCGTTCCTTACTCCGAACTTTAAATCGAATTCAGCAGGAACTCAGACCTGAATCTGAATTAGAAATTATTGAAAACTATCGTAAATCTAAAATTAAAACCTTAATTTCTATCCGCTTTGTTTTATTATTAATTTTAATTCCTTTACTAACTCAACAAATCTCTAAAAATTTTGTGGTCGGCCCCATTGTAGATCGCGTTTTTACCAATCAAGAACAAACGCCTATTTTTCTGAATATGAATATGGAGGAGGAAGCTTTTATTGAACTTCAGCATTATGAAGAACGACTTAAATTTAAAACATTAATTGGTCAAGTTCCTCCATTGACACCGGAAGAAATAGATGAAAAGTTACAGGAAAAAGCCAAGGAATTAGCGGAAGAATATAAACTAGAAGGAAGTAATGCTATCAAAAATGTTTTCGCAGATATTATTGCGGTTTTTATGTTCTGTTTTGTGATGGTTTATAACCGAAAAGAGGTGGATATTCTCAAATCTTTTATGGGGGATTTAATTTATGGATTGAGTGATAGTGCTAAAGCATTTATCATTATTTTATCTACTGATATGTTTGTGGGTTTCCACTCTCCTCACGGTTGGGAAGTCATCTTAGAAAGTGCGGCGCGACATTTCGGATTACCAGAAAATCGGGATTTTAATTTTCTGTTTATTGCCACCTTTCCGGTGATTCTCGATGCGGTGTTTAAATATTGGATTTTCCGTTATCTCAACCGCAGTTCGCCTTCTGCTGTTTCCACCTATAAAACAATGAATGAGTAAGGGTTATTTTAATCTTATCAGCTATTACTCCCTAGCTAATCAAAAATTAGGAAATCATCAAAAATGCCGCCGAGAAGATTAACAACTCAACGGCATTTTACAATTGTTACTTAAACCGTCAATTCTCTTAACTAGATTTTAATTGATTCTAGCTAACAGAAACATCAACAACTGTCGGTTCTGATTCAGCAGATTCTTTTTCATTGATATTGCTTGCTACTGAGGTTTGTTTCCGTCGATTTAAACCTTCAATCACTAATTGAGAGACTTCTGTGACTAAAATAGTGGCAATCACCCCATCATCTAACCATCCCACAATCGGCAAAAAGTCAGGGGAGATATCAACCGGACTTAATAAGTAAATTAAGCTTCCTAAAATCAACACCCAACGATATTTTGTATTCCGCAGCGTAACTCGATACCAATTATAAAAAGATTGAATGAGATTTTTCATTTTACAGACCCAATGTTGTCTATCTATTTCTAAAATGACAAATCTAACTAGAATCCATAAGTGTAGAAAACCCTGTAAGGTTGTAGGGGTATTTCACCTAGAGTCGTGGAACTAGAAGCACAGAGAGTCGGGAGAGAAGATCTCAACAATTGATGGTGTCTTTTTGATTGCCCATTTCAAGAGTATCCATTGCCTTTTATACATTCCCTACGGTTCGATCATAGATCTTTTTCGGCCAAGCTTGAGCTATGGCTTTGGGTATTTTATTAGCGTGCTGGTCAGTAATTTTTTTAAATCCTTCTAAATCTCTGTTGAGAAAAAACAATAAATGAGTCAAATTTTCAAAGGCATAACCAGATAGTTGTTGTCTATCTCGAAGTTTAATTAAAATTAGATTAAGCTGTTTGCCAACTTCTTTATAATTGTTATATCTAACTGAAAGTTTTTGAATTAAAGGCTTAACAAAGGTGTAAAATTGATAATTCTGAACAGAACAACTGGCATTTGAATGAAAAATTCGATAATTTTCTAAACTTGTAAATAATTGACAACAACGCGGGATATTTTGGTTATTTTCCAGAGTTAAATCTTGATAAAAATATTCAATAATTCTTTCCTGAATATAAGCTCTAATTAAATATTCTTGAGTAAATCCAAAACCTTTTTTTGCAATGAGCGATCGCCGTTCTAATGATTCTAAACTTTCCAGTAAAACAGGTTTAGAGATGGGCGGAAATAAATCTTCTAACAGTTTTATCGTAGAAACTGGTTGGTTTTGAATTGTTAACCAGTACATGATCTTTTTTTCTAATTCTGATAAATGATTAAATTGCTCATCTAATCTAGCTTTGATTTCATTAAAAATCATTTGATTTTCTTTTATAAATTCTGCTATACTATAGTTAAATATATCTTGAATTGCTGTCGCAGCAATTTTTAATAAAAGCGGATTACCTGAATAATAAGTCACCAGCTTTCTATAGTCTAATACAGTTCCTTTAATTTCTTTAAGGTTTAAAGTTTTTTCTCCGGCTTCAAAATCTAAACCTTTTAACTTTAAAACTCGGATAGGTAAATTATTCCCGGCTAAAATAGCAATTTTTTGAGGAGTTTTTTGACTGGTGATCAGTATACAACTTTGATGGTTTATTTCTCCCAATTGTTGCAGAAGCTTCCGATAGTCTTCATATTCATTTTGGTAGTTCCCCGTTAACATTCTATCTTGAAAAATTGCATCAAACCCATCAAAAACAATTAAACATTTATGGTGTTGTAAATATTCAATCAAGTGAAAAATTCTGACTTCAATTTTTTCAGAAGATTTCAAAAGTGGAGCATCAATTAAAAAATAATCAAATATTCTTGTTAGTAATTCAGTACAAGATAAACCAGTATTAAGGTTATAAAAAAACACAAATTCAAACTGTTGCTTAATTTCATGGGTTAATTTAACCGATAAAGCCGTTTTGCCCATTCCTACCATCCCGACAATTGCAATTAAGCGACAATGTTCTTCTAAAATCCAGTGTTTCAGAGTCGAGAGTTCAGTGTTTCTACCATAAAAAAAGGAGACATCAATTGCTGTATTTAAACCATAATATTTGGGATAATTTATGATTTTTATTGACGCTAATTTTTTAGCTATTACGATTTTTAAACAAGAAGAACAATCAGGGGTTGTTAACGGTTTTGATACAATCTCACACTGAGTAGAGCCCTGTTTTGATTCATGAGCATAGCAGTTAATGACAGAATGTAAGTTGGCTTTAGTAACGGGTTTTCCTAAGCTTTGAGAGAGCGATCGCCACAACTGAGAACCCACCCCTTTAATATAATCTGTATCATAGTCAAAAGCTTGGGCAATTTGTTGATAGGATTTTCCTTGCCAAGATTCCCGCAACACCAGTTCTTGAGTATCACTCAACCCATTTGATGGAAACAGAGGAGTTAATAAAGCTAAAACTTCATCAGGTGTCATTTCTGGCATGGTTTGTTACCCTCACACTCTCACTTGGTTTATATGTTATCACCTTTTCTTACTTTTTTTACTGTTCTTCGTTTATCTTCAGGTTTCTTTACATAAAAGTGATCACCTTTTCTTACCGTCAACCAACGAGTGATCAAGTTAGTCTAAGAACAGAAAGCCAGAAAGTCTAATAACTTAAGGAGAGTTAAGGATGAATAAGATTAATAGGGCAGTTTTGGCTATTTCTTTGACTTTAACACTAGGAGTTTTAAGTGCTGGTCGAATATTAGCTGAAACTCAGGTATTTCTAAATGACGTTAAAATTGATGGTAAGCACGTAGATCGGTGCATCGTTTCTTATCGTTTTCCTAGTGCTTGTAGTGAAGCTGCTACTGAACTAGCTGCTAATAAATTTTGCGAGAAAATGGGTTATCGATATGCTAGTAAATGGTCTTGGCACAATGGTAGGAATGCAGCCGACGTGGAGTCTGTTTGGAAGTACACTGAAGAATACCGAGATGGTGAGTTATGGAGTGGATGGAAAATAGCAGAAGGAAGTTGGTTGTTTGAAACTATAGTTTGTGAGAGATAACCTAATGAGTTCAGTCAATTTTAGGCTAAAAGCAAGCACAGTATTTAAAGGCTATTCAATCAGTTCTAATTTCGATTATTTATAAATATCCTCAACTCAAGACACATCAAGGAGTAACCAAAATGTTTAACAAACCTCGCCGAATTCTTTCGTTTGATGGTGGCGGTATTCGTGGACTGTTAACCGCCGCAATGTTAGAAGAAGTTGAAGAAAAGCTGAAAGCAATCAATCCCGATAAAGCGTTAAAAGATTATTTCGATATTATTGCTGGAACATCTTCAGGGAGTATTATTGCGTTAGCTGTTGCTCAGGGAATATCTGCACGAGAAATTAGAGGTTTTTTTAAATGCGACGGCGATAGAATTTTTCCTGACCCTAAATCTACGATATTCAGTTTGATTCAACGGATCTTAGAGCAAGATGTAGATTGGACAACCTTTAATCCTTTTAACATTTTAGATGTAGATAATGAAAATCTCAAAAAAATATTGACTCAGCCTGTTTATGAGGGCAAAGGTTTAGAGGAGGTACTCAGAGAAAGATTCTCAGAACAGCTATTTGGAGAGCTTGAACCTTTACTGATTATCCCTAGTTATGATGTCTACAATCGTCGAGCCATGATATTTAAAAATAACGACGATCTCTACAAGAGTGTACCAATTTGGGAAATTTGTAAAGCTTCTTGTTCTGCTCCTGTTGCTTTTCCGGCTCATCTGATTGACAATGATAACTTTATTCATGGAATCAAAAAACAAGCTAAAGAAGCTAAAAAAGCGGGGAAAAAGTCAAACTTAAAAATTCCCAATGAAGGTCTTCCGTTTATTGATGGGGGTTTAGTTGCTAATAATCCAGTTCTTTGTGCCATTGCTGAATGTCGAAAATTTTTCAAACAACTTCCCAATTTAGTTGTATCTTTTGGAGTTGGTGCAGGATTACATCGAATTACCATTCGACAATCCCAAGGATGGGGAGCTTTCAATTGGGCAAGTATTATTAGAAGTATTCCCTTAATGGATGTATTTGCAGATGGTTCCAGTGATGCCACAGATTACATTGCTGAACAACTTCTTGAACATGAAACTGACTATGTACGATTTCAATCTTTTTTTGAAAAAGATGTCAGTACATTTAGTGCGGATGAAAAAAACATGGTGGTTTTAGAAGAATCTGTTGCTGATTATATTACAACTAAAGATTATCAAGATAAAGTGCAAAAAGTCGTTGAAGAACTGACGTAATAAATTGGGCTTTTTAATCACCCTAATCTAGCCCAACCGTTTTACCTCAACTATCAACATAATTCCCTTTTAATGATCCGACTTCTGAACCAGAGTTGTCAACTAGAGTAGGGAATAAGTTAAAAGGGTTTTATTCGGGCTCTCCTATACTTCCGGTGATAACGCACACTTATAATCCCGTCCTGTCAAGCTTTACAGCCTTCATGATCACAAAAATTTGTATCATAAAATACTTTTTACACCCTGCATTCGGGAGAACCGAATTTATTTCCCTGGGTGAAAACCCAATAGAACTGAAAGTCTGTCCTTTACCCAATCAATCAATTTGTAGGTTTGGAGATTAAAAAATGCGATCGCTCACACACTCTCAAACACCTGTAAATCTGACCTAAAAAAAGGAAAACATCATGAAAGCTTACACTGACAACGAAGAATTAACCAAAATCGGTTCCCCGAATCGTTGGGTAATATTAGGGTTAGGAACCGCTTTATTTCTGATCTCAATGCACTTTATTTATCCCTTAATACCAAAGGACGGACTATTATTTATTGGCTTCTTTACTTTTCTAGTTGTTTCAATTGTAATGATGATTGTTTATATCGCTTGGGCGGCTATTCTTAATCTCAAAAAAACTCGAATTACTGATCAAATTAATCGTCAACTAGCGGGAGATTTTATTAGCAACTCTGACAACTATTGGTATCACTGGAAATACACCGAACGAGATAGACAATGGATTGCATCTCATATCTTTTTAGAAGGACTGGGGATATTATTATTATGGTCTCCCTTGATAACAATTATTATTCTAATCATGGAAATTTTAAACGGGAGAAAATTTCATTATCATCCGACGGGAAATTGGCTTCAAGATCTGATTAACTTATTGGGAGTAGAACTTTGTATTGGCTTCGGAATCGGATTATTCTGTTTTATCGGTGGGATTTTTCAATCAGCTAAACGAAGCAAAAATATTTGTGATGTTTATATTGGTGAAAATGGGTTTTATGCGGATGGCGAATATTGGTGCTGGGAAGGAACACCCTATCATTTATATGGCATCAATTTATCAAAACGAGTCTTAAAGTTTGAATTATTTTATCAACTGCAAGTACCAGAATCCGAACAAGATCAAGATTTTGTTCTGAACACTCGTTTATTTGCAGATGAACCCACTGGGGAAATCACTCGCTCTATTTTTGTTCCTCTTGGTCAAGAACAAGTCGCTGGTCAGATCGTGCAAGAATTAACGAAAAAATGTATTCCACGACCGAGAAGAAGGAGTAGTTATTATGATAGTGGCACTGACTATTATAGCTATGGTGACTCCTATGATAGTAGTTATTCTGACTCTGATAATAGTTGTTTTTGGGGGGATTCTGGGGATTGTGGAGATAGTGGGGGTGGCGATTAGTCTATATAAAACATAGAAGGAGTGACATCAGCCACCCCTTCTAAGATTATCAATTCGTTAAAGAATTAGTAATCGAAATCGCCGCCCATACCAGCACCAGCACCAGCCGGAGCGTTATCTTTGGGTTCGGGTTTATCAACAACAATACACTCAGTTGTTAACACCATTCCAGCGATCGAAGCGGCGTTTTGCAGAGCAGAACGGGTCACTTTAGCCGGGTCAACAATACCCGCTTCAAACATATCAACGAATTCGTTAGAAGACGCATTGTAACCGACGTTGAAGTCTTTTTCTTTGACTCGTTCAGCCACAACAGCACCGTTAACACCAGCGTTTTCAGCAATCCGTTTCAGAGGTGCAGACAACGCACGGGACACGATCAACGCTCCGGTTAACGCTTCATTAGTGAGATTGGCATTCGCCCACTCTTCTAACTGAGGAGCTAAGTGAGCCAGAGTTGTACCGCCACCGGGAACAATCCCTTCTTCAACTGCCGCTTTCGTGGCGTTGATGGCATCTTCCAGACGCAGTTTGCGGTCTTTCATTTCGGTTTCGGTTGCAGCACCGACTTTGATCACCGCAACGCCACCTGCTAATTTAGCCAAGCGTTCTTGGAGTTTTTCACGGTCGTAGGAAGATTCGGTTTCATCCATTTGACGGCGAATTTGCTCACAACGAGCTTTAACAGAGGCTTCATTGCCTTCAGCAACGATGGTGGTGTTATCTTTGGTCAGGGTGATGCGACGAGCTTTACCCAGCATATCCAGCTTGGCGTTTTCCAGTTTCAGACCCGCATCTTCGGTAATCAGTTGACCACCGGTTAACACGGCGATGTCTTCTAACATGGCTTTGCGGCGATCGCCAAACCCAGGAGCTTTAACCGCAGCGACATTCAGAACCCCGCGCAGACGGTTGACAACCAGAGTCGCTAAGGCTTCTTTTTCAATATCTTCAGCGATAATCACCAAAGGACGGCCAGAACGAGCGACTTGCTCCAGAACGGGCACTAAGTCTTGAACTAAGGTGATTTTTTTATCGGTAATTAACAGATAGGGTTCTTCCAGAATCGCTTCCATCCGTTCCGTATCTGTGGCAAAGTAGGGAGAGATATAGCCTTTATCAAAGCGCATCCCTTCGGTGATTTCTAACTCGGTAGTCATGGATTTTCCTTCTTCTAAGGAAATCACACCTTCTTTACCGACTTTATCCATCGCTGAAGCAATCATTTTACCGACTTCTTCATCGTTTCCGGCAGAGATGGAACCGACTTGAGCGATCGCTTTGGAATCTTCCACTTGGCGAGCGTGTTCAGCGATTTTTTCAACTAAGAAATTAGTGGCTTTATCAATACCGCGTTTCAGTTCAATGGGGTTGGCTCCAGCAGCCACGTTTCGCAGACCTTCTTTCACCATCGCATGGGCCAGAACCGTTGCAGTGGTGGTTCCGTCCCCAGCGGCATCGTTGGTTTTGGAAGCGGCTTGACGAATCAAGGCAACGCCAGTATTCTCAATGTTATCTTCTAGTTCAATTTCTTTAGCAATGGTGACGCCATCATTCACGATTTGAGGCGCACCAAATTTTTTTTCTAATACAACGTTACGACCTTTGGGGCCAAGAGTTACAGCAACGGACTCCGCCAGGATGTCCATACCGCGTTCTAATGCACGACGAGCGTTTTCGTTGTAGATGATACGTTTAGCCATAGGATTATGTTCTGAGTTGAGGTTGACAGTACAAACGAGTTTTACGAGATGGGTTGGAAACCCTATTGATCGGATGACAACGGTGTGGTGTACGATCTAAAGGGTTGAAATTGTTAATTAGCTGACGATTGCTAAGATGTCTTTTTCAGCTAACAGAACGAATTCATCGCCACCGAGTTTGATGTCAGTGCCCGCATATTTGGAGTAGAGCACTTTGTCACCGACTTTGACTTCTAATTCGGAGCGAGAACCATCATCATTGCGTTTGCCAGGGCCAACTGCCACGACTTCGCCCACTTGGGGTTTTTCTTTGGCGGTGTCAGGAAGTAAAATTCCACCTGCGGTTTTTTCTTCAGACGCACTCACTTTGACGAAAACGCGCTCACCTAAAGGTTTAACGGTTGATACGCTTAGAGATACAGCAGCCATTCATTAGCCTCCAGTTCACAGCAATTATTGAAATCGAGAGGGTTGCTACTTCCTTTGGGGAATTTTAATTAGCACTCTCAACTTCTGAGTGCTAATTTAGCGAAAATACCCTCCCGATTGCAACAGCCTAATTTGTACGGGTTCCCGAACAGAGTTGGGGGAGAAGAGGAGCAGGGGGAGAAGAGGAGAAGAGGAGAAGAGGAGCAGGGGGAGTGATAGGGTGGGCTTCAGGTATATTTAACGACTGATAACTCATCACTGATGACTGATCACTGATCAGTGTCAACACCTGCTAGGATAGAGGTTTAAGCTTTTTCAGTAAATTTGCGTAAGTGTATGTCATCTGTATCTGAATCTGCGAGTAATACTGCTTCTAAGTCGAGTTTCGGGGCTGAACATCTAGCTAAGGCTGTCCAGACTTTAGGATTAGATAAAATTCAGCGCCATATTTTGATTTGTGCGGATCAAACTAAACCGTTGTGTTGTTCCAAGGAAGAAAGTTTAGAAGCGTGGAACTATTTAAAAAAACGATTAACTGAGTTAAAACTGGATCAGCCTACGGAAATAAAACCGGGTTGTACTTTTAGAACCAAAGCCAATTGTCTCCGGGTTTGTACTCATGGCCCTATTTTAGTGGTTTATCCTGATGGAGTTTGGTATCATTCTGCAACCCCAAGTGTGATTGAAAGAATTCTTCAAGAACATATTTTGGGTTCGCAAGTGGTGGAAGAATATGTATTTCTCACCCATCCTCTAACCCATGACTTTTCTGTTGTCCAAGAGGAAGTTAAAGATTGTAAATCGGTTTAACCTATCAATCTTGATGATGCTTAAGCATTTGTAACTTAGGGAGAGTGCGTTTCCGGTATAATGGATATTGAATAACTTCTTACTAAAATGTCATAAACTTGCCTATATATCTATATTTCCATCAAGCTGTTTTATCAGCAGCTAAATCAGGAGGCAACTGACTTAAAGAAATGTCTGTCTAATCTCAGGGTTAATCGAATATAGAACAGTCAACGTTTCTGAGTGCCAAGATGAATTAAAAGTAATTCATTCCGGTCGTTTTTTCAATCTCAAAAATTGACCTTGGTGTTACAGGACTGTAATCGGAACATATTTAAGATGAAGGACAGTAACGGAGAGCAAAAACGGCTGATGCTGGTAGATGATGATCCAAACCTGGTTTTATTAGTCAGGGATTATTTGGAATTTCGGGGATATGATGTCATCACAGCAGAGAATGGTAGAGTTGCCTTAGAAACTCTGGAACAGGAACTTCCTGATCTGATGATTTGCGATATTATGATGCCGGAAATGGACGGCTATACTTTGGTTAAGAAAATTAGAGAAGATCCTCGGACAAGATGGATTCCGGTTTTATTTTTATCCGCTAAGGGTCAAAGCCAAGATAAAGTTAAAGGGTTAAATACCGGAGCCGATGTTTATATTGTTAAACCGTTTGAACCTGAAGAATTAGTTGCTCAAGTGGAATCTTGTCTGCGACAAGCATCCCGTTTAACTCAGCGTCAAAATCCCAATCTTGATAATGGCCCTAAACTGCGGGTGCGTCGAAATGTAGAACTAACCCCCACAGAATTAAGGGTTGTGCAATTAGTGGCTCAGGGTTTAGCGAATCGGGATATTGCTCGGGTTATGAAACTTAGTCAACGCACCATTGAAAGCCACGTTAGCAATATGTTAGGCAAAACTGGCCTTCATAATCGTACCGAACTGGCTCGATGGGCACTCGAAAGTAAAAAATTCTAAACCATTACAATTCTGATTATAGGGCCTCCAACGGCAGAGAACAAAGCTTGAATCACCTTTCTACTTGAAAGACAAAACAGCATCTAGCAGAATCATGAGGTTGTTAGGACGCATCCTAGCACCTGATTCGTTCTATCAGGAGCAAATCAAATTAGGGGGACTGTTCCTTTACCCGCTATACTAGAAAGGTTATAGAGTATTTCTATATTGTAGATCGCTAACAAACCCAATTCTTAACTGTTGCCATCCTCCTAAACCCAGGATTAACGCAAAGAAACAGGGTTAAACCTTATATTCCATTCAGCGTTAACAGATTTCTGTCACACTGAATCTTCCGAAAGACTAGCCAATACACTTTCCCATTGTTCCTGGTTTTCTAAATCATTGCTTAAAAAGATGATTAACCTCATCTGCCTGATTAACACCAGAAATCACGGGAAGTTGTCTCTAAATCTATGACTTTGAGTATAAAAAAATGGCTCAAATAGTTTAATAATCAGGGGCTAATCCTATTAATACCCAATGAGTTAATAGAGGCTTATCTTTCTGCTGTTAAGGGTCACTTTATACTACATCTATGCGGTAGGATCAAATTATATCCTTACCGAGAATTTGGGGTTCAAAGCCCCGTCCTTCTAGGACGGCTTTTTATTCCAATTTAGGATACAATCAGAAGAGATTTAGAAAAAGAAATGAAAGCGAGGTACAAATTTCGATGCTATCCAACACCTGACGAAAAATTGGCATTAGCCCAATTATTTGGGTGTGTCCGGGTCGTGTGGAATGATGCACTAGCTTTCTGTGTTTCTGAGTACAAAGGAGGGAATAAGAAACCAGAGACTTTCTGTGATTAAAGATGGTAAGATAGAATATTTAGATTAAATTCTTTTCTACAAATATTAGGTCTTAAGTTTCTATGCCTAACGTAAAAAACCGTCTTTCTATTTTTGTAGACGGTAACAATATGTTCTATGCTCAACAAAAAAATGGTTGGTTTTTTGATCCGCGAAGGGTTTTGACTTATTTCAAAACAGAACAAGCGGAGATTACCTTAGTTAATGCCTTTTGGTATACAGGACTCAAAGACCCCCAGGATCAACGAGGATTCCGAGATGCGTTAATTAGTCTAGGTTATACGGTTCGCACTAAAATTTTAAAAGAATATTACGATGATAGTTCCGGTCGCTATTCCCAAAAAGCTAATTTAGATATTGAAATTGTTGTTGATATGTTTAATACTGTAGACCAATATGATCGGGTTGTCCTCTTTAGTGGAGATGGAGACTTTGAACGGGCAATTGAACTGTTACGATCTAAAAATACTCATATTACTGTTGTTTCTACGGAAGGAATGATTGCCCGAGAACTCCGTAATGCTACGGATCGATATATCGATTTGAACGATATTCGAGACCAAATAGAAAAAACAGATTATTAAAATTAGCTTTTAAATTCCTAAAACCCATGATTGTGAAACTCCATCCTCCCTCCGCTATCCGCGCTACTGATATGCTGCCTTCCCCCTAGGGAAGCACGACAGACAATTAATTCAACCAAGACGAAATTTCCTAAACCGTTAAACCTCCTAGGTACAACGGTCAACCTTGAACCTTAAACAATCAGGATTTTCAATTATGAAATTTCAACCGAACCCTGACCGAATTATTATTTTTGATACCACCCTGCGGGATGGCGAACAATGTCCGGGTGCCACCCTCAATGTCGATGAAAAACTCGTCATTGCTCGACAATTGGCGCGTTTAGGTGTGGATGTGATTGAGGCGGGATTTGCCATCGCCAGTCCGGGGGATTTTGAAGCGGTTTCACGCATTGCTGAAGCCGTGGGAACGGAGGATGGCCCGGTGATTTGTAGTTTAGCCAGAGCCGTAAAAACCGATATTGAAGCCGCAGCAAAAGCCGTTTCCCCGGCGGTTCATCGGCGAATTCATACCTTTATTGCTACTTCCGATATCCATTTGGAATATAAACTCAAAAAAACCCGGTCTGAGGTGTTGGATATTACCTCGGAAATGGTGGCTTATGCGAAATCCTTTGTGGATGATATTGAATTTTCTCCCGAAGATGCGGGACGGTCTGACCCGGAATTCCTCTATCAAGTTTTAGAACGAGCGATCGCAGCCGGAGCGACAACGGTTAATATTCCTGATACCGTCGGTTATACCACTCCGGCAGAATTTGGGGCGATTATTAAAGGGATTAAAGAAAATGTCCCCAATATCGACCAAGCGATTATTTCTGTTCATGGTCATAACGATTTGGGTTTGGCCGTTGCTAATTTCTTAGAAGCGGTGAAAAATGGAGCGCGTCAGTTGGAATGTACGATTAATGGCATTGGCGAACGGGCTGGAAATGCGGCGTTAGAAGAATTGGTGATGGCGTTGCACGTCCGTCGTCAATATTTTAATCCGTTTTTGGGTCGTCCCCAGGAGTCGGAAACCTCCTTAACGAATATTGACACTCGCCAAATTTATAAAACCTCTCGCTTGGTGTCTAATTTGACGGGAATGTTGGTTCAACCGAATAAAGCCATTGTCGGGGCGAATGCCTTTGCTCATGAGTCGGGAATTCACCAAGATGGGATTTTAAAGCATAAACGCACCTATGAAATTATGGATGCTCAATCCATTGGTTTGAATGATAACCAAATTGTCTTAGGGAAACATTCTGGCCGTCATGCGTTCCAAAGTCGGATGCGGGAGTTGGGATTTGAATTAAGCGAAGATGAGGTGAATAAAGCCTTTGTCCGCTTTAAAGAATTGGCGGATAAGAAAAAAGAGATTACTGATTGGGATTTGGAAGCGATTGTTAATGATGAAATTCAACAGGCGGCTGAATTATTCCATTTGGAATTTGTACAGGTGTCCTGTGGAAATCAAGCCCGTCCGACGGCAACGGTAACGGTTCGTACACCTGATGGTCAAGAATTAACCGATGCCGCCATTGGTACTGGCCCGGTGGATGCGGTGTATCGAGCCATTAACCGAGTGACGAACGTTTCTAATGAGTTAATTGAGTTTTCGGTACAGTCGGTCACGGCGGGAATTGATGCTATTGGTGAAGTTACAATTCGTTTACGCCATCAAGGTCGAGTGTTTTCCGGTCATGCGGCAAATACTGATATTATTGTGGCTTCAGCAACCGCTTATTTGAACGCTCTTAACCGTTTGTATGCGTCCATGCAGCCCCGAATTAATCCTCAATCCGTAGAACAAGCATCTTGTCTGTAATTCATATTGCCTGAATTGAAACCTGTTGGCGGTTAACACCTTGCTGTTAACTGTCAACAGCCTATAATTAACTGTTAACTCAAATGAATCCAGAACCTTCGGAACAAGAGAAAAAAATTAAACAGGAAATGCTGTTGCAATATGAAGCTGCAACAATGAAAACGAAAAAAGTTTTTATTGTGATTATGGCGAGTTTAAGTTTGGTATTAGCGGGGTTAGGCTTCTGGATTTATCAGAATGCTCGAACATCAAATTCAAATCAAGGGATAGAAAACAGTAATCAATAATGATTAGAATTGCTGAAATTCTTAATCATTGTTGATGGCATTTTTGAATCACGTCTCAATCAAAAGCAATAGCAATGAAAAGGGGTTGTTGCTGTAATTAGATCAGTAATGCTGCTTAACTTCCGTATTCCATGTGAGCCAGTTCTGACATAACTCCTGGGTTTGCTTATCAATTCTATTAAAAATTTAAACTGATTAGAAATTTATCAATGCTACACTAAAACGTAAAGTATATAACAGGTCAAGTAAGGACTAACCATGTTATCTCAACCGATATTCGATGACCGTGCGCTCAACGATTCCTTGTATCAAGCATTGATTGAACGTTTTTGTGACACCCTACCTTCCTCAACACAATCTCAACTCTCAGAATGTAGCTTTGGTTTTGCTCCCAGTCCTACCGGAGTTAAAACCTTTTTTATTGTCAGTCCTTCTCTGGAGATAGCTGAACTGTTACTCTCAGATATTGAGCAGATCGTTGAACGAGTGCAAACCTTAATGATTGGGGTTGGACAGGTTGCTTTGTGTATACAACCTCAAAACAACCCAGTCGAAGCTCCTTCTTCATCCGACCTTTGTGATGCGTCCCAAACGCTGCACCCTCAATATATGATGTGTAAGATTTTTTCTGTTAATAATGAGTTTTTACATTAGATAAATAAACAAGTTAAACTTATTTTTCTGAACCCCCAAAGGGAAACGTGCAACCCTTAACTGGTAGTTGGATGATTGTCTTGATCTTTGGATTCAATCACTTCACGAACTCGATAGATGGGTCGATCCTGAGACTCGTGATAAGTTCGCATTAAGAGTTCAGCTAATAAACCAAAACAAAAAAGTTGAATTCCGGTTAAGGTCATTAATACAGTAAAAATCAGTAACGGACGATCCGCAATTGGTTCCCCTAGAAAAAGCCGGATAAAGCTTAAATAAGCACCCACCGTAATTCCAAACCCAAAGGACAGCATTCCTAATAAACCAAAAACGTGCATGGGTCGAGTTAGGAATTTTTTAATAAAGGAAATGGTTAATAAATCCATTACCACCCGGAAAGTTCGATCTAAACCATATTTACTGATCCCGAAACGACGAGCATGATGGTTAACCGGAATTTCAGTAATTCTGGCTCCTTCAATAAAGGCTAAAGCGGGTAAAAATCGGTGTAATTCCCCATAAAGTTTCATATCCGCCACTAATTCAGCACGATAAGCTTTGAGGGAGCAGCCATAATCATGCAATTGTACCCCAGTCATTTTACTGATCAGCCAATTAGCAATGCGCGAAGGAAGTAAACGAGTGATTTTAGCATCCTGTCGATTTTTTCGCCAACCACTGACCACATCATACCCCTTACCTAATTCTGTGAGCAGCAGGGGAATATCTTGGGGGTCATTTTGTAAATCTCCATCAATGGTAATAATAACCTGACCCTGAGAATACTTAAATCCTGCGGCCATAGCTGCGGTTTGACCATAATTACGTCGGAGAATAATCACTTTAAGATGGAGATTTTTTTGGGCTTCCTCCTTTAACAATTCAGTAGAACCATCGCTCGATCCATCATCCACACAAACCAATTCATAGCTTAACCCTAAAACCTTCATCTTGCTATCAATGGCATCAATCAATCGGGGTAAGCTTTCGACTTCATTGTAAATCGGAACCACGATGGAGACATCAAACGTTCGGGAACCAAAAACCAAATTTCCATACGGTTTTTGAGGTTCAGGTGTTTTTAAAATGGGAGCTTGTGAAATATCCATCTTAATCCTCTAAGTTGTTAAAAAAGGGGGTAGTTTATTGGGAAATCATAAAATCAGTCATTAGCTTTTACCTTATGAGTGATCACTGAATTAGCGTTTACTGTTCACTTTATTATCCCACCGATAACGATATGATTTTTGGCAACACCTCTAACAATACCCTGGAAGGAGGTACAGGTGATGATGAGATTACAGGGGGGAAGGTGCTGATACGTTTGTTTACGACATCCTCACGGATTTTAATCCCAGTTTTGGTGATAACTTTAGCATTTCTGCCGCTGGATTTGGCATTAGCTACATTGACGAATAAACCCGTCTTGACAGCTAGTCAGTTTACAATTGTTTAATTCGATTCTATAAAACCGGGTTTTTACAATCTTTTGATCTCAATTGAGATCAACGTTGAGGAATCCGGTTTCTCACCATAAAATCCTAAACAATGATGTCAATTACAGTTAAGGTTAAACTTTTTGCAGTGTTTCAAGATGCTTATCATGTTCCTGAATTACTGTTAGAGTTTCCGGCTCAAACTCCTGTGTCTGCTATTTTAGATCACTGTATTCAGGAGCACCCTGAATTGGAAAAATGGCGAACTTTAACACAATTTGGTATTAACTTAGAATTTGCTAGTCCTGAGACTCTCCTGAACAATGGAGATGAAGTGGTTTTAATTCCCCCCGTTAGCGGCGGTTCATTTTGAGGGAATTGTTGATTACAGGTTGTTATTAATTTGTACCAATTAGTGAAGAGCGCTCTCCCCCTTTCAGTTCAACAGAGCGCTCAGTCCCCAAAATTTCATCACAACAGTATATTATCACAGTGACTTTAAAAATGATACCCCCTTTAAAGATAAAACTTTATACCCGATGAAATCACCCGGAATGGATAGTTAAAAATGCTTTATTCTATAAACAGTATATTAACACTATCTGATTTTGAAGCCGGGATGATACAATGACTTATCACGTTATTTATGATGGCAATTGCAACTTATGTGTAACACTGGTGCAACTGTTAGAAACTTTAGATCAAGGACACCAGTTTAACTATATTCCCATGCAGGATCACCAAGGGTTAAGTCGTTTTTCCGTGACTCCTGACGAATGTAACTTAGGTATGATTTTAATCGATGGAAATCAACCTGACCACCGTTGGCAAGGAAGCGACGCGGCGGAAGAAATTGGTAGACTCTTACCCGCAGGAGAAATTTTTGTCACTGCCTATCGGACGTTACCGGGGTTAAAATGGATGGGCGATCGCATTTATGAACAAGTGCGCGATCATCGATATACATTGTTTGGGAAACGGTCAAGCACCTATCAGTCTACTTATCCCAGCAGTTGTTCAAACAATGAATGTAATCTTTAATACCCAATTTATCAGGAGAATTTCAGCTTTTAAAAACCCATTCCTAACGTTTTAATAAAGTGTCTCGCTTAATTCTAATTAATTGATAACCTCCTTGATTATCTAAGAGTTGATAATCAGAAGAATTCAAGCCTAATTTTTGAATTTGTTTGGGTTTTGTGATGATCAAAATGGTATCAATTGGCTTATTTAGAGGAAATAATTCTAACAACCGTTGTTCAATATCATAGGTCATAAATTCGATGGGTTGTTGAGTATAAAAAACCAAACTGGGTTTAAAAACTCCAATCACAATTAAGGGTTCATTCGGTTGATGAACTTGCTGAACTCGTCGGGAAATTTCTCGTAAGGGTAAGTGTCTTTGAGTATCTAATAATTGACCGACGGGTAAGGCGACTAAACTCATAAACGAGAAAAATCCTAAAACATTTCCCAGCCAAATTAATCTACGCCATTGAGATTTCCAAAGACAATATAGAGTAATTCCAGCCGCGATCAACCAGAGGATACCTGATATCGTTGGTAAATGACTGATTTGTAAGAGTTGGGAAAAATTCGGGGTATCTTCTCCGACCAGTTCAGGACTTAAGAAACTAGCGATCGCTAATATTAATAATATTAGAATATTAACACAAGCTGTAATCAAAAAAGGTAGAGAAATTTTATCTTGATAGCAGTCAATTCTATTTTTTTTATTTCCCCATAAACTAATTAAAATTACTCCAGCAGGAATACTCGGTAAAATATAACTCGGTAATTTCGTTGCAGAACAACTAAAAAACACGAAAATAATCGCAAACCACAGCAAAGCAAATAAACCCAAATGTTGAGAACGATCTTGAGTTTTCCACTGTTGAAGTTGCCAAAATTTTACTTCAAAAATTGCCACAGGGAGATAAACTGACCAAGGTAATAATCCCACTAAGATCACCGGAAAATAATAAAACCAAGGGCCCGGATGATTACTAACAACACGAGTAAACCGTTCAAAATTATGATGTCCAAAAAAAGTATCTAAATAGGCTTGACCATTGGCTAAGGTAACTAAGATAAACCAAGGAATTGCAATCATTAAAAAGATTAAAATTCCGGGTAATAACTGCATTTCCCAGATTACTTTTTTAAATTGTTGAGTATAAATTAAAAACGTCCCAATAATTAAAATCGGAAAAACAATTCCAATCGGCCCTTTAGCCAAAACAGCTAACGCAGAAAAGGCATAAAAGGTAAAATACCATCGTTTTTGCTGACGAGTTTTTGGTTGAGCATAACCGAGAAAAAAGGCTAATAATGAAATCGTTAAACAACTGGCTAACAACATATCGGAAACCCCCGTGCGTCCCCAAGCAATCCAAGCTGGATTTAACGCCATCATTGCCATTCCCCACCAAGCTCCAATCCAGCTTTGACGAAGGGTAGAGCGTTTTATTTCTTCTGATAAAGATGGATTATCACTCGAAGATTTTACCCAAAAAAAACGCAGGGTATAAAACACAAAAAAAGTTGATACAATTGCCATAATTGCCGAGGGTAATCTCGCCCCCCATTCATTCACCCCAACGACTTGAAATCCGATCACCATTAACCAATAAATTAAAGGCGGTTTATCAAAGCGGGTTTCTCCATTCCAATAGGGAGTAATCCAGTCTCCTGTTACGTGCATTTGGCGGGCGGCTTCAACAAACATGGGTTCTGTTTTATCAATTAACCCAATATCTCCTAAATGGCTTAAAAATGCGATCGCACTCAGAAAAAATAACCCTAAAATTGAAACGATCCACATCAGTTTAGGATCGGTTTCCCAAGATTTCCAGATGTTTTTTAAAGATAAATTGAATAACATTTGATTACCCTTAATGGTTAACGGTTGACTCGTTCACGGGAAATTTTTAACCAAGCTAAACTCAAGGTTAAACTAATATAGCCTAAACCATAACCCGCCAGAATATCACTTGGCCAATGGCATCTTAAATAAACACTACTAAAACCAATAATTAAGACCCAAAAGGTTGCAAATCCATAAATATAAGGAGTCCATTTAGGATAACGTTCGGCGAGGAGATAAGCTACAAAAAAATAAAACAAAACATTCCCCGTCGCGTGACCACTGGGAAAGCTTCTTCCTACGGATTCAACTAATCGATCTGGGGGGCGACTGCGAGAAATTAACGGTTTGAGAATATCATCGACTAAAATTAAAATTCCCAAGGTTGAAAAAGCCAAAACTTTCGCTTCAATCCAAGAGCGTTTCCAAACTAAAAACCCTAATGTGATGGCAATAATAACGGCTGTTCCTTTAACTCCGGTTAATAAATAAAAAAACCGAAAAATATCATCCCAACTGCGGGAAAAAATTTGATGGGGAACTTGGATTAAAATTTGATCTAGTAATAAATCTTCTTGAAAATGGAAGCGAATTGACAGTAAAATGAAGGGAACTAAAATTCCCAAACAAATCCACAATTGCTGTTGAGAAATGGCTTTTTTAAAGAAAATGAACTGATGACTTAAGGTTAAACGCATTATCTCCCACGTTTACGAATCCGTCGTTGAATGAGTGTTAATTATACAATATTTGCCCCAAACCCGGTAAATGTACCGAGAACAAAAGTTAAAAAAGTTATTTAGGTTATCGAAGTATGCAGTTATCAGAATTAAAATATTGAATTAAGACTTCATGAGGACGCGAGAGTCGATGTTAGACACCCTTGACCTGACATTATCCCTGGACAAAGAAACTTATAAAACCCAGATAGAAGCGTTAATGAAGGAATTGCGATCGCTTCAACAAGCTTGTCGAGATCAAAAATTACCGATTATTATTGTCTTAGAAGGATGGGCAGCCGCAGGGAAAGGCGGACTGGTTAAAAAAATGGTAGGATATATGGATCCCAGGGGGTTTTCTGTCCATCCCATCTGGCCAGCAACTCACGAAGAATCCCGCTATCCGTTTCTGTGGCGATTTTGGCAAAAATTACCATCACAAGGCAGTATTGGTATTTTTTACCATAGTTGGTATACCCATATTTTAGAAGATCGGTTGTTTGGACGCCTCAAAGATGCCGATGTGCCCCTAACCATGCGACAAATTAACGCTTTTGAACGTCAACTGGTGGATGATGGGGCGGTAATGACAAAATTTTGGATTCATTTAAGTAAAAAAGAACTGAAAAAACGGTTGCAAAAATCCTCAGAAGATGAGTTAGAAGCGTGGCGGGTACGTTCTGAAGATTGGCAACAAGCTAAAAATTATGATAGCTATTGTACATTAGCCGAAGAAATGGTCATTCGCACCGGGACAGGTTCAGCACCTTGGACATTAGTAGAAGGAGACTGTAAACGCTGGGCCAGGGTTAAGGTATTATCAACGATGGTGGCATCCATTCAAGAAGGGTTAGACCGTTTGCATCTTCAATTACCCCCCGTGTTTACAACGCCCCAAGACCGTTTACATCCGACTGAACCCAACCCTTTAGCGGCGGTTGACCTCTCCATGACCTTATCATCGGATGACTACAAAATTCAGTTACGTCAGCAACAGGTAAATTTAGGTCAATTGCAACAAACCCTTTATCAAAAACAAATCCCGGTTTTAGCTTTATTTGAAGGCTGGGACGCTGCCGGGAAGGGGGGAGCCATTAAACGATTAACGGATATTTTAGATCCCCGGAGTTATGAAGTCAACACCTTTGCCGCCCCAACGGATGAAGAAAAAGTTCATCATTATTTATGGCGGTTTTGGCGTGGGTTGCCCCCCAGAGGTAAATTAGGAGTCTTTGACCGCAGTTGGTATGGTCGGGTGTTAGTTGAACGAGTTGAACACTTTGCAACGGAATTAGAATGGCGGCGTGCTTATCAAGAAATTAATGAATTTGAAGAACAGTTAACCAGTGCAGGTTATGTATTAGTTAAATTTTGGTTACATATTGATCCAGAAGAGCAATTAAAACGGTTTCAAGACCGCAAAGAAAACCCTTATAAACTGCATAAACTTACCGATGAAGATTGGCGAAACCGCGAAAAATGGCCGTTATATGAAGTAGCTGCTAATCAAATGATTCAACGTACCCATACACCCAATGCTCCTTGGACATTAGTGTCTGCGAATCATAAATATTATGCCCGTGTAAAAGTCATTGAAACAGTTGTTGAAGCGATTCGACGGCGAATTAAATAACATTGAAACTCCCCGCCTTTCAGTGACGGGGATTTCCGACTTTTTAACCATTGGATGAAGCAACCTTGTCAGGAAAAAATGTTTAATTATCCTTGACGCCTGAGAAAGTTCTTCCTACTCCATAAACCCACTCTCTTCTTGTTTCTTTACAAAATTTACACTTTTTTGTCTCCGCACCGCCCTATACTGCTAAATGTAGGCTATTGCAGGATAATGTTGAACAGAAATTCAAAACATCAACGTTTTGAACCAGTAGGCAAACGGATACTGTAACGTCCCGCCACAACCCAATCTCGCCTAACTCTCTAGTTGACTAAGTATATTGAGTTAACAATGTTGGGAGGTTAGGTTTAACAGCTTATTAAGGCTGAAACTCGCACCAACATCTATCCTCTGCAACCATGAGTTATAGACTTCATGCTCAACAGTCTACCGCCATCCAATCATAAATTTGGCATAAACCCTTTTAGGTTTTGGGTTAATTTGTGTTCCTAATATCCAAAATCTGAAATTATTGTCTCCTAAACAAAATTTTTAAGGAATATCATCTCATGTCAACCAATAGAAAAAAACGCCCAACTTCTAATCCTCGTTCTACTTCTGCAATTAATGACAAAGTAAAAGTTACAGTGTCTTTAACGGCTGATGCGGCTCAAAAAGTCGAAGCTTTAGCCAAACAATTAGGCCTATCAAAATCAGAGTTATTTGAACGTTTTGCCCAAGAAGAATTAAACCCATCCTCGGAAGCTACAAACACCGCTAATTCTACTTCTGTAGAAACGGAACCGACCGTTAATGTAGAGTCTTCTACAACTGCCTCAGAGAATGCCAACTTAAAACAGCAAGTTGAAGAAAAAGACAAGATTATTCAGCAGTTACAACAACAAGTTACTAGGATATCTGAGTTAGAAAATCAACTCGAAAAAACCGTAAGTTCAGAAACTTATGAAGCTTTGAAACAAGAAGCAGAACAGCAAAAACAAACCCTTGCAGATTTACAAAATAAACAAGAACAAAAAGAAACAAAAACCGTTAAATCTGAAGCTGATCAAGCCTTAGAAAAAGAAGTAGAACAGCAAAAATTAACGATTGCTGAATTACAAGCCCAATTAACTCGAATTCCTGAGTTAGAAGAACAATTAAAAACTGCAATTTCAGCAGAAACTCACCAAGCCTTGCAAAATGAGTTAGAACAACAACGAAACATCCAAGCCCAATTAAATCAACAAATTGAAGCCTTAGAAAAAGAATCCAACGAAAGTAACAGTTCTCTAGCTCAGATCCAAATGAAACAGGAAAAAATTGCTGAGTTAGAAGGCAAATTAGCTCATAGTATTCCTGAAGAAAATTATCGCCAGCTAGAACAGATTTGTGCTCACCAAAAAATGCAAATTGTTGCCATAGAAAATAAATTAGCGAGTTTAATTTCTCCGATACAAAATCAGGATGAAACGAAGAAAAACGCTAATAATTATGATGTCCTGAAAAATTATATGCAGGAACAAGAAAACTTGATTAATGTCTTGCAAACAAGGATTTTAGAATTGCAGGGATTAGCATCTTTTGGAGAATCTCAACTTTCTAAATGGCGAAATCGCACGTTTAATCGTTAAATTCCAACCTGAAACTTAGGATGGGCTATGCCCATCTTGAACCTACAAAAACAAAAATCAGGGCTGAAACCCCCTAAAGGTCTAACCCACAGAACAATATTAAAATAAATTAAATTTTTCCGGTTTTTCTCCAGAAACCTTAACGTAGAAAGTGTAACTGAGCTTACGATCAAGCGCAGATGGTTTAATCAAAAACAGAACTATGGTAACTCTTTACGTTAACCCCGCCACCGGAAATGATTTCAGTTCCGGTGACTCAAAATCCCCCTTTAAAACCTTAAAAAAAGCTTTGTCTCAAGCTGAATCGGGAACCACAATTTACCTCGAAGCAGGCACTTATAATAGTTTGAGTGGTGAAGTTTTCCCGTTGATTGTGCCTTCTGGAGTCATTATTATAGGTAATGAATCGGGTAAAGGCAGTGGTATTTTAATCGAAGGCAATGGGCTCTATACCAGTCCCAGTGCAGCCAGTCAAAATATCACAATTTTGATGGAAAACAACGCCCAATTACGAGGCGTAACCGTTACCAATATTCAAACCAGAGGAACTGGAGTTTGGATTGAATCTCAATCTCCGATTATTGCCAATTGTACCTTTACCCGATGCAAACGAGAAGGAGTTTATGCAGTAGGTTCAGGAAAGCCTCAAATTCTCAATAGTCTTTTTATTCAAAATGAAGGCTATGGCATCTCCATAGAAGGAGAAATAACTGGAGAAATTCAAGGCAATACCTTTCAAAATACCGGATATGGTCTTTCCCTCAAAGATCAAGCGGCTCCCTTAATTCGGGATAATGCTATTGCAGAAAATCGCTCTGGATTATTAATTGCAAATGACGCTAAACCGATTCTGCGTCAAAATTTAATTGAACGCAATAGCGGGGATGGAGTTGTGATTATGAATCAAGCGACTCCCGATTTAGGAACGGTGCAAACTCCAGGGGGAAATACCATTCGCAATAATGGCGGTTTTGATATTCAAAATGCTGGAACTGTCAGCTTAACTTCTTTTGGAAATATTATTAATCCTACTCGCATTAAAGGAACTATACAAGTCGTGACTCAAACTGTACAAATGGCTGCATCTGCCACCTTATTTGTTAATTCTACCACTGGCAATGATTCGGCTACAGGCGGTCAATCTGACCCCTTAAAAACCATTGCCAAAGCCCTGAGTCGCGCCCAATCAGGAACCGTGATTCAAGTCGCCCCAGGGAATTATAACGCTGCTAGTGGGGAAATATTTCCCTTAATTGTGCCATCGGGGGTAACAATTCAAGGTAACGAAGCTACAAAAGGTCAAGATGTCGTAATTGTTGGAAGTGGTGTGTTTACCAGTCCGAGTGCAGCGGCTCAGAATATTACGATTTTGATGCAAAATAACTCCACCGTTAAGGGTGTTAGTGTCACTAATGAGCAAACGCGAGGAACTGGAATCTGGGCCGAATCTGTTTATTGTACTGTTGCCAGTTGTACCTTATCAAAATCTAAACGAGAAGGGTTATTTGCAACGGGAACAGCGATTCCTGCGGTACTCAATAGTGATTTTATTCAAAATGTGGGAAATGGTATCGCTTTAGCGGGAAATGCTAAAGGAGAAATTCGAGGCAATAAATTCCAAAATACCGGATATGCGATCGCTATTCAAGCTTCTGCTGCTCCGTTAATTATTGAAAACGAAATTCTGGAAAATCGTTCAGGAATTGTATTATCAGGACAATCAAAACCCGTATTGCGAAAAAACCAAGTTAAGAAAAATCTTCAAGATGGGTTAACGGTGATTGCTGATTCTGCTCCAGATTTAGGTAATCCTCAAGATAATGGCGCGAATGTCTTTGTGGATAATGGCAAATATGATGTGCAAAATGCCAGTAAATTTACCTTAATTTCAGTGGGAAATCAAATTAACCCAACTCGGACATTAGGAAGTATTGAATTTACCGCTAATCAAAGTCCCACTCCTGGCCCTAGTCCCACCCCTACTCCTGGCCCTAGTCCCACTCCCACTCCGGTTCCAGGCGGCGCCAAATTCAATGATATTGCGTCTCACTGGGCGAGAACCTTTATTGAACGGTTAGCAGATATGGCCATTATTAGCGGGTTCCCCGATGGTTCGTTTAAACCGGATGCAACTTTAACTCGTGCCCAACACGCCGCCATGTTGATGAAAGCTTTTGAACTAGCCCCCATTCGCGAAGCAACAGGCTTTAGCGATGTTTCGGCGGATTTCTGGGGGAAAGAAGCCATTGATAAGGCAAATCGCGCTGGGTTCCTATCGGGTTATCCTGATAAAACCTTCCGACCCAATCAAAATTTAACTCGCTCTCAGGCTATTGTTTCTTTAGTCAATGGGTTGAAATTAACGGGGGGAACACCTGCTAATTTAAGTGTTTATACTGATCGGGTTCAAATTCCTTCCTTTGCTACAAATGCCATGATTACAGCAACGGAATTAAATATGGTGGTAAATTATCCGAAAAAAGAAGTTTTTAACCCCTTAAAAGACGTCACCCGTGCGGAAATTGCAGCGATTTTCTATCAAACCTTAGTGGCACTTAATCGGGCACAGACGATTGATTCTCCTTATATTGTTTAATTCCTAAAAACCCGGTTTCTAGCAGAAACCGGGTTGGTGCAACAGGAGCTAGAATTAGGAAAAACGAGGAAGGAGAGAAAAAATATGGCAGAATTAATTTTAAATAATCCAGAAACCGCCCCGATTACCGATGAGCAATTTTATCAACTTTGTATCGCTAATCGTGAATTAAAATTAGAACGAACTGCCACAGGAGACTTAATTATTATGCCACCCACCGGAGGCGGAACTGGAAAACGGAACTCAGATATTAACCTAGATTTGGGTTTGTGGAATCGACAAACTCAATTAGGAATTGTCTTTGATTCTTCTACTTGTTTTCAACTTCCTAATGGTGGAGATCGTTCTCCCGATGCTGCTTGGATACCCTTAGCAAAGTGGGAATCTCTCACCCCAGAACAGCAAGAGAAATTTTTGCCAATTTGCCCTGATTTTGTCATAGAACTGCGATCTCCGAGTGATTCTTTAAAACCCCTACAAGATAAAATGCAGGAGTATATTAATAATGGAACTTGTTTAGGTTGGTTAATTAACCGCAAAAACCGTCAAGTCGAAATTTATCGTCAGGGGCAGGAAAAAGAAATTTTAGAAAACCCAACTACATTATCAGGAGAAGACATTTTACCTGGATTTGTTTTAAATCTTTCATTAATTTGGTAAATAGATAATCTTCATACTTAATATTGGTTTCTCTATGTATTAACTCAGAAATTTTGGGAAACGCAGGAATAATATTTTATAAACTCAGGTTTAGGGTACGTGCGCTGTGCTTACGCAACCTACAATAGTTTAGAAGGTTGATTATTATTATTAATTATGAATAATCCTCAAGTTATTTGTGTTGGTGAAATGTTGTTTGATCGGTTATCCAATGAATTAGGACAACCGTTAGAACAGGTTAAATATTGGACAGATTACCCTGGCGGTGCGCCAGCAAATACGGCTTGTGGATTAGTAAAATTAGGGATTAAAACGGCGTTTATCGGGTGCATTGGGGAAGATTCACCCGGAGAACAATTAGTGGAATTATTAAGGAAAATAGGCGTTAATATTACAGGGATTCAACGTTATTCTAATGCACCGACTCGGATTGTTTATGTAGTTAGAGATATAGCAGGCGATCGCAGTTTTGCAGGATTTGGAGACTTAGATACAAGCGAATTTGCTGATACTCGTTTACAAGCTGAACATCTGCCCGAAGCCTTATTTAAAACCGCAGATTATTTAGTTTTAGGAACCTTAGAATTAGCTTATCCAGACAGTAAAGAATCTATTTTAAAAGCTGTTAAATTGGCTAAACAGTATCAACTTAAACTGTTTATTGATATTAACTGGCGTCCGATGTTTTGGCAAAATTCTGATTCAGAAATTGAATTGATTTTAAAGTTGGTTCAGAATGCAGATTTTCTCAAATTAACAAATGAAGAAGCTGAACTATTATTTAATACGATAGAACCCGAAGCGATCGCTCAACAACTACAAATTCAAGGAGTATTTGTCACCGCAGGAGAACAAGGTTGTGCCTATTATTTAGCAGGAAATTCAGGAAAACTACCTGCATTTTCGGTTAATGTAGCAGATACAACGGGGGCTGGAGATGGATTTACAGCCGGAATTCTTTATCAATTCTGTCAATTAGGACTAGATACTATTAATAATGCTAAAATAGTAGAAGAAATCGTGCAATTTGCTAGTGCAGTTGGGGCACTAACGACAACAAAACCGGGCGCAATTGCTGCTCAACCGACATTAACAGAAGTTGAAATGTTTTTAAAGAATTCTCAATCTTAATTAATTTTTAAGATAACAATTAAAGCTGAATCAAGTATTGGAGTTGAGACGCTTGACCCTGATCCCATCCCCCATTTTAGCAGTTTCTTCCTGGCTTCAGATAGAATAGACCCTAATTTTGACTATAATTTTTAATGCCAATTGTAATAAAGCTCATGAAAAAATACATTTCTCGCCTATTAGCTCTTGTTCTTGTAGCTGCCATTACCTTAGTCGGATGT
>JACCEC011678717.1_pt1 | contig 30349 bp, 25 predicted proteins | sample 7450121 | NCBI WGS metagenome assembly JACCEC01 (sample SAMN15323455, study PRJNA562643) | freshwater metagenome | isolation source: river surface water | place: USA:Blue River Watershed | collected 2017-08-18 | reverse complement strand
TTGCAGATTTCAAAAAAGCTGCATTGACATTTTTTACTCAGGCTTGATGCCCGCAGCATTCACAACATCAGCCCATTTCTTCAAATCAGCATTGACAATATCAGCTACTTCTTTTGGTGAACGATAGCTGGCGGTTGCACCTTGTTCATTCATTTGTTTGACAAACTGGGGCGAGGTGATGACAGTCTTCATTGAGTCCGTCAGCTTCTTGACGACAGCGTCAGGCATATTCGCAGGACCGAACACTGTGAACCAGGCGTCTAACTGAAACTCTGGCAAACCTGCCTCGGCTGTTGTCGGGACGTCAGGCAACATTGGATGACGTTGCTGACTGGTGATCGCCAAGGCACGCAAAGTACCCGCCTTGAGATGACCCATCGCAGTCGGTGGCGTGGTAATGAACAAATCAATCCGACCAGCCAACAAATCCTTCATGGCAGGCGCGGCACCGCCGTATGGCACATGGACCATCTTGGTATTTGTTTTAAGCTGGAGCAATTCGGCACCAAGATGCTGGATAGAACCCACGCCTGAAGACGCGTAATTCAACTTTCCTGGATTGGCACGCGCGTACTCAACCAAACCCTTTAAATCCTTGATGGGAGAATCCTTGGGCACGAGCACAAGATGTGGTCCCCTGATCACTTCGGCGATCGGCGTAAAGCTTTTCACAGGATCCCAAGGCAGATTTTTAGTCAGTGCCGGATTACCTGTATTAAAGCCCTCGTAGGCAAGCACCAACGTGTAGCCGTCCGGGTTTGCGCGCGCGACGTATGAGTTGCCAATGCCTCCGCTTGCGCCAGGTTTATTTTCCACAATCACCATCTGGCCCAGCACGTCCTTGAGCTGATTCGCCAATACTCGTCCTGCAATGTCGGTCGTCCCGCCCGCAGCAACAGGGATCACAAGGGTAATGGGTTTCTGGGGAAAGTCCTGGGCAACCGTGGCTGTCATGACTAAAGACAACGACAGCCCTGCAGTCAGGGCTTTAAGCTTATTTTTGAACATCTTATCTCCGAATACTATGGTTTTTATGGTGGTGGCCTGCTTAAGACCACCATCTTAATACGCATTCACTCAATATTGAAGTTTGCCTCTTTGACAACCTTAGATAACGTGGCCTTGGTTTTCTGAATATATTGTTTAAATTGTTCAGGGGTGTCAGCAATCACAATTTGACCGAGCGGCTTGACTGACTTTTCATAAAAAGCAGGATCTTTCATGATCGACCTGACATCTGTCGCAACCTTATCGATAATTGCCTTGGGCGTCCCGGCTGGCGCGGACATCATCATTTTAAATGTCACGTTCGCATTGACGTAGCCAGACTCATTCAAAGTCGGTACGTCCGGAAACATCCAAGTCCGTTCAGGAATATTGACGGCAACGGGAATCAGTTTGCCAGCCTCGACTTGTGGTTTAGCTAAATGTGAGGGCATCCATGAACTATCCACTCGCCCACCCAATAAATCCGACATGATTGCACTCATACCGTTATAGGGAATGTGGTTCATTTTGTAGCCACCGGACTCATCCCCAAGAATCCGCATCCTGAATTCGGAGGCGCTACCAACAGCCTCAGAACCAAAAGTCAGTTTGCCGGGATTTTTTTGAACAAGCGTCAAAAACTCTTTGAGTGTCTTCACTCCCAAGTCCGGACGAATGAGCAACACAGCAAATCCCTCTGAGAGTCGCGTAATCGGCTCTAAATCTTTGTCAGGGTTATATGTCAGGTTCTTCTTGAGTAAACCATTTACGACATAGGCCGCATCACTACCGATAAATAGCGTGAGACCATCAGGCTTGCTGCGTGCAACCGTTGAGGCACCCACCGCCTCAGAGGCCCCGGGCTTATTTTCAACGATGACGGATTTACCCCATTTTTTTTCAAGCTGTGATGCAAGCGCCCGACCCAGAATATCTGTCAAACCACCAGGCGTATAAGGCACCACGATTTTTACGGTGCCGCTAGGATAGGTTGCTGCTTCATTTCCCTGAGCCTGTGCGATCAATGATGTACTGGTCAATAAACAAGCCAGCGCCAGCTTCCATTTGCGAATACTCATCATGTCATTCCTCCGGTCAATAGACGATTTGAATTGTCTTTGGATTCATTTAATTTTTATTAGTTGATTGATACTGCGTTTCTGTTCCAGTGTCTAGCCTTTGCCCACATTGTGAGATATGGAGATATCCCCCGCGACCTAATCAAGCGTCAACCCACGGATTAAGTTGCGGCTCAACATCTTCTTTGTGATACTGATTATTCTCGTCGCACACAGGAGACAACATGAAAACAAAACTTTTTTCACCATTACAAATACGCGACCTCCATCTCAAGAACAGAATTGTTCTATCCCCAATGCTGACCTACGAGGCGGATCATGGACACCTAACAGACTGGCATTTTGCGCACTATGGAAAATATGCGACCGGTGGGGTTGGACTGATCTTCGTTGAATCGACCAAAGTTGATCCCAGAGGCTGTACAACCCCGCGCGACCTGGGTCTGTGGAAAGATGATTTCATCGAACCCTTCAAAAAAATCATACAGTTCGCGCATTCACGCGGCGCTGCGATCGGGATTCAACTGGGACACTCCGGACGCAAGGCGAGGAACTCTTTGCCCTGGGAAGGCAGACATCCTTTGGGACGTGAGCAAAAAGGCGTCGATCACGATGAAGAGTGGGAGCTGATCGCACCAAGCGCGATCCCCGGTAGCTCAAAATCTGAAACTCCAAAAGAAATGACAGTCGCCGACATACAGGAACAAATCCTCTTGTGGGGTAACGCCGCCCGCCGCGCTGATCTCGCGGGCTTTGACGTGCTAGAGATCCATGGTGCACACGGATATCTCCTGCATCAGTTTTTATCTGCGAGCGCGAATCAACGCACTGACAAATACGGCGGCTCCTTGCATAACAGACTCCGCTTTACGCTTGAAGTTGTCGAGCATGTGCGCACGATCTGGCCCGCAGGCAAGCCCTTATTTTTCCGAGCTTCCTCGATCGATGAAGCAGGCTGGACGATCGAAGACAGCGTCGTGTTGTGTCGGGAATTAAAGAAACTGGGTGTCGATGTGATCGACTGCAGTACAGGTGGCATGTCTGAGCACTCGATTGTGAGTGGCGTCACGCGTCCGGACTACGGTTACCAAGTCCCACACGCAGAACGCATCAGACGAGATGCAGAGATCATGACGATGGCAGTCGGTTTAATCATTCATGCGGACCAAGCCGAAGCCATTCTGCAAAATGGCCAGGCGGATCTGATCGCTGTTGGACGCGAACTGTTACACAATCCAAACTGGGTGCTTGATGCCGCTGACAAACTTGGTGAGGAAAATATCTTTTCCACTATCCCCGCCAACTATGGATACTGGTTAGAAAAACGCGCGAGTAGCGGCTTTCAACATAAAACCTCCACTTGGAAATCCGGGATCAATCAATGAAAAAAACCTATGAGATCAAAGTTGCGCATCACGGTCATGACCTCGTCGGTGAATGTCCGCTTTGGCACCCCACAGAGCAAAAACTTTATTGGGTTGATACGCGACGCCCTGCCATTCAGCGACTGGAAGCAAACGGATCCGTGACAGTCTGGGATATGCCCACGAATATTGGGTCGATCGTCTTTCGCCGCAATGGTCACTTGATCGGTGCATTGAAAAATGGTTTCTGCGAAATCAATCTCGCTACTGGCGCTGTGGAAATTATTGTTGATCCCGAGCCCAATCTTCCTGAAAATCGGCTCAATGATGGAAAATGCGATACCAAAGGTCGCTTTTGGTGTGGATCCCGCGATCCCTCCGACACGAATCCTGGCGGCTCACTGTATCGTTTGAATCCAGATTATTCTTGCAAAAAAATGGACAGTGGATTCATCGTCTCGAATGGCATGGCCTTTAGCCCGGATGGCAAAACCATGGTGTTTGGTGACTCAAGAGGCGAAACGGTTTGGAAATACGATCTCGATCCGGATAGCGGCGAAATCCACAACAAGCGCGTGTACATCTCAACGACCGGCGTTCCTTGGCGTATCGATGGTGCGACTTTTGATTCTGAGGGATATTATTGGTGTGCTTTGGTCGGGGATGGCTCTATTGGACGTTATGATCCTGATGGAAGACTCGACCGAGTCATACGAGTGCCGGTAACACACCCCACCATGTGTAATTTTGGCGGTCCAAATCTCGATATTTTGTATGTCACTTCTGGCACAGTATTTCTGAATGAAGTACAAAAGATCCAGCAGCCTCTTGCAGGATCTCTTTTTGAAATTCACGGTCTTGGCGTCACTGGCGTGCCAGAACCATTTTTTGGTAGATGAATATTATTAGCGAACAAATTCTCGACGACGATCTCTCAGAGAAAACAACTCAGGGGCTGGCCCAACTCCTTCTCGTCTCTGCATTCGCAGGCGCTTTGGTCGGCTTGGTGGGTGGCAGTTTTCACTGGCTACTCGTACACGGTAGCAAAAGCTTTGCAGACCTATTGGTGCAATGGAAATCGGGTGGCTTCCTTGGTCTTCCCGGCTGGCTGATCGCCATGATTGTTGTCGGTCTGTGCGTAGGTGCCGCGCGCTGGCTCGTCACCTTCGCCCCAAGCGCTGCGGGCAGTGGTGTGCAGCATGTCGAGGCCGTCATGCGCGAGGAGGCGACACCTGCCTCCTTTCGGATTTTACCAATCAAGTACTTGGGCGGTCTACTCGCCATGGTCCCCGGTCTTGCCTTGGGGCGCGAGGGTCCTACCATACAGATGGCAGCCGTCATTGGCACCCAGTGCGGCAAGTGGTTCGGCTTCACCCGCGGAGACCGCTCTTTGCTCTACACGGCCATTGCAGGGTCAGGGCTTTCTGTCGCGTTTAACGCCCCGCTTGCAGGCGTTGCCTTTGTCGTCGAAGAGGTCGCGCATCGCACCACTATGCGACGACTTCTTGCCACTCTCATCGCTGTGGCCACGGCAATCGTTGTCTACCGGAGCTACTTTGGTAATGCAGTTGAATTCAATGTCGGTAATTTTTTACCCGGCACCATCCCGGAGCTGGTCGCTTATGGATTGTTAGGCGCATGGATCGGCGCGCTTGGTGTGATGTACAACAAAAGTGTTCTTTTAGGCCTCAATCTGTTCAGCAATATCGCCCCAAATACTTCACCCATCGCCAAAGCCTGCATTGTTGGCGCTTTTATTGGTCTTGTCGCCTATTGGCAGCCTCACTGGGTCGGTGGCGGCGAGATGCAGGTCAATGCGGTCCTCGCGGGTCAGCTCAGTCTGAACGCACTGATCATCTTGCTACTCGTGCGCTGGGTACTCGGACCACTTTCCTATTCAATGAGTGCACCCGGCGGTTTGTTTGCCCCTCTGCTTCTGGTGGGAGCCACTTCAGGCGCACTCTTTGCCACGAGCATTAACTTTATCGTCACAGCACCTTTTGTACTTGATCCGATCGCTTTTGCGCTAGTCGGCATGGCCGCCTTTTTCACCGCGGTGGTACGTGCGCCCTTCACGGGCGTTTTGCTGATTATTGAAATGAGCGGTAGTGTCACCCTTGTCGCCCCGCTCATCACGGCAAGTGTGGCCGCATGCTTGGTCGCAAGTTTGATGCGGGGAGAGCCCATCTATGACTCCTTACGCGCACGGATGAATCAACACCCTTAATTTTTCATCCTGGATAAGGATGTACCTTTATCCAGTGATGCGCAATATCAATTCTGCGTGTGATCCACACATCTTGTTTGGTCGAAATATAGTCCAGCAAACGTCGCAGCCCGGCAGCACGTGCCGGGTGACCGATCAGACGCATATGCAAACCTACGGACATCATTTTTGGTTGAGTGTTTCCCTCCTCGTAAAGGGTATCAAAGGCGTCTTTGACAAAACTGAACCACTCCTCGGAGGTGCCAACAATTCCCGCATATTTACCATCGTTGTTTGTCAGAGAATATGGCACAACTAAATGCGGTTTGCCTTCTACAACCTGCCAAAAAGGCAGCTCATCGGCATAGGAGTCTGAGTCGTATAAAAATCCACCCTCCTGCGCAATCAGCCTGCGAGTATTCACGCTTGGACCATAACGGCAGTACCACCCGAGCGGTCTTTCACCAATTGTCTTTTTAAGCGACGCAATTGCAAGACGGATATGCTCTCGTTCCTGCTCTTCTGTCAGTTCAAAATGCTTGATCCACCTCCAGCCATGGCAACAAACGTCATAGCCCATTTGCCTGATTTTCGCAGCGGCTAAAGGATTCCTCTCCAGTGCAAGAGCGCATCCAAACACTGTCAAAGGCAGTCCTCTATCTTCGAAAAGTTTGACCAGCCGCCAAAAGCCAACGCGACTTCCATACTCAAACATTCCTTCGGCCGCCAAATCCCGTCCTGCTTTGACTTGATTTGATCCGTGCGCTTCAGTCAACCCGGTTTCAGACATGGGCTCTCCGTCCTGAATCGAGGGCTCTGAGCCTTCCTCATAATTGAGGACAAAGTTCACTGCCAGACGCGCGCCATTCGGCCACTTCGGGTCTGGTGGTTGATTGGCATATCCAACAAAATCTCGTTCAGGTTGCCAGCTCATGACATCTCCTGCTTTGTATTTTCTCGGGTCAACTTACTGTTGAACTATGCCAGCTTGCGCGATAATTTCAGCGTATTTTTTACGAACATCCTGCAACATCGTATTGAATGCAGAGACTGAATTGGTCGACACGCTAAATCCCAGAGCTTCGATTTGCTTGACGTTCGCGGGATCACGCACGATCGCAACAACGTCTTTGTTTATTTTTTCCAAGATGGCACTAGGCGTACCTTTCGGCGCAAGCATGCCTTGCCAGCTTTCAATATTAACGGCAGGATAACCTGACTCAGCCATTGTCGGCACATCAGGAAACACAGGCGAACGATAATCAGTCGTGACTGCCAACGCGCGAAGCTTGCCTGCTTTGATTTGTTCTGTAACCGCAGCGAGCGTGATCACCGTGGCATCGATATGTCCGGCCATCGCATCCAGTGCCGCAGGCGCTCCGCCCTTGTAAGGGATATAGTTGACCTTGATATCAGCTGCCTTGGCCAGCACTTCATGAGCAATATGTGCAATGCCTCCACTGGTCGGCAAGCCCATAGAGAGCTTGCCAGGATGCTTCTTGGCGTACTCGATGTACTCTTTAAAAGTCTTGGCTTCAAAGTTCGGATTCGATACCAGAACCTGAGGGTTCACGACCAACCGCATCACACCCGTTAAATCATTCAACGTGTAAGGTGGGTTTTTAATGAGGATTGTATTGAGGACAATCGCATCGCTGTGCAACACAAGTGTGTAACCATCCGGCTTGGCTCTGGCCACCTGCGCTGCACCAATCGCACCACCCGCACCTGTCACGTTTTCAACGATAACCGTCTGGCCCCAGGCTGTGCTGAGTTTTTCTGCGATCAAACGCGCGATTTTATCTGTGCTACCCCCTGCAGAAACCGGTACGACAATGCGTACAGACCGCTGAGGATAAGCATCAGTCTGTGCAAACACGGAAGCGCTCAATGACAGACTACATACAGATAGAAAAATTACTGCAATACGCTTATGTAACGTTTGAACGAACATGTTGTCTCACTCCTTTTTAACAATTGTGAGTTCATATGAGACCGCCATAAACACAGGAACGGTTGCGATTGAATCAAAAATCACCAATAGCATTAAAAACTCGTAAACAAAGTTTGAAGAAAATATTTTGTAGTCACCAAATAAGTGAAGCGTATACGCAAATTGTAAGAATTAGTCGTTTTTGTGGGTTCGGTAATAGATTAAATTTTGATTAACGAATCTATAGCGAAACAGCATGTACATAAAACTCAATCTGCTCATTTGGCCTGTTAAAGTTTTATCAATAGTATTGATCACTCTGACACTTGCCATCCTAGGGGCCAACAACGCAAGCGCCCAGCCATCCTCGTGCGTATTAATCGATAACGATTACGACATTGATGACATGATGGCCATCCCGCTTGTTATTGGTAACAAATACGTTGCGGCGATTATCCAGTCTGAGGGCTACACATTCCCGGAACAGGGTGCAGCGGCGATTGAACAGCTCGTCAATCGGCTTCCCGATCAAGTCGACCAAAGAAAAATTCCCATCATTGTCGGTGGCAAGCAAGGCATCCATGGTCGCGATCTGGATCCCAAGTGGAACTGGATTCCTTTTTTCAGGGCCATGATGAATGTGTCGAACGGGCTACTACCTAACCTTCCCGCTCCAAAGTCAACTGACCTGAACTACGTACAAAAAGTCGTTGATTCCGTTACAGAATGCAAAAAAGTTTCAATCTTAGTGATCGGCACATACACTTCCTTTATCCATTACATCGACTTGATCAGAGATAAAGTCGATCGAGTCGTCATCATGGGGCAGCCTATCGGGGATGAGTCAGCCACACCAGGCAGAGAATCCTTCAACTGCAATTACGATTTTGCCGCATGCCAAACAGCCATGACCAAACTCGAAGGTTTACAGGCATATTTCGTAGACATTCCTCGTTTTGAGGATTTGTGTCATCACAATCCGTTGCACCCGGACTGTTACAGCCCTAGCTATGAGATGGTGGCAGGTGGTGGGGAGTCTGCGGGTTTGATCTCTGATGGATTACCTGGCAGATTAAAGCAGGCACTTCTCAACAATACGCCCTGCGACTGGCCTGCCGGAGCAAATATGCCTAATGTAAAAGATACGGTCTGTTCATCTCAGTCCACCTGGGTGCCAGAAGTCGTCAAAAAAGGTCCGGGCGGAGAAATGCTTTTTTGGGATCAATCGGCGGCATTATTTTTACTGTATCCAGAGCTCTTTTCACTTTTCTATCCCCCCGAGAATCCATCCCTGGGTGGAAAGCATTATGAGCCAACGCTATTGAACAACTCACACGCGCAAACCATACAAAGACTGCGCAAGCTTTGGACACAAGAGACGAATAAATCGGTTAAATATATCGTTCAGCCAAATTAATCGTCCAATTCGTTAATTCGAATATTTCATAAGCAAGTATCCTCGCGTCCAGGTGAGCACACCTTCACCTGCCGCGTTCTTGGGATCCATGACGCCTGCAAATTGAGCTGTATTGCCAGTAAACAATCCGGCGGGTCCAAACAGATACGTATACATGAACACTCCATTTGGGCAGACATTTTGCATATATCTGTCATCTACGACTTTGCCAGCACAATACTCTTCAAGCTTACTCAGAAAGCGACTAGGATTAAATCCTTCAGAGGGTTTGTAACCCAGATAGTTAGCCGTTCGAAAGAAATTATCAATCCCAATAAACGGCGCACGGCTTGAACGTAATTTTTCTTTGAATGAATTCATGGTGACGCGATCACCATCTTGAAACGTTCCGTACTTATTTCTATCCAAAGATGTCACCTGATCGATGACCGTGGTAAAGCCGCTGGAACACTCATTGAAATTAAATTCAGGTGCGCCCCTCAGCAACAAGGATCCCTTCACCCCTTTTGTGGAAACATTTGGAACCCGTGCCCATGGGGTGATAGCGTTGCCAAGATTTCCATGAAAAGGATACGTAAAAGACGAAATACCTGACACTTGGTTGGAGGGATATAGTTGTATGTCACTCTCCTCCGCCGTATTGAAAGGTGTTGCAGTTTTTGCGTAGCAGCTTTTCGCACCATCGTTATTTGGGTAACTGATCGCTTTGACAAATTTTCGAGCATCGTCACCACCAAGACCCAAAAATGTTTTACTGAACACATTAAAGGAATATCCATTAATCGAAACTGGGTAGACATTGTCCGCATCGCTTGGGCTGCTGTCGGTGGGAAAAGCCACTTGCATGGATGAGCCACCCACTTCAAAATCTCCCATCGGCGCTTGGACATTTTTGCTGACTGTTGGGTTGCCGCCAAAGGAATTAAAGTAGTAATCATTGAAGTTGACCCAGGTCCAAACCCCTTCCTCGCGATTGCCATTGATCGTTTTGAATTCCCCCGTCTTGAATCCAAGATTGGCAACATATGTTTTCATCAAATCGTAATAGCGCTTGATTTGTTCAGCCGTCCAAGCCCCACCGTTATGGCTGTCTTCTGTTCTCATTCCGGCTGTCGCGAACAGCTGAATATTGACATTGGATCTTTTTAAATGATTGGCTGAAAGTCTCGGGTCAAGAGAAAGCAGCAGCGGCTCAAGCACGCATGGGCTGACATCGGTTTGCCCAAGATCTTTGATGACAACATGCAGACCGGCACTCGTTTTCGTGATCTCTTTTTTACCGCCTGTGCAATTGACGGGTCGCGCACCGTCGGGAAGCACATTCTTGCCGTTTTTAATTAAAGTAATCGTGCCTTGACCATTCAAAAAATCATTGATGCCGTTGTCATCGTATTCCTGAGCACCCAGTGCTGTGATCTTGGGATATCCGCCAGGAGCAGGAATCACTTTATAGACAACGAGTCTCGTTCCACTACTACCGGCATCAAAAATCGCTTCATAGACAGGCAGACTCTGACGCGTTGAGTCCACTCCGCTCACACATGCCACGAGACTGATCGCAAGGACGCAGCTAGCAGCTAACAATAATTGTTTGCGGAAAGTGCTGAAAAATGTATTCATCATTGGATCTCGCTATTGGGAATAAGACAATCAGCAATGCCGAAATTGACTCGATATTAATCGTCGCCAAATCCAATGATTTCTTTATGTCTTTTAATGTCGTTATTTGTAAGTTTTTGATCTCATACGTCCAAGTGTGCGACCTCAGTAAGAGTCTCAACTGGTGCAGGACGTTCGGCGGTGGGATGTATATACGCTTTGGATCTGAACTGTTTAGATATCGCACATATGATTCATTGATATTTTGTAATCGATCGAATACAATAATTCATGAATAAAGTGTTTGGGCCACGCTGGCGTATCTATTACGTAGTTAGGGGTAAAACGATTATTGTGATGTTGGGCGGTGGAGATAAATCCAGTCAGGCCAGCGATATTAAAGCAGCAAAAAAATTAGCCAAGTTATTGGAGGATTAAATGAAAGCTGTTAGTACAGAAAAAAAAATAAAAGTCAGTGATTTAGCTGAATTTGATATGACTCGCCACCTGAAAAGTAAGCGTGCGATGACTGAGTATTTAAATCAAGTCATTGCTGATGGTGACGATGGTGAATTAGCGGCTGCTTTAGGACATATTGCCAGAGCAAAAGGTATGGCCGAGATTTCTAAATCAACCGGCATCACAAGAGAAGCCTTATATAAGGCACTAAAGCCTAATACAAAACCCCGTTTTGACACTGTATCTAAGGTTCTTGGTGCCTTGGGTATGAGAATTACTATCCGCGCCTAAGAGACTTTACAAAATAAAAAAGCCCCGCAGAAGCGAGGCTTAATTAAAGTTTGGTGGGTCGGGCGAGACTCGAACTCGCGACCAACGGATTAAAAGTCCGCTGCTCTAACCAACTGAGCTACCGACCCCCAAGCCCGACATTATGACTTTTTCAGAATCGCCTGTCAAACGAGCTAGGCTCGGGCCAGTAAAGCTTCAATTTTGCTTCCCAAAGCCAATAATTGATGATCCTGCCCCTCGGCCGCTACGAACTGAACGGCAAGCGGCAAGCCCTGATCACCTTTTCCAAAAGGCAATCCCAGGCAAGGCACACCAATCGTTGTCCAGGTGCGATTGAACATCGGCGACCCAGTTCCATTCTCGGTAAGCGGCGCCTCACCAGGAGAGGCCAGCGTCAACACTGCATCGAGGCCTTTGGTGGCCTGTGCGAACATCTGTCGGCAGCGTTCTGCATGCTCGCGCTCAGCTTTGAACTGTTCAGCCGTGATCTGCAGACCAAACTCGATCATGGCAACCGTCAAATCCCCCAGCGGCGCTTTGTTTCTGTAGAGCTTTTCATAGAAACGGCTCATTTCATAGCTCATGATCATGCGATTGGACTCGCCCAGAGCGATGAAGTCTTTGGGAGGCAACTCAACATTCACGAACTCGACACCATGCTTGCTCAGTGACTGCTTGGCCCGCTCAAGCGCTTCGCGAGCATCCGCATCCGCCTGTTGCGCTTCAGGACCTGGGAACCAGCCAATTCGGATCGTTCCAGATTTTTCACCAACCGATGAGGGACCTAGCAATACCGAAGCTAGCAACTTCACGTCCTCGACCGAACGACCAAACCAACCCATCGTATCGAGTGTGGATGCCAGAGGATTGACCCCCTCGAGCGAGATTTTTCCACGAGTCGCCTTGAAGCCTACGATGCCACAATAAGCTGCCGGACGAATGGTGGAGCCAGCTGTCTGTGTGCCCAACGCCAATGCCACCATCCCATCGGCCACAGCCGCAGCCGAGCCGCTCGACGAGCCGCCGGGCGTATGCGCAAAATTATGTGGATTGACTGTTGGACCTGCAAACTGGCTCGCAAACTCCGTCGTCACCGTCTTGCCCATCATCAAGGCACCCGCAGCCTTAAGCTGCGTCACGATCGCGGCATCTTTGCCGGGACGATTCCCCACGAATGCTGCAGAACCGTACTCGGTGGGCATGTCCGCTGTGTCGATGATGTCTTTGATACCAATCGCGATGCCAGCGAGTGGGAGTTTTCCTGGTCGGGCCGAAACGGCAGCCAACTGAGCCCGAACGTTATCCGCATCATGCCATTTAAAAGCATGAACCGAGGGCTCCCGCGCCGCGATTCGGCCAAGCTGCGACTCAAGAACTTGCTCGTGCGTCACTTCTCCACGCGCGATGCGTGCTGACGTTTCCGTCACAGTTTGAGCGTAAAGTGCCTTGGGATCTGCGTTGGGGATGGTCGACATGTCGTTGGGCTCCAAATAAAAATATTGAAACCCATCAGACACGAAGATTGCGCTGATGGCAAGAGGTTACGTGCAGGTTACTTACAGATTAAGTGGAGGGTGAAGACGATAAAGGTCGACGACAACTACCTGGCTCTAGAGATACGAACTTCCGCGCCACGTCGCTTGACCTCGAGACCCTCAGAGGGAGAAATCCTCAAGCCCTCGAGCCCTTTGATATAGCTCGAACCTTGCATCTGCATCACGCGTATTTTGTTACGCATGACCACTGGGTTGTGCACCGGCATCCCGAACATCCACACTTCGTCCAGAATACGGGCTGAGTTGAACTCGCCCGTATGGTTCGCTGTCGGGCCGAGACAGAGCATGTGACCTTCGCGACCAAAAACGGGCAAAGTGCCCAGTCCGCAGGTCACAGTCAACACGGCACCACCCTCATAGCGCCAACCCGTATTGAGGTCCCACCAGGCTTCTCCTTCGGGCAAATAAACCTGAATGTCTTGGCCGGGTTGCATCGCAGGCGCGACCAGCAAGGCGGGTCCAAGCAGATACTGCGTGTCCCAGCGATGCGCTTCGCGATCAGCCGGGAATGACAGGGCCATCGAACGCTGCACGGGCAAGCCTGTGCGTGCGGCATCCTCAATTGCACCCAGTACATAAGGAATCAAGCGGTAACGCCACTGCAGCCATGTTTGGACATGCGCGCGCGTTTCTTCATCAAATGCAGTGGGAACCAGCTGTGGGTGTGCCTGAAACGCAAAGTTTCCAGAAAAAACAGCCATCCCCAACCAGCGCAAATACAACTCTGGTGTCATGGACTCCACAGGCGCCAATGCGTTACCGAGCGCATGCATTTGCACGGGCAAACCGCTCGCACCAATCGAGAGTGCTGAACGCAAGGTTTCCTGCAGACCTGCCCAAGTGTTGGGCACGCGCGGAGCGCTTTGCCACAGCAGGCGTTGAGCACCGGGAAATAAATCTGAACTAAAGACAACACCCTCGGGTGGCACCTTGTGACCTGCTACAGCTTCGAACAGCGCGCGTCGTGCCAACGCGGGATACAAAGAACGCAAAACTGCGCCGCTCTCACCACCTCGTGCCACGACATTGTCGGGGATATCGAATTGGACATCACAGGCGGTCGCCCCAACACCCTCTTCGGCCAGATGACGATGACGCTCGGACCAAGTATTCAGCACATCGCGATGAGTCAAATCAAGCAAGGCGAAAGGCTTTCCTGCCGTCGCAGCTACACCGGGAAACACATGGGCCTCACCACTCTCGTTGCAAAGCAACCAGCCGCGATCCTCAAGCTCACCAAATGTGGTTGTATCAATCGCGACCGCTGGGAGAGTATGCATCCCAAGATGGGTGGCGTGTTTAACAAAAGAATCAATCGCTTGTTTTGGACTGGGAAAGCGCTCGGCATCCCACTCAGGTAAGAGTTTGGAGTCCTGATATGTCCAGGCAGAGGGTGGCAACAACAACACGCCATCGACTGCGATGTTCTGTTTGCGGAATTCGGCGATCAGTTCGGCAGTCTGTGCAGCGCTGTGCGTGTCGTGCTGTTCGACCCAGACACCCATTGACCAAAGAGATGGCTGCCCAGCGCGACCCGTAAGTTGAGTGTACTGATTTAATATTTCGCCTGGTTCGGCGGCAAACAAAAACAAGTCCAGTGTTTTGTCTTCGATCGCGATCAGGTACTGGGAAGCGGACTCCGCCCCCAAATCATGCTCGACTCGCGAAAGCGTGTTGACGTAAACACCCCAGCCAGAAGGCCCCCAGGCAAGAGGCAGTGCGCGATGATCGGGCGCATCGGAAATAATGGTCTCGCGTCGACGGTCGAGATCTCCGGAGGTCTCGCCCAAACCAAAAATCTTTTCCTCGCGTGCAAGCTCAAACCCGACTGTCCACAACGCTTCATGAAGGGCGATACCGTTGTCGCAAAGTGACAGTGCTTTTTTACCCAGACGCTGAACTTCGAGCTTGAAAGGGTTGAGCGAAATATCGAGTGCTGTGTCGCCTTGAACTAGGCGCCAGCCTTTGACTGAGCCAGACAAAGGCTCTAAAACAGCTTCGCCAATTGCTTCGGGACGCGCAAGAAGGACGTCTGCGTGCGCTCGCGCACGGTTGCCTGGCAAAATATCAGCAGCAACGGATTCGGCAAGCCCGCAACGGATTCGGAATACACCCGGGGCATGAGGCTCGATGACCAGTTTCATCCCCGCACCCGCGTCGAATACGACCTTCGAAGGAAACGTGTCGACAAGTTTTAGCGATTCTAGGTGCATGTTCAGCGCGTATGAAAAAGCGACTAAGGGCGCTATTTTGGATTCTGTCTAGGTTTGACTAATTTTGTCCATTATATCCCGTTCCAAAGGTAAGGGCTCGCCATTCAAGGCCGCCGCGATCAGATCACCTGCCAGACTCGACCAAGTCAAGCCTCTCGAAGCAAAACCCGCCGCGACCCACAGGCCCTCTGCCTGCACCCACGGACCCACGGCAGGCAGACGTCCCGGCAGCACCGCGCGCCAACCCGCCCAACCGGCCGTGTTGGCAGCTAGGGTATCGTTCAATGTCGCCGGCAGCTTGGGTTGGCCCAACAAGCTGGAGGCGCGAGCAATATTGTCCAAAGCGCCCTCTAGGCTCGGTTCAATCACCTGAGCGCCATGAACATAGCTGCTTCCGACGATGCAATGCCCTTGCACAGCAGGTAAAACATACCCGTCACCCGACACAATGCAACGAGGCCCACCAACAAGAGCCTCCTGGGGAAGCAGCGTGATTTCACCACCTAGCGCATGCATCCCCGCGAGCCGCTCCCCCGACTCCAGGAGCTGGCTACGCCGTAAGAGACCCTGAGCACCCATGGCGCAAGCCAAAATCAATTGGGGCGCCGCAGCCACCACTTCCCCGTTCGCATCCATCACCTCCCATTGGCCATTGCGTCGAGTGAAGCGCTCCACATGAACATCCAGACGCTCTATATTCGGCGTCTCCAGCAGCACGTCAATGAGCGTTTCGGGCCTGATGCGCGCAGCCGTCGGAAAATAAAGCCCACCCCGATTGAGAGATATGCCGGCAATCTCGCTTGCTTCCGCGCGTTCGACGTAGCGCACCCACTCAGAGGGAAAGCCAAGTCCTTCTGCCAGCGCCGCCAAATCCACAATTCGTCCACTCACGCGCTGGAGCTGCAAAGCACCACAGCGCCACAACACATCCTGCCCCACATGAGACCATCGAGCTTGCGCGCGCAAGCTGCCGGCGCGGGACAAGCGTGCCCGGACATCATCGTCACGTGTCACCATCGGAGTCAGAGCGGCAGCGAGATGCCCACCATGCTCTTGAGTGCGCCGTTGCCGCACATCCAGTACCTGCACGCGCCAACCACGCAGAGCAAGCGCATGGGCAATCCCCGCCCCTGCGATCCCTGCGCCTACAACCAAGGCATGTCTTAATCTTGGATCCGCTTGGAACTGCTGCAACATCCTGTCAGTCGGGCTGCGCACAAACTTGGCGGGATCCTGATCATGACACCCACGTATAGTCTGGCCATCAGGCAGGGCAAGCAAGACTTGTGCGGGATCACGCGCGATTCGCACTAAGGCGTCATGCCAGACACGGTCGTGCACACCATACAAATGCGGGACAAGATCGCTGAATAAAACAGCATCTACCCATACAGCCAGACGTGGCAGCGTCAACTCAACCGGACCGACCACAAGCGTCAACGTCACCGCCATACCTTCAAAATCCAGACGATGCGTCCCTGGCAGATTGAGGGGCCACTGAGCAACTAACTGCTCAACCAGCGCATGCTGCTCTGGCAAAATTTGTGCGCGTAACCTGGTCCGCAAAGCCTGTGCGTCGATAAGAGTCCGGGTGAGCGCCACCACATGCAAACGCTGTGGACGTGCCGGATCACGCTTCCAGCGCTCCCACAACCCGATAAAAGGAGCCCCTTCTTCAAAGTCACTTAGCAACACGGTGTAGTGAGTTAAGAAGCGCCAGGAATGCGGTAACCCAAGACGTTCATACACACTCATGCAGCATCCCTAAGCGCTCGGCGCAAAATCTTGCCAACCGTGCTTTTAGGTAACTCGTCCCTGAATTCAATATTTTTAGGGCACTTATAACGGCTCAACTGCTGCTGACACCAAGCTTGGATCGTGGCCTCATCCAACAGAGGATCGCGCGGCACGACAAACAACTTCACGACTTCGCCTGATTGTGGATCAGGCACCCCCACCGCGGCGCACTCAAGCACCCCGGGCAATTCACACACCACACTTTCAATCTCATTTGGATACACGTTAAAGCCAGACACAAGAATCATGTCTTTCTTGCGATCGACAATGTAAACAAAGCCCTGCTCATCCATTCGTCCAATATCGCCAGTGCGTAAAAAACCTTCATCGGTCATCACCATCGCGGTCTCGACTGGCGCCTGCCAATAACCCCGCATCACCTGTGGTCCGCGTACGGCAATTTCTCCCTCCTGACCGATTTCCAGGCGGCGGCCCTGCTCATCGAGGATACAGACTTCGGTGGAGGGCAAAGGCAAACCAATGCTGCCTGAAAACTTTGTCGCATTGGTGGGATTGGCTGCGACCACGGGCGAGGTCTCAGATAACCCATAACCTTCGATCAAAGGACGTCCCGTGATCTTGAACCAGCGCTCGGCGACTGCGCGCTGAATCGCCATCCCACCACCAAAAGCCAGACGCAAAGCTGAGAAATCGAGTTTCGCAAATCGCTCATCGTGAGCCAGCGCATTGAAAAGCGTATTGATACCTGGAAACACATGGGGTGGATCTTGTCGCCACGCCTGAATCAAGGAGGCGCGATCCCTTGGATTGATCACCAATACGCTCTTCATCCCAGCGTGCATGGCATAAAACCCGCAAACCGTCATCGCAAACACATGATAAAGAGGGAGTGCGGTCAGCATTGTCAACGAACCTGCTAGCAGGTCATGTAAAGCCGGGCGCGCAACCGCTTCCACCTGAAGCACATTGGCCACAAGATTGCCATGCGTCAACATTGCTCCTTTGGGCTGACCTGTCGTGCCTCCGGTGTACTGCAGAACCGCCAGATCATCGAGATCCAGCTCAGGTTCAACCCAATGTTGCTGACTTCCCTGCTTGATGACCGAGGCCCAAGAGCAAGCCCCTGGCAATGGTTTTTGGGGTCCAAGCTTGCGCAAATACTTTGCACCCCAATTGATCAAGGTTCCCTTGATAGGACCTAGCATCTCACCTGGAGGCACCACGACGCGATGCTGCAAGTGAGGACAATCCGTCACCAACTCAAGGGTGCCAGCGACACTTTCAAGCACCACAATGGTGCATGCACCACTATCATTGAGTTGTACCGTCAGCTCCCGAGGCGTACAGAGCGGATTGATGTTCACGATGACATGCCCGGCACGTAAAATTCCCACTAATGCGACCAGATATGGCAAAACGTTAGGCATCATCAAGGCAATACGGGAGCCTTTTGGTAACGCAAGGGTATGCAACCACCCAGCAAAGGCCTGTGCCTGTTGGTCAAGCTCACTAAAACTTAGCTCAACACCAAAGGAACTGGCAACGGGTCGACTGGCATATTTTTTGCATGCCCGATTCAGCAGGTCAACCAGCGAAATATAGTCATGCGCCGGCACTTCAGCCGGTACGCCTTGAGGATATTGCCTAATCCAGGGATATTGCATAGTCGGGTTGCTGGTGAGGGTTATTCATGAGTGCCAACTGTTTAGATTGATAATACCGTCAGACATACTTTTTTAAAGTGATTTGCATGAAACTTCTAGAGCCCTTTCTCAACTGGCAGTCCGAAATTCAAGCAATTCGCCGAGATCTTCACGCCCATCCCGAGCTTTGCTACGAGGAAAACCGTACCGCGGATGTCGTGGCCGAAGCGCTCCAAAAATGGGGCATCCCTGTGCATCGCGGACTAGGTGGTACAGGCGTCGTCGGGATCATTGCGGGACGGTCCCCGGGCGTTGGGGCGATCGGTCTGCGCGCGGATCTTGATGCCTTGCCCATGCAAGAGCTCAACACTTTCGCCCACGCCAGCCGGCATCCCGGGAAAATGCATGGCTGCGGTCATGATGGCCACACAGCGATGCTGCTGAGCGCTGCCCGCTACCTGGCTCAACATAAAAATTTCGACGGCACTGTCTATGTCATCTTTCAACCTGCCGAAGAAGGCGGTGCGGGCGCGCAAAAGATGATCGAGGACGGCCTGTTCGAAAAGTTTCCCATGCAGGCCGTATTCGGCATGCACAATTGGCCTGGACTGCCTGTCGGCCAATTTGGTCTGACAGCCGGCCCGATTATGGCCTCAAGCAACCAATTTCTCATCAAAGTTCGGGGTAAAGGCGCGCACGGTGGGATGCCACATTTGGGCATCGATCCCGTCATGACGGCCGTTCATATCGCCCAAGCGCTGCAAAGCATCGTGACGCGTAATCGACATCCTCTCGAAGCGGCCGTGCTGAGCATTACCCAGATCCACACAGGAAGTGCGGACAACGTGATTCCGACTGAAGCGGAAATGCGCGGCACTGTCAGGACGTTTTCAATCGAAACGCTGGACATGATCGAACAGCGCATGCGTGAGGTAGTCCAACACTCTGCAGCCGCGATGGGCGCCGAAGCGGACTTTTCGTTTGTGCGCAAATATCCTCCAACGATCAATCATCCCGAAGAATCGGCGTTTTGCGCCGAAGTACTGCGCGAGATCGTGGGTGCCGAGCAAGTCGATGATCACGTCACCCCCACGATGGGTGCCGAAGATTTCGCCTTTATGTTGCAGGAAATCCCAGGTTGCTATGTCTGGATTGGCAATGGACTGGGTGAGCATCGAGACGCAGGCCATGGTCTGGGACCCTGCATGCTGCATAACGGCTCCTATGACTTTAACGACGAGCTCTTGCCTTTAGGTGCGACCTACTGGGTCAAACTCGCCGAAAACTGGTTCGCCCGAAAGTAATCAAACGATCACTTGGTAAGGGTAGATGTATCGGGTTAGTATCACGGTCACTTTCAATCAGCTGGCCGGATAGGTATGTCTCACCCCGCAACTACCGTGGTTTCCCCTTGGCGCGACAGGATTAACGGCGTTCTTTTTGTTGGCCTGCTTGCCGCAGCCGTGACCCAACTCGCCGGCATTGCTTTTGTCAAAGCCCTCGGTTTTAGTCCCCTTGTCGTCGGTATCGTCTGTGGCATGCTTTACGGCAACTTTCTGAGAGGCACAATGCCTGCTGAATGGGGCGTAGGCGTTCACTTCACGGCCAAACGCATGCTACGCGTCGCTGTTGCCTTTTATGGCCTGAACGTCAGCATTCAACAAATCATCGAGGTCGGATTGCCCGGGCTCGTTGTCTCGGTCGGGATCGTCCTGGGTGTGCTGATCATCGGCACACTGGTCGGCACCAAACTGCTCAAGCTTGATCGAGACACCGCGATGCTGACCTCTGCGGGCAGCGCCGTCTGTGGTGCCGCCGCTGTCCTCGCCTTCGAATCGACACTTAAATCCGCCCCTCATAAAGCCGCTGTTGCTGTAGCGACTGTCGTGCTGTTTGGCACGATTTCGATGTTCCTCTATCCAATTCTCTACCAGGCGGGCTGGTTTGATCTGGATCCACGCGCTTTTGGTATTTTTCTAGGTGGTTCAGTTCACGAGGTCGCTCAAGTCGTCGCGTCCGCCAGCAATATCGATGCGGCTACAACAGAGGTCGCCACAATCGTCAAGATGACGCGTGTCGCCTTACTCGTCCCAGTGCTGATTATTCTGGGCATCTGGCTTCAGCGCGCGGCGATCGCACAGGCTAAAGCCGGTGCGCCACGACCCAAGCTCCCCATCCCCTGGTTTGCGATTGGCTTTTTAGTTCTCGCACTGATCAACTCAGCAAACATTATTCCTCCAGCCGTGTTGCAAGCCTTGCGCACGCTCGATATTTTCGTCTTGACGATGGCAATGACGGCGCTTGGTATCGAAACCCGCTTTGCTCAAATCCGACAAGCGGGTCCCCGTGTGGTGGCATTGGGCGTGATCCTGTTTATACTGCTTGCATTCGGCGGCTACGCGTTAGTGAAGCTCGTCACCTGAACCATCATGGCGCATTCACATGACGCAAACACCTGTCGAGTCCGCAGCAACTGTTAGGCGCCTTGATCCCGAGGATGCCCAGCTTGCGCTCGCCAAGGTTCAGGACTTATTACATCGACACGAACTCGTTGAAAACCTCGCCCATCGCCAAGAAGGCGACGACCAGCGTGCGGAATTAGTTGAAAGCCTCATTCAGAGACAGCACGAAGCCGAGTTGACCGCCCTGGTCAATGACCTGCATCCAGCTGATATCGCTTTTATCCTGGGTTCCGTTCCAAACGTAGAACGCCAGATGATCTGGCGTCTGGTCAGCGCTGAACACGATGCGGACGTGCTGCTTGAAGTCGATGACTGGGTGCGAGAGTCTCTCATCGAGGCCATGGACCGTCAGGATCTGGTGGCCGCGACCGAGAGCATGGATGCGGACGAGCTCGCAGATCTGGCTCCGGATCTGCCACCCGATGTTGTGGCCGAGGTTCAAAAAGGCCTGACTGTTGAAGAGCGCGCCCGCCTCATCGAGGCCATGGGTTACCCCGACGACAGCGTCGGCGGCATCATGGACTTTGAGATGGTTCGCGTTCGCGAAGACGTTTCCCTCGAGGTCGTGCTGCGCTATCTCAGACGCTTGCCAGAGTTACCCGACCACACGGACCAAATCTTCGTCGTCAACCGTCAAGACAAGCTTTTAGGGACGCTGAGCCTGTCCTCCCTGCTTGTCAACGAGCCTGAGTCCCAGGTGAGTGAGGTCATGAGTACAGACTACCTGTCGCTCAACCCTCTCGACTCCGATGCCGATGCGGCTGGCGCATTCGAACGTTATGATTTGGTGTCCGCGCCGGTTGTCGATGAGCTCGGTCGTTTGATCGGTCGCGTCACCATCGCCGAAGTCGTGGACGTGATCCGCGAAGACTCCGACGAGCAAGCCCTGTCCCGTGCCGGTATGCAGGACGAAGACATCTTCGCACCTGTTACCCGCGCATTACAAAACCGCGCCCCCTGGCTGCTGCTGAACCTTTGTACTGCGGCGACCGCTTCATTCGTCGCCTCGCGCTTCGAAGATACCGTGAGTACCATCGTCGTCCTCGCGTTCCTGATGTCGATTGTTGCAGGTATCGGTGGCAACTCCGGCAATCAAACCATGACGCTGATTATTCGCGCACTGGCAGTGGGTCGCATCACGGATAAAAACGTCTGGCAACTGTTTCAGCGCGAATTGCTCGTGACCTTCATGGTCGGTTTAGTCGGGAGCGCGATTGCCGCGGTATTCGCCTGGGCGATTTCAGGATCGATTGCGATTGCTCTGGTGATGATGGCCGCCATGATCTGCAATATGCTGATCGGCGCCATGATTGGCGTACTCGTCCCCATCGTGCGTACCCGCTTCGGCAAAGACCCTGCGATGGGGTCTTCCGTGCTGCTGACTTTCGCAACGGACTCTTTGGGTTTCTTTATTTTCCTGGGTCTGGCAACGCTGTTTTTACTTTGACGCGTTGACTTCCAGTTTGACCGCCAGCTTGCGGTTCACATGCGTGCTGATGCGCGCGGCATCGATGCCATACACGTGGATGGATACCGCCGTTGGCTTTTGCTCGTTGCCCAGGCGATGGATAAAGTCCATCCCACCATGACCGCATACGCTCTGACCTGCGAGCCGATCGACTCGATTGAACAAGTAAGCCTGCTCAACTGACCGGTCCCACTCAAAGTGGCCTTCGACCAAAGCACCCTGTAGTACCCGATACGCGCACCAGGTGTAATGTGCATGCACTGGACTCGCCTGACCCTCTTCCCAGCGCAGCGCAACAACCGTAAACATACCCGACGGATCAGAATGCAACACATGACGTGTATAAGTTTGTGCGGAGCAGGGCATGGACAGAACTTTGGACACGAGTCGTTCGGTCACAACGGGATTTAAGGCATGATTTAAAGCCTGGCGCACACGATAGGGAACGAGATCCGCCTCACCGAGGCAAGCCGTCTGAATCGCTGTGGATAGCCCCGCCACATGCAAGTCCAGTAATGATTCAGTGGACTCTGCCTGAACAGAGGTTCTGGACACTGGCGCGGTCTGAAGCGAGGACGAAATCAACATGAGTTCTGGCCTAGATAAAAAGATTTCTCATCATAAGATCTCAGACTGAGAAAATATTTGCTATTTATCTCACAAACTATTACAAATTAGTAATAGTTTCTAAAAATTATTGAAAATTTAGATTAATCATGCAAATAGACAAGAAAGACCGAGAAATTCTGCGTCTGATGCAAGAAGACGCAAGCATTTCCCTCGCTGAGCTGGCAAGCGCTGTGAATCTGACACCGACCCCGTGCTGGAGGCGACTTCAAAAGCTCCAAGAAGAAGGCATTATCAAAAAGCAGGTTGCGCTTTGCGACGCGCGTAAACTGAACATTGGACTGACGACCTTCGTCACCATCAGAACCAGTCAGCACAATGAAAAATGGATGAAACGGTTTGTGGATGGTGCAACCAGCATCCCCGAGATCGTGGAAATCTACCGTTTGAGCGGGGATGCGGATTATTTACTCAAGATCGTCGTGCCGGATATCGATCGCTATGACAGTGTGTACAAACGGCTGATACGCTCCGTTGAACTGCTGGATGTCAGCTCTGCCTTTGCGATGGAAACCATCAAATGCACCACGGCACTGCCGCTGGACTATGCGAGCTGATCTTTTTCAGCTTGATCTTCTGGAAGCTCTGATACCCAGGCTTGCGCGAGTGTATACGTCACTGCAAGCGCGACTGGTCCGACAAAAATACCGATCAAACCAAAGCTGAGCAAGCCGCCGATCACACCAACAAAGATCAATAGCAAGGGTAAGTCAGCACCTCGACGAATCAACATGGGGCGGACAAAGTTATCCATGGAGACCACGACAATGCTCCAGACGAGCAAAAATATTGCCCAACTATGATCGCCTTGCCAATACATCCAGGCAACTGCGGGAAACAGTACGAGACTTGGTCCAGCCTGCGCGATGCACAACATCAACATCAGTGCGGACAAGACCGCGGCGAAGGGCACACCCGCAATCACCAGGCCCAGCCCTCCCAGTCCTGTCTGCAAAATGGCGGTCACACCAACACCCAGCGCAACCGCGCGAATGGCTTGACCTGCCAGCACAATCGAACTCACTCCACGATCACCAGCCAAACGACGTCCGAGACGACGCACCATCTGCGCAGCATCCTCGCCCGAGCTATAGAAAATGGCCGCAATCAAGACAACCAGGAAAAACTGCAACAACATGCCACCCAAACCACCAAACTGTCCTAACAGCCACTTGCCAGCCGAACTCGCATAGGGGCTCAGGTATTCGACAAAACTATTAAACCCGCCTGAACTCAATTTCTGCCAAAACTCTGAAATCTTTTCACCAACGAGTGGAATGTGAACAACCCATTCCGGGGGAGCAGGCACACCTTTGTTGGCCAACCCCTGACCAAATTCCATCAAATCATGAGAGCGCTCAGCGATCGTACTAATCGCCCACCAGAGCGGCATCACCAACAATAACAACATGCCAATCGTCATGACGAGAACAGCGGGACTGCGCCGATTGCCAAACAGGCGCTCCAGAGCCTTAAGCCAAGGCCAGGTCGCCACCACAATCATCGTCGCCCACACCGTCGCGGCCAAGAAAGGTCGAAGCACCCAAAAACAGAGCGCAATCAGACCCACTACCAGAATGGCCGCCAGAATGTTGCGTGTTAAGTCATGTTGCATTGAATCCAACCCTGGCGATAATAGATTGTCATTAGATCAAGTCAACTGACCATGGCAGTGCTTGTATTTTTTCCCACTGCCACACGGGCAAGGGTCATTGCGACCAATCTTGGGTGCTGTATTGCGCAGAGTGCCTGGATGCTCTTCAGCGACAGCTCTGCTCGCAGTCTGACTTTCCTCAGAGGGCGCCTCTGCGTAATCAGTATGCTGGTACTGAATATTCTGCATCTGGGCTGCACGCTCCGCCTCGCGCTCTGCTTGTTCAACTTCCTCTTGGGTCTGGATGCGCACAGTCATCAGGACTTTCATGACATCGTCACGCACACGGTCCAACATACCGGAGAATAATTCGAACGCTTCGCGTTTATATTCTTGCTTGGGGTTCTTTTGCGCATAGCCACGCAAATGAATACCCTGACGCAAATGATCCAGCGCGGACAGATGCTCGCGCCATTGAGTGTCCATCACCTGCAACATGATTGAACGCTCAAAGCCCGCCCACGACTCCGCTCCAACCGCTGAAACTTTCTGTTGATACGAAGCTTGAGCGGCCTCCAGGACTTTTTCAAGAATATCTTCCTCGGTGATACTCTTGGATTCGCGAATCATATCCTTGAGTGGCAAAACGATTTGCCAGTCCGCCTCAAGCGCCATTTGCAGCGCGTCAATATCCCACTGCTCCTCGACAGAACCTGCCGGCACATAACGGGCCACCAGATCGGTGAAGGTGCCGTTGCGCAAGTTATCGATTGTCTCGGAGATCGATTGCGCCTCGAGCACTTCGTTGCGTTGCGCATACAGGACTTTGCGCTGATCATTCGCCACATCGTCATATTCGAGCAATTGCTTACGCACATCGAAGTTGCGACCCTCGACCTTGCGCTGAGCGGTTTCAATCGAGCGCGACACCATGCCCGCTTCGACCGGCTCACCCTCTGGTAACTTCAGGCGATCCATAATCGCGCGCACGCGATCGCCCGCGAAAATCCGCATGAGAGGATCTTCGAGCGACAAATAAAAACGTGACGAACCAGGATCACCTTGGCGTCCGGCACGACCGCGCAACTGGTTATCGATTCGTCGAGATTCGTGACGCTCCGTACCAATGATGCGCAAACCACCCGCTGCCTTGACTTGCTCATTCAAGGGCAACCACTGCGCACGAATCGTCTCGATCTGCGCCGTCTTTTCCGCATCGCTCAGCGCTGCGTTTTCACGGACATTTTCAATCAGTTTTTCGATACTGCCACCCAGCACAATATCCGTGCCGCGGCCAGCCATGTTGGTCGCAATCGTAATGTTGCCGGGCTTACCCGCCTGAGCAACAATTTCAGCTTCACGCGCATGCTGCTTCGCATTGAGCACCTCGTGACGCAAGCCAGCCTTGGTCAGCAAGCCTGAGAGAAGTTCAGAGTTTTCAATGCTAGTCGTGCCGACAAGTACCGGCTGTCCGCGCTCTTGGCAGTCACGGATGTCGGCCAAAATCGCGTTGAACTTTTCAGCTGCTGTTTTGAAAATCTGATCGTTTTGATCGGCACGCACCATCGGACGATTGGTCGGCACAATCACGGTTTCCAATCCGTAAATTTCCTGAAACTCGTATGCTTCGGTGTCGGCCGTACCCGTCATGCCACCAAGCTTCTCGTACATGCGGAAATAATTCTGGAACGTGATCGACGCCATCGTCTGATTCTCGTTTTGAATCTGCACGCCTTCTTTGGCTTCGACAGCTTGATGCAGGCCATCTGACCACCGGCGGCCCGCCATCAGACGACCCGTGAATTCGTCCACGATCACCACCTCGCCATCCTGCACGACATAATGCTGGTCGCGATGGAACAGGTTGTGTGCGCGCAAGGCCGCCATCAGGTGATGCATCAGTGTGATATTGCGGGCTTCATACAAAGACTGACCAGTCGGCAGCAAGCCTAGCTCTGTCAAGATTTCCTCGGCACGCTCATGCCCGGACTCCGAGAGATACACCTGATGATTTTTCTCATCCACCCAGAAATGCCCTTCGGGCTCCGGCTCTTGTGGCTTGGGCTCTGTCGCCATCCGCTGCAGCATCGCAGGCACCACATTCACACGCACATACATCTCGGTGTGATCTTCAGCCTGTCCTGAAATAATCAAAGGCGTACGCGCCTCATCGATCAGGATCGAATCCACCTCGTCAACAATCGCGAACACCAAGCCACGCTGACGGCGGTCTTCGACGCGGTGCTCCATGTTGTCGCGCAAATAATCAAAGCCAAATTCGTTGTTCGTGCCGTACGTGATGTCTGCGCGATAAGCGGCGATTTTTTCTTCGTTGCTCTGCTGAGGCACGACAACCCCTACGGACAAGCCGAGGAAGTTGTAGAGACGCCCCATCCAGCCCGCATCGCGTCGCGCAAGATAATCGTTGACCGTGACAACGTGCACGCCGCGCTGAGTCAGCGCATTCAGATACACCGGCAACGTCGCCATCAAGGTTTTACCCTCACCGGTGCGCATCTCGGCGATTTTTCCGCTGTGCAACACCATGCCACCAATCATTTGCACATCAAAATGCCGCATGCCAAACACACGCACACTTGCTTCGCGCACCACAGCAAAAGCCTCGGGGAGCAGAGCATCTAGGGAGGTACCTGACTTGATGCGCTCCCGGAAACTGTCCGTTTTTGCCCGTAACTCATCATCTGACAACGCCTGCATCTGTGGTTCAAGCGCATTGATTTGCTCGACCTGACGCTTTAGTTGCTTGAGGATACGATCGTTACGACTACCGAAGATTTTTTTAAGCAAAGAAAACATGCGAATAGGACCTGTTCGGACCCGCACCTTGCGACGCGAGGCTGACTAAGAAAGTGTTAGGGCAATGTATGCCTAATAAGCCTTCGAGTTTAACGCACGCGTGGCTGCCATGTAATCGAGGATGACCCTGTTACCGGGCGTGCTGTTGCAACAGGGGCGTTCATCGGCTGCCCTGCAAGAAAAGCCCTCGGATCCAGAGGCCTATCGTCTTTGCGCACTTCAAAATGCAAATGCGGTCCTGTCGACAAGCCTGTCGAACCCACACGTGCGATCAGTTGCCCGCGCGTCACCACTTCGCCTTCTTTGACCAGAACGACCTTGGCGTGGGCATAACGGGTCATCAGCCCTTCCCCGTGATCGATTTCAACCATATTTCCATAGCCCCGGTGCACAGTCACCGTGCGGACAACGCCTCCCGCAGCAGAGCGAATGGGCGTACCGTGGGGAGCACTGAAATCGAGCCCCTCGTGCATGCTCATCTGTCCATTAAAGGGGTTACGGCGCCAACCATAAGAGGAACTCAGGTAAGGGTAGGACTCAATGGGCATTGCTGTGGGCAAACGGGCAACGCTCGCCGCCTGCTGCGTCACGGCCAAATCCAGCATCGACAAATAGTCTCCCTGCCTGGACAGGCTTTTTTGCAACCAGTTTATTTCGCCCTCAAGTTGTGAAAATGGGGGCGCCCTCGTTTCAGAGGCTGGCACCCAGAGATCGTCCAGCACAACTGTCGCCTCAGGTGACTCCGGAACGATCGTAATGTCCTGATCTGGAAGTCCCGCGACTTTGGCAACACGCTGACCCAGACCATCGAGTCGCGCGACAGTCGCCTGTAGTTCACCCACTTTGGTGGCGAGCTGACGCATCGCCTGGGCGTCAGGAATGGCAGAAGACGGGGGAACGGACGAGACTTGAAGAGGAGGCTGAACCTCGGGACGGGCAGTCCATACCAATCGCTGCAAGGCCGCCCCCAGCACCAGTGCTCCCACCAATAAAAGGCCTACTATCAGGATCAGTCGGCTTACACTAATCGTGATGGGCGCATACTGCCCCTGCCGTGAAGGCATAATAATCAACTTCATCTGACAATCCTTTACACATGGTCGCTCCCCCAACTCGCCGATCGCGCACCTCCGGGCAATCTGGCAGCACCCATTTAATCGGGTGGCTGGGTCACGACTCGCAATCTGCCAGCGTACTGGCGACTGCACAAATGCATCTCAAAATGCGCAGTGCGGTGGTCGGCGCTCTGCCGGCCAACATGCGCGGCGCGTTCGAGATCATCAAACTCGAAAACAAAGTGCTGACACTGATGGTTTCGAGTGCTGCGTTTGCTGCAAAGTTCCGTCAATTAGCCCCCAGGGTGACTCTGCATATGCAGACGGCGGGCTGGAACATTGCCGAGATTAAGTTAAAAGTTCAAGGAGGCCTCGGGTTACCCGAGGTCGTTAAACCACCAAGAGAAGCCCGCACACTTGATCAAACGGACTTGAAAGCGTTCGAGGAGTTACGTTCAGCGCTCAGACCTGGCCCCCTCGCAGACGCGGTCGCCAAGCTATTAAGACACCATCAGGGCACTAAGCCAGCTTCCATTCCTGTTGAAACGCAGCCGGAGCATCCGCCTGAGAAGAATAAGTAACGATTTCCCAGGCATCTTTTTGCGCGAGCAAACTCAAAGCAAGCTGGTTATTGAGCGCATGACCTGACTTGCAGGCGACATAACGCGCGACCAAAGGCTTGCCAATCAAATACAAGTCGCCCACAGCATCCAATATCTTGTGTTTGACGAACTCGTCGTCGTAACGCAATCCATCCGAATTCAGCACGCGGTACTCGTCCATCACAATCGCGTTATCAAGGCTTCCGCCACGCGCCAAACCCATCGAGCGTAATGCTTCAACTTCGTTGACGAAACCAAACGTGCGTGCGCGTGCGATCTCTTTTACATAAGACTGCGTCGAAAAATCGATTTCCGCAAAATTCGAGGTTGAATTGATGGCGGGATGACGAAAATCGATCGAAAAAGCGAGAGCGAAGCCGTCATATGGCTCAAGCCTGGCCCATTTGGCCTGAGGCCCCTCTCCCTCGCTCACCTCAACAGTCTTGAGGACGCGCAAAAATTTCTTCGGTGCGTTTTGCTCTTCGATACCTGCGGAGCGCAGGAGATAAATAAAAGTCGCAGCGCTGCCATCCATAATAGGGACTTCTTCGGCGGTCAAATCGACATGGAGATTATCGATTCCCAGCCCTGCCAGTGCAGACATCAAGTGCTCGACCGTGGATACCCTGCCAGCGCCCTCTCCGAGCACGGAAGCCATGCGCGTATCACGCACCATAGCCGCCTGAGCGGGAATATCAACCACCTCGGGCAAATCTACCCGGTGAAAGACAATCCCCGTATCCGGCGCAGCTGGACGCAGCGTCAGCTCGACCCGACGGCCAGAGTGCAGTCCGACACCAGTCGTCTTAACGAGATTTTTAAGCGTGCGTTGGCGAAACATAAATCGAAGCTAATTCCTTGAAAACTAGCACTATTGTAACGTTTTTGTCGATTGTTGCACTGCAATTTACAGACGACAATGCACCCGAGCTTGGGGAAGCCCGGGTGCGAAGCCAAAACCCTCAAGAGAGGCTTTTGGCATAGGGAGTCAGTTTTTATCCCCGATTAGTCTGCCTGACGACGCAAGAACGCAGGAATGTCATAGTGCTCCATTCCAGCCGTTTCCAGAGCGCGCACTTGGGCTGTCGCCTGTGTGCGTGGATTACGCAACACGGATGGCACGCCAAGATCCTGACCATTGCCAACAGGCATATTGTCAGTACCAGTGCGCTGCATCTCCATCGGCTCAGACACCAGAACGGGACGGCTTTGCGCACGG
>JACCEC010047261.1_pt1 | contig 30353 bp, 59 predicted proteins | sample 7450121 | NCBI WGS metagenome assembly JACCEC01 (sample SAMN15323455, study PRJNA562643) | freshwater metagenome | isolation source: river surface water | place: USA:Blue River Watershed | collected 2017-08-18 | reverse complement strand
TCTGTGTGATCCAGCGGGGCGCTGTGGTCCACCAGAGGCAGTTCAGCCTGTTCGGTGGCGGGAGAAGCAACAACATTTGCACGACGCAATGGCATAACGGTTTCCTCTTGATGTGTAGTTGCAATTTGAGTTTCAGTTTGAACCGATCAGTCCAACAATGCGCGCCCTCGGTTCTACGGGCGGGCAATTACACTAGCACTAGGCGGCAAGGGTGTCTACTGCTTTTCGAGGCAGTTCTCCGAAAAGTTCTTCTCGCAGTTTGTCCTTCGAGACCACTTGGTCGATCTCGTCTTTCTTGTCCGCCATGTTGCGGTACTGAGTGACGGCCAGCGTCCCCTTGGCAACCAGCACATACACAGTGACATGGTGCTTCTGCCCTTGTCGGTGCACGCGCTTGACCGCCTGCATGAAAGCCCCCGGCACTCCGATGGTCTCTACGCAGATGATGTTGTGACAGTCCTTCTGCAAGTTGAGGCCAACACCGCCAGACTCGTAGTTGATGATGGCTACCCGGCAATCCGGAGAGTTGAGAAATCTGTTCTTCTCCCCTTCGTTGTTGTTGCCCCCGCCGTAGATCACAGCGGGCTTCCACTTCTGCCATCTCTCCGCCAACTTCTCCACTGTCTTGCGGTAGTAGGCGAATACAACCACCTTGTTGTTCGCAACGTCGATGGACTCCATCAGTTGTTCGGCCATCAGGATGTTGGAAGCCTCGCACTTCAGCTGGAAGTCTTCGGGACTGTTGATCAGCTTTCCACACCTCTGCCTCAGAGCAGAAGCGTTTGTACCGTCTACGATGGAATTGTCGGAGAAGACTAGCAGGCGCTCGTCCACGAACTGCTTGTATGCCGCCGCGTGTTTCTCGTGCATCTCCACCGACAAAGGGACGATGTTCAGATCAGGCAGCTCTTGTACTTCGTCAGTTTCCACACGGCGAGCCTGAGCGTAGAGGTTCTTGAACAGCTTCTCCTTGTCCCTGTACCCCACGATCTTGTCCACCGACCGAGAGCGGGTTTCCCCGTTGCGGTCTTGGTACGAAACGGAAATCTGCTCCACATCCACATGCTGCATGTAGAAGTCGTAGATTCCGCGATAGGCCCACGGAGTGAGCAGTTCGATATACCCGTAGAGGTCAACCAGTTGGTTGTACGCTGGAGTGCCATTTGCCAAGATCAGGGCCCGCTCCCCGTATTCTCCGAGGAATGTTTGCACGGCAAGAAAGGTGTCCGTGTTTGGGTTGCTCAACAGTTTGCATTCGTCAGCGATCAGAACTTCGTACCCTTTACTGTTGAAGGAACACGCTTCCTTTCGGAACATCTCGTAGGTAGCTACCACGATGTGGGGGAACCCTGACTTCTCCCACCGGGCTAGAAGTTTGTTCCGCTGGGCAACGGTTCCTCGATACGCTTCAATCTTCAGCCATTTGGGCAGCCCCAAGAAAGTCTCGTGCAGGGACTCGATGAACTGCTGAATCAGGATCGGCGGCATCACGCAGATGACCTTGTTTCCTGCATCCGCGTACCAGAGAGCGGCGGCTTGCATCTGCAAGGTCTTTCCTGAGCCCATGTCATCGAACAAAGCCGAGCGGGTGTTCTTCAAAAGCAGACTGAGCCCTGTCACTTGATGCCAGCGCGGGCGTCCGGGAGACATGCCTCCGGTGTCCTTATCGTAGAACTGCAAGGTAACGTCACCCGCCCACTCTGGAACAGGGCTGATTCCGGCTTCCTCATAGTAGTTGCGTAGGGAGTAGATCATTTCACCGTCCAGAAGAAAGGGAGGTCGCTGTCCGCAGCCTTCGTGTTTCCGTTGCACCACCAGACGAACTTCTCCACCTTCTTCTGTAGCTCCAGTACGTCTCCGCAGTTGCAAATACTATAGTCAACGAGAGAGGTGGAGACCCCTGATTCGCTTATGTGTGAATCCGTGTCGTGGCGGTCCGGGCGAACAACATGGAGCAGTAGTCCTCCGTTCGCTTTGACGAACTGGACTTCGTTTGGAAAGCGCACGTCCGTCAAAATCAGTCTGCCTCGGTTACCGGAACTTTTGAGACGGTGAGCCAGCGCTCGAATCCACAGGTCAGAGTCTATTTCTCGCATCACTCTGGTTCCCACCTCCTGCAAAAACTGTCGGCCTGTCATCCCCAAGCCTGAGATGACATCGTTGTAAGTTTCGTGAGAGATTCCGAACATTTCGTAAGAGAACTTGCGGAGAGGAGCTGCAAACGAATCCAGCTCCCACCCGGTTTGTTCCGCCACCATAGCGCCTACAGTGTCTTTGCCGTGCCCTTTTTTGCCCAAGATTCCGACGATTGGATTGAACTGTTTCACGCTAAGGCTCCTTCAAATTGATCGGGGTCCAGCCCCTTCTTCTTCATCTCGGCCAGACTAAGCTGAACTACGGGCCGGCCCTTTGCAAACTCAGGAATCGCCACGTCAACGCTGATGCAGTACGGCTCGTTGGCGAGCAGCTTCTTCAACTCTGCGGGACTCTCGATTACCGCTGGCGACATCTCCATGGAACGCATGTACCGAACGTACATGGCGTGACACACGCTCAGATCGAGCAATAGCGTTTGTTCCGACTTGAAATAGTGCCGACGCTTCTCAAGCCACGGAATGGTGCCAGAGGAAGTTAGAGCCGCCATGATCGCCATCTTCTCGATGACAATGTCCACCTCAGATTTCTGCTGGTACAGGAACTCGGTTACCAGCTCGGTCTTGTAGTTCTTCATCAAGACTGTTGACAGCTCCCTGATCCTTGGGGCCAGTCGGATGAAGTTCAAACGCTGGCACAAGAACTGAAGGAACTGGAGCCCGGACAGAACCACGGCACAGCTGTAGCGCGGACGGTCATCAATCTCCGCAGGCAACTTGGCATAGTTGTCGTCTACCCACCCCCGGACGACATCAGCAGACATGTGCAGCATGGTCATGTAAGCAGTCTTCGCAAACGATCTCAGGTGCGCCCGAGAGTCCACGCACTCCCTAAAGGCTTCGGTCATGTCTTGGTTCTTGCGCTGCACCTTTGACAGAGACACTTGGATGCAGCGTTCGCGCAAAGCAGGCATCTGGATACTCTGCTCAGAGAGCAGCACGGTCGGGCCCGTGAGCGGGATGCTCAATGTGTGCGCTCCCCCTCGACTTGGCCCGTGCAGCTTGGTGCCTGCGATCGTACCGCGACTGATGGTGTGCTGGTTCCAAACTTCTTTCAGGACTTCGCTCACCTTGTCATAGTTCTTTGCCATCTTCGATTTGTTGAACTCGTCGAAGATGCGAGGAACAGTCATTGAGGATTCCACATACTTCCAGATCGGAAACTCAGAAGCAGTGGAGATGGTCATCGGCTTGTCGGTCAGCAGGAAGTCCACTCCATGCAAAGCCCCAAGCAAACACGCAGTCTGAGTCTTGCCCGCTCCCGCCTGACCATTCACGTTCAGAAGAGGGAACTCGTTTCGGAAAGTGAAGATGTGCTGTTTGAAGAAGCAAGCCATGTACCAGCCCAACATTTGCGCTACGGTTTCGTCCGTGTTGATCTGCGTCATCCGGTAAAGCAGGTCTTCTGTTTTCTTGTCCCCTGCAAAAGACTCCTCCACCAGCTTCAACTCGGGGGCTGCTTCTGGCTTGCCAGAGATGGAGCACAGGTTCTCGAACCCCAAGCTGTCTACCGACCAGCCCGGTTCGACGTAGGTGAACACGTCTTGCTCCCCTACACGCTGGTGCATGATGCCGTGGGAGTAGACCCGATTGATCGTGAGAATGTCTTCGCCCATGCCTGTCATCACCGCGCTCCTGATTCTTTGAATGTCTTCCTCCTTGCCGTAGAAGGCCAGACCCGGCAATCCGAGGAACGACCCCATGAACCTTCCCTTGCTGAGCCACGCCTCCTCTTCCAAGTACGCCTTGCCAACACTTTTCCCCATCAAGTACGTCTGCACTGTCAGGGACACCAGCCTTTCCGCCTGAATCGCCGGGATGTACTCGACTATTCTTTCTGTGATCTTGAAAGTGAAATTGGACACTCTCCGAAAGGCCCCATCCTTGGTCAGGAACCCCATACCCTCTTGCATCTCCAGATAATTCTCGTCTGGCCCTGCTGGAGTGTCCGAGCCCTCTGGAGCACCAGAGGGCTGCGGAGGGGGAGGAGGCTCGTCCCCGCCCGGAGGTGCCGCCGAGGCAGGGGTCGGCACCTCGGCCACGGGAGGAACGGGCTTTGACACAGAGCCCCGCGCTTGCTTTTGAGGCTGCCGTACGGCCTTGAGGAACATGTCCGCAGCCGCCTGACTCTCGAACGTAAACCCACTCACCTTTACCGGACCGGAGGGCTCTGCGGCCTTCGCAACTTGAGGCACGGCCACGGACTCCGGAAACACGTGCTCTCTGATCTTGCAGGTGGCGCAGGGCCGGGAAGCCAAGACCGACAGCATGGAAGGGCAGGACCAGTCGTAGCTGGCGCTTTTCTGCGCACGCTGGTAAGCGATGCGGCAGTGGTCCCGACGCCTGCCTTCCGTGGTGTAGTGGTCCTTCCCGTGCGCGTTCTTGGCAAAGGTGGTCAGCAGTTCGTCTGCCTCACTGTAGTCGGCGAACGCCGCGAGACCTTTTGCCATTTGTAGGGACAGGTCGTTGAACCCTTTCCCTTCGCGAATGTTCTCGAATGCCAACAACTGGGAGACGCACGGAGGAAGCGACCCTCCAAGTTCTTCCTTAACCACAGGGTCAACGAATACCGCCTTCGGTTGCCTCTCCTTGCTTGCGCAGATGGTGGCGATCTGCCACTTCTTCTCCAACGCAGGGACAACTGCCCCGCTGCCGTTGACTGTGGCCGGGAGGGAGCGAGGCGCTTTGCAGAGTTCCGCATATCGCTCTTCCGTCATGCCCTTCAGCTCTTCCGGCGTGACGCGGACCTTGAACTGCTGGTTGTCCAGACGTTGGCGATTCTCAACGCGCCACATGCGCCCCTTGCCACAGGAGTACACGGTGTCGTCCCACGCCCCGCCCTTGTTTGTCGGGGTCATCTGGAGAGTCTTGGCGAGCCATAAGTAAATTCGGGGCAGCCTCTTCAGGCTTCTCTCTTGGGTGAACGCCCACATCGGCACCGTGACGTGGAACCCCTTCTTGCCCGAGGCCCACACCTGAATGTAACTGGCCGGCACACCGTCTGAAACCAGTTTGTTGACTGCTGTCTGCGTCGCCTTGATGGACTTCTTCAAGTCTTCAGAATCGAAGTCCATGTAGAACGGACCGCTGTATTCAACCGAATCTGGCAGATCGCTGCCCGGGCCTGCGCGTTCCGAGACTGAAAGTACAGAAGTAAAGCCAATGTCAGAGTCCTTGGACAGCCGCTCTTGAAGAGCCTCCTCCTCGATCGGCCACCACTTGCCTACTTTCTCGTGGCCTTTGTAGTAGTAGTACATGCTGGCCCCGTTAGCGGTTGTAGTGGGACTCTCTGAACTCTTCTTGGAATTTTCTCTCTGTAAGTACTCGACGACTGGCCGGGATACAGAAGACAAACTCTGGACAGATGTTTTGGAACACGTGAACCATGACCGGCATGCTGAGAATGACCCAAGCCCCCGGGTAGATGGGCATCACCTGTTTGTCCTTGGCTCCCCCCTGAATGAGCCGACCCTTGTCGTCTTCCATCACCCACGAAATTGCGTTGTTCTTGATGGAGAATTCTTGCAGGGTGATGCTGCCTTCCACCTGCGCCTTGCCCATTTCAGGGCGAAAGAAAACAGCGGGGCTGTGAATCTCCATTGAAACTCGGGCTTTCTTTAGCATTAAAAAATTCCCTGTAGGCTCTAGTGCAGACATCTTGTTGGAAATGAAACGGAAGGCCCGGGGGAACCCCGGGCTTCCGGGCAGCATGAGGCTGGGGAAGCCTCCTCGTACAGCTATGGGGAGGTAGCCGTACTTCCAGTGCCGCCACCTGTCTTGCGTTTTCTCCCCTTCCCACTCCGCCCTCTCGGCTTGGGTTCGAGTATTGCACCTTCCGTGTCAGAAGTCTTGCGGATTGCCACAACATAAACGCTGTTGGGGTCCGCAGGGTTTTCCAGCCCTCCGCTCAGCGCGTAGTCTTTCCCGTGAGAAAGGTTGCGCATCTTCAAAGCTGTGCGAAGCTGTGCCAGCTTGCCCCTGCGGTAGTCAAAGAAAATGATGCTGCCAACAGGTTCGGCGTTGTACCTTTCAATCAGGCCATTGTAGTCGAAGGCCGGCACATTCTCGGCCATGAAAGCACTGAGCGCGGTGTAGTCCGCGTCACCGGGTTTAACTGCTGTGAACATGTGAGGCTCCTTTCAAATTCAGATAGTGCGCAGGCAGAAATGCCTGTGACGATTATTCTACCAATTTAGCTACGGGCGGGCAAGACACAGAGGGAGTCACTTGTAGTCCCCGCCCAGTAGTTTGCTCGCGGCTCTGCGGAGGCGCGGCCACGCATAGTGTGTGAAGATCAGACCAAGAACGAAACCCAGACCAAGCCCAAAGAAAAAGCTCATAACGGCCTCCTAAACATGTTTGAACACGGCAATGGCCGCGCCGGCAAAGAACGTGTTCGGATCAGTCCACGTTGCCGTGACGCTGATCTTCCCAGCGGTCGTTACTTTCGCGCAGCAAAACAGCGCGCCGACGTTGTCGGTCAGGTTGAATTTGTTGTCCAGCACGTACCAGCCTGACGGAGGTACCCACTTCACATCGGTTTGGCTGGTGCTGTTCGGGTCCATCACAAACGCCGCGACCGCGATGTCTCCCACCTCGGCAAGGCTGCCGTCCGTCTCCACCGTGATCGTCTGAATCGACGCCGGGTCTGGCGGGCTCACGGGCGCGTGACGATCTCGAATGTACCCGCTATCGCGCAACACCGATGAGGTTGCGAGCCCCGGAATTTCGAGCAGCGCGAAGTACCCATCACCGCTGTCAGCCACGCTTGGCGGAGTGACGACATGCGTGGCCACGGCGGGGGATGACTGGTAGCAGATTTGACAGACGATGGGCTCCTCGCCGCTCTCGCAAGCAGGGTTGATCGCCGCAGTGAATGTGCCGTTGTTGTCGGTTGGCAGCGCGCCGGGAGCGCCTCCGGGGCTCAGGTTGGAATTCCACCATGCTCCCAGCGTGACCAAAGTCTTCGCCGTACTGTCCACCGCGTGGCTGACCGTGGCTGGGTTCCATGTGGTATCGCCGGTCCAGAACTTCGACGTGCCTCCCGCGCGTGTGAGCGGTAGCGCAAGGTGGAACGTCTGTCCGACGAAGTACGCGGTGGCTGATGGTGATGCATTGAAGCCGACCGCCTGAGCCTCTATCCGCTGGCCTGAGATGAATCCGGACGCTCCTCCGAGGGAAGCTACGCCATCGGCATTGTAGAAGCCGAGCACGCCGGGAGAGTCGATCTGCGGGCTTGCCGTGTTGGTGATGCCGTCGTTGTCTCGCCATACGCCTGCACTGATCGTCTCGCACTGCGTTGGACTGGCCATGCTCGGGCCGAAGTCTGTAGCGCTTGCATTGCCGTCCACTTCGTTGCCTTCGCCGGAGAGCGGTCCTACCTCGACGCAGTTTGCGTTCCAGTAGTAGCCCGATCCCGCACCGAAAGTGATTTCGACCGTCGCTCCGCCTCCAGATAGCCCGGTGGCGAACCAGATTTCGGTGTTCACGCCAGTGCCGACACCCTCGTTCGCTTTCGTGGCTGCGGTGCCGTTCACGCTCACGCTGGAGACACTTCCCGTGCCGCCCGTGTACCACGACAGCGTGACGATGGCCGAGTTGCCCGCCGTGAAATTGGCGTCCATCGCGAAGGATTTCAGGCCGTTGCTGTCCGCATCCGCCTTGTCGCTGCCGGAGTTCTGCACGATGAATGTGCGGCCCCCGGCGACGCCTGAGCCTCCGCCTCCGCCTCCGGACGTGAAGATGTTGCCGAAACTGGCGGCCATGATGCCGTGCATTACAAATCAGTCTCGATATAGAGACCGATCAGCGAGATCCCGATCACGCTGCTGGTGCCGCCGACGCTGATCCAGCCGCGTGGCGCGAGCAACGTGGTTGACGCGGGCAAGCTGGTGCTGATCGTCCCTGTTGCAACGTCCCCTGTTGCCATGTTTGTCACCGCGTAAGTGACGCTGGAGCCCCCGGGAGCGCAGAACAAGCAAAGCTCGAATGCCTGCGTGTTGTCACTGGCAGATTTCGCGAAGCTGGAGCCAAGATCGATTTTTGTTGCGGCTCCGGACCCTGTGCGATGGATGATCTGCAAGTTCGCGTCAGCGGCATCACAACCTACGCCGATGGCATTGGTTTCTGTCGTTGATGGTTCGACGTCGGTAGGAGCGGTCGTGAGCGACGAAAGCCCGACAAACATGCGCTTCGTGGCATTGGCTGCGGCCCCGCGTGAAGGCCCAAAGCGACATACGTAGAAGAACCCGCCGAGTGGCGCAGTGCCGCGAAAAAACTGCGCCGCTGACGAGCGAAAGCCGGCTACAGCGGTTGCCGCCGCGGCCGTGACTGCATACTCCAGCCGCCGCTGTGCGGTGTGTACATTCGTTGTTGCGACGTTCGCTGCCGTCGCAGTGCCGGTCGCCGAAAGCGCGATCCCCATCTGGGAGATGGTCGTGCTGTTTCCGTTCGGGCTTGCCCATGCCACTTTGTTCATCGCCAGCATCGGCTGGATTGCGGTGAACAATCCGCTTGGCCCGATGAATGCGGGGAACATGCGCCCGCCGACTTTCTTGCCGAACACGCGAACAGTGTCGGTTGCCGGGCTGCCCGGCGCCGCGTTGTTGACCAGATCCAGTGGATCGTTGTCCGCCGATGCCAGATCACCCACGATCCAGAAGCGGTCACTGCCGAGGTAGGTCACCGTTGCGCCTGATCCTTTGGTGCGCAGGATTTGAGCGCCAGATGGCAAGAACGTCATGCCCGAGTCTGGTGTCAGCGTCAGCGGACCATCTCCATCCTGTAGAACATCAAACGATTGGCTGGTGCTGAGTCCGCTCGATGTGATCGTGAAGGAGGTGGCGGAGGCGTTGGTCGAACGCACCAAGCCTCCGACGTCATTGACGTTTGGCGTGTCGGACGTGCCGGACACTGCACGATTGCTCGTGTAGCGTCCGGCAGGCACATCGTCTGCATCATCTAGCAGCCTAAGCCTATTGTTGGCGTTGATGTAAGGACGTTTGATCGCCATGACGATCAGCCCAAAACAACAACTTGAAACTCTCCGGAAGATGGAGGAGAGACAAAATCTACGGTTATTGAATTGGTGGTTGCGTGTCGGACGTCTGCGACAGGCTTCTCGTAAGGAGATGCAACTGCATAGATACTGACAGCAACATCCCTCGTACCAAGGTTGTGAGTGACTGTGTAGAGGGTTGCTGAGCCGTCGCCGATGGTTGTGGTGTACTTGAGTTTGCGGTTGGAGTACGCCGCCAGCGTCTCAGGGGTAACAGCAAGATTGGTTGCCGCACCAGCATCCACTTCGCCTTGCGTGGCAATTTCGATCACGCCTGCGACGGTGGTGGAGGCAGCGGGCGCGGAAGTTCCGAACGATCCGAACACCACGTTGTTTGTGCCGATGACGCCGTTTACTTCGGTCTGTCGCCATGTCGTATCAGCACTGGTGCCTTCGTCCACGCTGACGACCGCCTGCTCCAGCTTGGCGAAGGTGTCGGCATCAGGAGCGCGAGTCATCGCCGCTGCCGCGCCGTTCCAGATGTAGATGCCGTTCTCAGTCTGTGCTGTTTGGCTGCCTACCAGAACGCGATCATCCGCAGCCATTGTGATGCCGTCGATGGTCGCGCCCGGAGAAGAAAGGTTCGTGTTGGATTGCGTCTTGACGCGAACATTGTCCTTCCACGCAAGCCCTTGGACTGCGGAATCCAGCTGCGCCTTGGTGGCGGGTTCTTGAGCGGAAACGGCATCCGGCAAATTCTGGATGCGAGCTACGTTTTCAAAGTCGAGATTTGCAAGTTGGCGAATGGCCATTTGAGTGTCCTCAGGTAAGTCGAGCGGAGCCGGCGATCGGGGAAATTAAGGTTACAACGGTTTGGTTTACTGTTGGGTGAGAGATTTCACCGTCAAACTGCACCCCACCTACGGTGAAAAGAGTGGCTGAAGGGCGATACCCAAGCATGTGATTGATGGTCCATGTGGACGCTGCCACAGACTGAACATGGGTATAGCCTGAGCTTGCTGCACCAGCAGACTCCCAAGCAAGATTGCGACGTACATAAGCTACTCCGTCACTGGGAGCTTCGGGTACTCCGCCCGGGCCCGGTGGGCCCCTCAGAACGGTTTCTCCGAGACGATGGACCTCTGTTTCGATCCGGATTACGGTACCGCTCATTGCGTTACCTCCGGCTGCATGTCGATGACGAAGGTGGGAGAGGTTTCGATCGAGCCGTCAAGCCACTGGTAGACAATGTCGCAGAGCAGCTCCCCAGTCTCGCTGTTTTCGGTATCTGATCCTGCGGCAGACAGTTTCGCTACTGTAGGGTCCACGGTAAGAGCGATGGTGTTTGTCCAACACAGGGTTCCGCGCTTGGTCCTCACCTGAGAGGTCATCACGCACCCAGTCAAGTTCTGGGCGACACCCTCGATCTCGTAGGTAATCAACCATTCAAGACTGTCCCCCGGTTTCATCTCTCGCACGGTGATCATGCTGAAACTACCCCGCCAAGCTATTGACTTTCAGGCACAGAGTGTACACGAAGCCGGCCTGTGATCGCAGCCGCCACCACCGCAGCATCCACCAACAGGTCCAGCTTCCACCGGTACACCTGCGCCACAGAGGCTTGCAGGTACTGAGCCGCCTGCCGAACCCCAAGAACTACCCCGCTCAGTGCCAGATACGGCTCAAAAGCGTGCCCCAGAGAGGGGTCCGGGACGTCGGAAAGCACGATAGTCTCTGGTCTCCAGAAGTGTTCCCCCGGGGGACGGGACACCCAGACGTGGTCAGAGAACTGAGAGCAGTACGCCTCAAATGCCTTCACCCCCAGCAGGACCTGTCGGTAGTCCCCTGTGGCAAAGAACGCCCCTCCCCACTCTGGAGCCAGTTGGTCCGGGAAGTAATTGATCAGCTTGGCGTACTGGAGACGGAAAAAATCTCCCCGTGTAGTGATCTGCCGCGCCCACTCCCAGTCTGGGGGAGTGGGGCGAAACCGGATACTTGCCCCCGGTTTCATGTCAGACCTCAGCCCTTGCGAAGAAACTGAGGAACTCGTCGTCCAGCTCCTTCAACATGTTCAAATACCCCACGCTGTCCATGGCCGCTACCTGAGAGGCCGTCAAGGTTTCTTCCTGCCCGGTCAAGTGCTTCAGCAGTGGGTGGCCGGTAAGCTGACCCCACTCTGCTGCGGCCCGGACCCTGTGCCGAGGCAGGTGAAATTCTTCTTCGCACCCCCTTGGGAGGGGTGAGCCAGTTGGTCCTCGCCCGACTGCTCTTGCTGCCTTTGCTTGGGCAAAGGAAATTACGGTAGCGCTGGAGCTGGGCGTACGTGTTGAAGTCGATCGGGGCATGTTCTCCTCCTCTGGAGTTGTTCAAAATCTTGGATAAAGAGGCTCTGGTCAAGCCGTGAAGCCCTAGATAGACCTCGTACTCAAATGCAGGAAGCAGAACCTCTGCGAGAGTTGCTACTGCCTTCAACCACTGGAGGGGGGCACGGCGAACTGTTCGCGATCCGGGGGTACGGACAACTCCCCCGGCGAAAGGAGCAAGTTCCCCTGTCAGAACTGCGTCTATTTGCTCCTCTGTAACCCCAAATTCCTGAGCAAGTTCCGCAGGTCTGCCCCCTGATCGAATAGCCTGAACATCGAACATGGTCAACGGTGCGGGAATGTTCCACGTTGGATCAGTACAGACAATGTCCACCTTCATCTCTTCAAGATAGTCCATGATCCCGAAGAGGGGGGCGTATTCGTGTGAAGGGTCAGACACCACCCCTCGAAGTTGAGAGCGTAGGGAGTCGAGAGACTCCTCCGTCTGGGTCATAACAGATGTCACCTCCCCTCGTGGATTATCAGGGCCAGAGGATCGTTGTCCACTTGCTGTGCTGAACGGAAGCTCTCAATGTGATCGAGGTATGACACGCTGAACGAGCGCAGGTAGTAAGGGTTGTAGACAAGAACCGGTTGCTCCAACTCTCTGTCAGTGAGCATGTTCACCTGCCGCTTCAAGTCTCGGTACTTCATCATCACTCACGCTCCTCTCCCTTGCGGGCCTTCTTCTGGTTTGCGATCTCCCTGTTTCCTTTTTGCACACAGCTCAAGGCTGCGGCTATTTTTCTCTGGCGCGGACGGGCCTGAGGATTGTTGGTGTGGCACTGGTAGCCTTCGTTGTTACGGCTTTTGGTCTCGGGCTCGGGTACAAGCGGGCCGATATAGTCGCTTTTCATGCTTTCTCCAAAATGGTGTAGTCCAATAAATGCTTTCTGTGAGGGCTAGTCAGAGTCAGTCGTCGTGCCTCCGACGCTCTCCGAGATACTCTCGATTTGCGCGGTAGTCAAGAACCCAACTGGTGAGTATCAGTGCAACGGAAATCACTACCACGAAAATAACGGCTACCCCCGAAGAGGTAAGGTTCACAAACGTGAGCTGATACACGAGGCTCCCGAGCACGGAGAGCACCGCTACCAGCATGAGAACGGCCACGGCCAGTCTGAGTTTGTTATTGGTTGGCTTTGTCATTTCACTTCCTCGGTTGCGGAGCTTGCACGTTCAAATACTGCCACTTCCCCACAGACTGCCAAGAAACGGTTCTCGTTCAAGTTCACCCTCCCCCTGTTCCGACCAGAAAAAATTCACGAGGGAGCAGTTCCGTAGCCCCCTCCTCGTACGAGTACCAAAGCCTGACCCCAGAGCCGGAATACCCCACGCCCAAAATTACAGCTGAGGCAGGCAGGGTTATTCTGTTCCCTCCGTAGCTCAGACGGGAAGTGGAAATTCTGGCCTTCACTTCACGTCCTTGGAAGCCAGCTCCTTGATTTTCTTTTGCAGTCGGCTTTGCTCTTTCTCAAGAAGGTCTATGCGCTCGTACAAAGCCTGTACAAGTTTACGGGAGCGTTCCAGTTCCTGATGGGCTGCGTCCAGACGGCGCTGCATGCTCTCCAACATGTTGTCAGCCGCAGACAGCATCCCACCCACAAGAGAAAGAGCTTTGCCCGCCCCCTTGCGCCCGAACCACGCTACCGCAAGAACCACAAAAGAAAACACGACTGCCGCTGTCGGCAGGTCGTGTTTCTCCGCGTAGTCAATGATCTTTGATAGAGAATCCATCGAGTCCGTGCCCTACGCGAATGAATACCACGAGTTCAGCCACGGCAAAGCACCAATAGGTCAGGTATGCCGACGAGATAGGAGGCACCGAGAGCCAGAAAAGTCCGCCAACGTACCCCCAAGACATGCTCAATAACAGGGAGGAGTAGGCCCGACCTTTTCTCCACCCGCACAACAATGCCGCCACCCCTACTGCCCCAAACACTGAGAAGGGAGTTGCCAAGACATCCGCCTCTCCTAGCGCGGAGGAAGCCGCCACAAGAGTTGCTGCGCGACCATCTGCGTAGGCCAGAGTCGTCCCCCACAACACTGCGTAAAGGGCCAGAGAGAACTCCAGAGCGTTTGGGCTCCGGAGCGCTCCCACGACTATCTTCGCCCACAGGACGTGAAATCTGTCGAGAGACACGTGCCACCTCTTGTTCCACAGGCTACAGTATACCACCTATGCCTCAGAGACCACGATGTAGGGCCTCTGGGGGGAAGCCTTAACCAGTTCGGTCAGGTCTCCTGAGTACAAGGGCTGCTCACTGAACTTCCTGAACGGACGCACATCCAGCTCGTACTTGACGCGGGTGATGGCCGTGAACACATCCTCCGGGAGCGCGGCTTTCAGTTCCTCCGCGTTGAACGAGTATCCCTGCTTGAACGTGATGGTCGCCTTGAACTTGCCGGCAGCGACAGAGACACTGCCGCTGTCCTTGGGTTCGACGTGCCGGAGAATCTGCTCCTCCAGCTCGGCCATCTTGGCCCTGATGTCATTCATCTTGTTTTTGTTCTTGGCAAAGTCCCGCAGAAGCGAGGACAGGTCTGGCAGAGAAGAGGACGAAACGACGGGAAGAGAGTGATCTTTCATGGCTTTCTCCTAGTACAAGTAGTGGGTTCAGCGGTAACGATTATACCAGATTTTCATTCGGGTTTGGGTTTTCCGTATATGTGTTAGAACTCAAACTCGGCAAATCGGATCGCCCTTGCGGTCGTCGCCTTCGTAGCTGCTCCAGAATCGAGGGCGTCTCTCTCGCGGGCGGAGCAGCAACACATAACCAACCTGTGGCTGGCGCGCTTCTGAGCGACCGTCATAGTCGTATTGCTGCACCTCAACGTCGCCAACCTGATCCCGCACTGATTCAAGGTGCTTGATGTACTCGCTTATCTTCATTTGTGCCTCCCGGTATTTGAGTTCTAGCAATTCGTTCAACTGGATGCCGGGTCGTGGCATCCTCGGGTTTCATGCGGTGCTACGTCCGGCACCAGTTAACTCAATCGTTAGGTTGCAGTGGAAGTTGAGCTGCTACCTGTTTGTTCTTTTTCTTGACGCGCTTCGGCTTCTTCAGCAAGTCAGCCCGCACAAGCGGCTGGCCTTCTTCGTTGTACGCAATCACGTAGTCCGCGCCGTTGTACTTGCATCCGCCGTAGTGCCGCGCAATTGAAAGTTGCGAATCCAGCCAGTTGTAAATCCGTTCTGGGGCGTAGTTGCTCATCATGGTTCCTCCAAGCTACTCAGTGGAGCGGGCCGGTCGCTACTCCGGCAGTGCTGGCATCTCCGGGCCTCAAGCCTCTGACTCTGTATGCACAGGGAGTCGTCTCTGCATCGGCGACCATCCAGTTCTCAGGTGCGTTGCGTGGGCTTACCACGCCTCCGATCCACTCAGTAGGTCGAACAATTCATTCAATCCGACGCCGTTCCGGCGCGGCTTAATTCAGGGGTTATGTCTCTCTGCGTTTCCGCAGCCGTTCGACGTACTTTGCAAAGCGTTCCACGTCATCCTCATGCACCCATGCCTGCCGCAGCACAAAGCCGAGAGCGCGCATCCTGTTGCGCTCGTCCTGCTTGCGCTCCGCTGCTGTCTTGGCGGCTCTCATAGAGCGAAGTTGATCCGCGTCCCCTCTGCAATCCTGCCCTCGGCCCATGCGTCACTCCACTTCCCAAGTGGTCGAGTTGCCTTCTAGGTCCTCTGCTTTCGCCTCAGAAACCTGCTTTAGCGCAAGATTTTTGGCGCGGCCGGGTTCATGCCCATACGCTGGAGATAGCCTATACAGGGCGTACTCTTTGGCCTTCTTCATGCTGGGGGCTTTGATAAGAATGTCGTTTTCAGCGCAGTAGGCATACATTTCATGTCCTCTTTGCCGGGATGGCGAAGCCATTATAGCACAGTGACATGTCACAGCCAAGTGGGCGTCATGTCACGGACAGAGACATAACAATTCGTTGCATGCGAGTCCGCTTCGCGGCCCGCATGAACTCAGCCGTTAGGCGGCTTCATGCCCTTCGCGTTTCCAAGCTCACCTTTGGCGCGTTCAAGCTGTAGCCGCAGGCCATCCACCTTCTTCTGCGCGTCGGCAACAATTCGGGCGTGGGCGGCCTCCCATGTTTCATGCCATGAGTACCAACCCGTCTCTTTTGCTTCGCGTTTTTCGCCGCCTTTTCTGTACGGGCAGGGGAGGACAACCTGCTTGGCGGTCGTCAGCAACACCTCAAAGGCTTCGATTTTTGCACAGCTCACTCGGTACATCGTGGTCATAACTTCCTACCTTGTTTGTGGTCGCCGCCTAGCAATTCATTCAAGCCGACGCCGCTTCGCGGCGCGGCTTAATTCAGGCGTTAGGTGGCCCAGACCACAGAACTTTTTCTGCGTACGCGCGTTTCGGGTCAGAGCAACGGGGGTTTGGGCAATCCATCGTGTTCTTCATCGCTTGGTATTCGACTTCGGGCGTAATGCGGCCACAGCCTCCGCAGCGCCGTCCGATGATCTTGGTTTTCGTTTCCATGTTTGTCTCCTTTGGTGGCGTGCCACCTAACTCGTCGTCCAAGCCGACGCCGCTTCGCGGCGCGGCTTAATTCAGGTGTTAGGCCTCACCGATGTACCAATGCAGCGTTGGAAGCGTTCTCGTCGCCCAGTGCATCATTCGCTCGGCAACCTTTGGCCGCACGAGCGCAACGATCCAGCAGCAAGCCAAAACGCACAGTTCAGCTATCGCTCCAAATGGAAGTAGTAGCAGTCTCAATTTCTTCACAGTCATTCCCTCGCAAGCGGCCTAACACGTCATCCGAGTTGACGGCTTCGCCGCAACTCAATTCAAGGGTTGGGCGGCGTGTCCTGCTTGCGACGACGCATGGCAGCGCGGAACGCATCCTCAAACTCGATCACTTTGGCTTCGGCCTCAGCAATTCGAGACTCGTAGTCGCCGGGCAGGTGCTTGGCAATCTCCGCGACAAGCCGATTCCGAAGCGCCCGCTTCTCGTCGAGCGCTTCACCAAGCGCAGCCAGTCGCACCTCCTCGCGCTGCTCGGACTTGCTGGCAACCAGCCCACCCCATCCCGACCCATCCTCTACTTCGCCTCTCCAAGCCATTCTGTTTCTCCTAGTCTCGGGGTCTACCCCCTGTTAGCAGCCGTATTCATCCACTGCGCCACGTCGTCACCGCTTACTGTGCGGATCGTCTCCGAGCAGTGGTTGCAGCCGAGGTAAAACACGGTCGAAACGTCGTGCATCCTGAGTCGGCCATCTACGACGCCGCTGTTTGTTGTCTGTGCGCAGTGCCACTCTGTTTCTGCGCTGCCACACTCCGGGCATTCCCTGCTAACAGTTACGTCAACCGGACCTTGCGCAATAGGCGCTGTGCTCATGATTTATCTCCTTCCGGCGCAAGGCCGGTTACGTCAGCGTTAGCCGTCATTGAGGCCCAACAGCAGCGTGTGGGCATCCTTGTAGGGATCGTCATCCTTGATCCACGGGTTGCCACGCAGGTCGGTGTATTCGACATGCTTCTCGGGGTCAAACTCGACGCTGCTGGTGACGCCTTGCCAGCACTCCAATACTTCCACCGTCGCGTCCTGATCCGGGAACTGCGCCAGCCATTCAATAAACTCCCGCACTCGCATCGTTTCCTCCTGCCGTCGCGTGACGGCTAACAATCCATCCAAGCCGACGCCAAGGCGCGGCTTAACTCAGGTGTTAGCGCCTTGCTCGCGCGTCGCGGTCAGCAGTCGCGTCCACAACGTGTTGTCGTTGGTGCGCCAGTCGGCAGCCACGCACTCACGCAACAAGCCTCGCAGCCGGTCTATCTCAATGTCTCGGTGCGCAAGCTCACCAGCAATGTCGGACTTCGCGTGCAACGCTTCCGCCGTCATCGCAGAAACGTGTCGGCTGTAGTAGTTGCCGGCGGCGTCCTGCGCCATGTGATCCCGTTTTGCGTAGTGCTTCATCGCTTCGCCTCCTACGGCGCTAACAATTCGCTCAACATCCACTTTGTTTCGTTGCTTGTTGCCATTGCTGGTTCCTCATTAGCTGGCAGTGCGGAACTCAGCTCGTTCAGCACTTCCAATGCGGCGGCGGCGTCCTGTTGCAATTCGGCATGCCTTGGATAGCCGTCGTTGTAGAAATACTTGTAGTCGTGACCATTCGCCAACGATTGAAGAACGCGCTTTGCCTTTTCAACCCGTGTCGCTCTACTTTGGTCAGTGAATTGCCTCATGCTGTTCTCCGTAGCTGGTCGCCGCCAGCTAACAATTCATTCAACCCAACTCCGCTTCGCGGCCCATGTGATTCATATTCGGGGTCTACCCCCTGTTAGGCGGCTAATTGCATCGACCAATCATCACTGTGTTGTCGCTTGCGTCGTATTCGACTCCATGTGCGGCACCAGAACAATCACATCCCTCGTGCCACACAAGTGCGTCCTGCGGCTGCTTTTGTAGTTCCACAATCAGCTCAGCCACGGTCATCTGTCCTTTCTCGCGGTAGTCCATGGTCTTTTCCTTCGGCGGGTACGCCACCTAACAATTCGCTCAACCAGACGCCGCTTCGGGTTCACGGTGAAATCACGCGCAGTCGGCGGCGCGGGTTAGCTCAGGCGTTAGCTGCTACGCACGCGGGCCATGGCAGCGCGCAGCCGTTTCGCGGCGCGCACGGCTTCGGGCCATTCGCAGGTAGCCCCGTCAGTTTCCATGTTCAGCGCCAGCACATCGTCCCCAGCCGCGATCAACTCGGCCACGGCTGCGCGGGCTTCCACAACATCGCAGGCCATCACGGCCTGCAACGCTTCACAGCGGCGCTTGTAGAAATCGCGCGAGTTCGCGCAGGTCTTTCGGTCAATCGCATCGTGCGCCCATCCTTCCAATAACAGCCGTTCGCAAGCCGCCCATTGATCTTCGTCCAGCAATTCCGTCAACCGAGCGCCGAGCTTGTGCAGCGGGTGGCCCTCGGGCGGCAGTTCCAGTTCGCGGTCAGCATCAATCAGATGATCCATTTCGTTCTCCGGGCCTTCGGCCCAACAATTCATTCAAGCCGAATGCGCTTCGTGGCTTGATCGGGGTTTGTGTTTCACCGCAGCGCAGCGGCTTAATTCAGGTGTTCGGCGGCATATCAGCGCCCTCGCGGCGCAACATATCCAGCCCTTCGCGTTGTCGTTTTTCCGCGTCTCGCGTGAACAGCGAAGGCACACAGCACGAGAAATCTGGGCAGCATTCGTCCGTTACCGGATCGTGGTACGGGCGTCCGTTTATCCACGCAATGGTCTGCGCACGCACCCGTCGTAGGTAACTTGGTCGATTGCGTATGAGAGAGCATGTATGCATTGCAGTATCCTCGTGTTGCCGCCGAACATCTCAATCCAGCGGATGCCCACCCGCTGCGCGGGCGGTCACCGCTGATTTCGGGCGTTAGCTGGCTTGTTCAAGCTCACGGCGATGCTCGATCACCGTCATGGTCAGGTGTCGCGCTGCGGCCTTAGCTGTTTCTTCGATGCTCTCTGCGCAGGTCAGGAAGATTTGCTCAATGTGATGCTGGTTGAGGTTGAGCGTCACTTCGCCGGCCTTGCCGGTGAACGTCGCTTTACCGACGTGCTTTCCCTCGTTTTCACCGTAGGTTGCCAGCCTGATTCGCAGATCGGTAAGAATCATCTCGTTCTCCATGCTGGTCGCGGCCAGCTAACAATTCATTCAAGCCTACTGCGCTTCGTGGCTTGATCGGGGTTTGTGTCCCGCCGCAGCGCAGCGGCTTAATTCAGGCGTTATATGCCAAGCAAGTCCGTTCCAGCTTCGGCAATCCCGCCCCACTGCCTCGACCAAGCGTCAGCAATGCCTTGGTATGTCCTGCTTCTTTCTTTCCATCGTGTAGGGCTTGGAGGCAGGTAATGCAGCCTCTCTCTCTCTCTCTTAGGTAGCAGCATCATTTCCTGTTTTACATTATTTGTTTCAACAAGTTTCGGCAACCCCTTCAGCCACAAACAAGTGGCTTTCTGCTCTTTGTGGCCAAACATCCAGGGTTGTATTATCTGGTCAGGTCTCCGAATTTTGCTGCTAATCACGCTGACAGGGTTTTCGATTGCAATCATTTTAATTGGTGCATCCATCAGTTTTTTCACAAAATCAAGTGCCGCCTGCTGCCTGCCGTCTGCAATTTTTTCCTTGAACCATGCTGCGCCACTGACAGCAATATCTGTGCATGGTGGGTGGGCTATCATCAAGTCAAAGTGCATACTTTTTATGAGGTCAAAACAATCACCCTGATAATGGTTGGCTGCGCCATCTTCTGACGGCTCAAAATCCGCGCTCCATACTTCATGGCCTAGCGCCTCAAAAGCTCGCCTAGATACTCCGCTATATTCACATGCAATTAACACTTTCACTGTTCAATCCTCAATTAGTTGCCATATAACAACGCAATCAAGCGGACTAGCCGCTCTGGCGGCGAGTATTTCCAGCAGTCATTCGCGGCGCTGCCGGCCACCGCTCTAGGCTTCCACGCGCTGCCCACGGCCAAGCAAGCAGGCGCAGAATCCACTGGATGATTTTCAATATCACGTCAGCCTCCGCAGCAGCCTTTTTCATTGCCTCGTTAGCCCGCTTTCTCACTGCGAGCCCTCTTGCGCGCCAGCTTGTCGGCGTACTCCGCCAGCGCCGGCACGTCGTCAGGGTGAACCCATCGCTTCCACTGCACTCGGCCTGCGGCAAGCTCGCGGGCCTTGCGTTCGGCTTGGCGTTGGGCTGCGGTCTTTGCGGCGCCCATCGAACCCTCCAAATTTTTGGGACAGTTCACAAGTCGCCTGCTGCGCCAAGCATCCGGTCCCGCGCATAGTTCGGCGCCCACGCTTGCGGTTGCGGCTCGGCGGCATCCATCACGATCGCTCGGATAGCGTTGTACGTTTCCACATCGCCAGGCTGCGATGGACGCAACATCATTTGAAACATCCGACCAAGGGCCATCTTCACTTCTGCTGGAATCTGCGTTTGCGTCATGTCGGCCTCCTGTTGCGATGTAGAGACTATGCCTCATCGTGAGCACTCACGCAAGCGCTATTTTCATTGTTACATCTGCGCGCTCCCACGATTCGACTGCCTCATTCAGCGTCCCGAATCGGGACGTGCGCGTTCCACACGGCGGGCACTCAAGCCAGTGCTGCCCTCCTCGGATTTTGTTCTGCACATACATGGGCTGATGCCCGCATCCGGGGCACGCTGCAATCTGCCCCTGTAGCCGACTGATCTTTTCCACGGTACACCTCTTAATTCAGTTCCTCGTCAAGGAACAACGTGTGTTCCTTGACGTTGGGGGCTTATTGCCAGCACTCAGCCTGCATTGTGGAACCGACCATGCAAGTCGATATAGCGGGCGTTCGGGTTGAATTTCCCCTCGCCGTAGAATGTGCCTTGCGGCTCGATTGGCGAGAACTCCGGGTACGGACGCACCGCACGCGGGTCATAACCAGCGTCCCCCGGCTTCTTGCGGTTTCGGTCGAGCAGCACTACCTCCCCCTGCCCGGTGTCTGGAGTTCCGGTACTTGGTGTGACTGGAGTTCCGGTACTTGGTGTGACTGGAGTTCCGGTACTTGGTGTGACTGGAGTTCCGGTACTTGGTGTGACTGGAGCTGAAGGGTCCTTGCCCTTGTCTTTCTTCTTCGACTTCACAAAGAAAATGCCAGCAAGCAAAGCCACCACTGCCACGGCTGAAATCCACTGAGTATCCATTTCGTCTCTCCTTCTCTTGTTGGGCCAGAAACTATTCAAGGTCTCGCCAATTGCGGGTCAACCTGTGCAAGATCGCGATGATCTGTTTTTCGTAAACTTCCCACAGCAACGCTCCTAGTGGAGCGCCGATGACCAAGCCAATCAGAATGCAAACAAAGTAGTACATGGTTCACCTCCTAATCGAACCCGTTGTGAAACAGTCCGTCAAGATCGCTGTGGCAGTCAACCACCAGCACGGTGCCGTTGTACGCGGCAGCCTCGGTGAGGTAACACTGGAACACTTGCGCTCCTTCCGTATAGTCGGTTCGGTGCACGTCCACGGAGATCGGAGCAGAGAGCCCTGCGGCAACCAGCAGGGAAAGTTTCACAGGTGTCAGGAGCATGCGGCACCTCTCAAGGTTGGGCTACCCTGCGCAAGCTAAGCCTTTTATCCGCTGCATGCAAAGTCCCTTCGTACCGCCTCCCATTCACTCCCTTCACAGTCAAGGCCCTACGCGACACCGGTTTGCCGAAAAAGGAGGGCTTTGGCGGCAACTTTCTGCCTTCCTTGATCACCCCCAGTTCCTTTCTGTAGCGGTGGGTTCGGATGACATTGCCTTCTTCCACTGAAGCGTGAACAAGGGTCACCAAGACCGGCCCTGAAAGGGTCAGGAACTCGTAAATTTCCAAAGCCTCTTCGAGATGGTCAAACGGAATGCCCGCTTCTTTGGAGCATCGGTCCTGAAGGCGAGACAGAATTTCTCTGTCCACCGTGGCGCGCACATCGAAGGGCTTGCGTGTAGCCTCTCCACAGTGCTGCACCTCCTTTCGGTATGCTGAGAGAGCCGAGCGTGCCTTCTCGTAATGCTGAGCTGTCTGGATTTCCGGAGGCATCAGTGAACCCCGTCCACAGGTGGGTCGGCAAACCTCAAGAGGTCCGCAGGTATTCGAGCTTCGTGTAGCAGAGTCTTCGCTTCCTCGTAGACGTTCGTACCGGGAACTGTCGCTGCCTCCACCATCCGAAGAAGAGACGCAAAACTGTAGAGCAGGGCCGTACGAGGGCTGATCCCCGTAAACTCCATGGCCATGAGCACCCCGTCCGTAACCGCAACGGACACAGCGCACACGTTGTCTAGTTCACTCTCTTTCATTGAGTCCTCCTTAGTGCAGAAAATTCCGGCTAGGCCGGGGAGCCTACCATTACTGACCGGTAACCCGAGCATACGCCGCCCGCCACGCTTCGTCCTCCGAAGCGTGTGGGGCAGTCTGAATCTTTTGCGTCTGAACGCGAAGGGCGTGCTCGCGCTCCGTGACAACACACCGGCTGTCAGTTGCACGAACCAGCTCGAAACCCTTTGCTCTCAAAACGCTCTCCTCGTGTGTCTGCGGCATAGCACACCCGCAATCTCCTGTAAACCTAGGAAGATGCTAAGGTGGCGTTAAATCAAAGTCAACTATCTGGCTTGACTTGCCTATTCTGAAAATTCAGGAACAGCAGGCCCGTGACCGCTGCTGGGCAAAGAGTCGGAAAGTCTCCTACCCTTTGCGGTCAGCCTGTATGTCAGGCGACGACGCTCGTCCTCTACATGGGAGACGATCAGTCCTTGTCGCAACAGCTTGCCCAGAAATTCTGCGGACACCGGCCCGTTCGGACTAAGGTACACGTGCTCCCCTCTCGCCCCCTTTCGTGCTGTCTTGGCGACGATCTGGGAGTACCGGATGGACTGCAAAACCGCTGCCACTTGATCGGTGTCTATCACAGGCATGACTGCTGTCCTCGTTTGGAGTGCCTTCACAGTACACCCAGCAGGCCCACTACGCCAGCAGGCCCGGCTCCTCACGCCGAATAACGGCCCTGACCACGTCCAGCGCACACCTGTAAGTGTTATGGTTGGTGTCCTTCTTCACCAGCCGGTACAACGCCCCCAACCTCATACGGGAGCGTGCGTGCATTCGGTTCATCCACGTCTCTGTCCCGTCCTTGCAGTTGCCCGCTTGCAGGCTGTCGGCGACAGTGACTTGAACGTCCTTCAGCCTGCGAACGGCTGCGGCCAACTCCTTCTCGCTGCGCTTCTTCTCTCGCAGGCGTTCCCGCCTGACCTTGAGATAGGTTCGCTGCGTCTTCCGGACGCTCGCCTTGTCCGTGCCGTGGAACTCCCCACAAATGAATCCCTCTGCCCTGTAGAGCCGAGCACTCCCTTTCTCTCCCTCTCGCTGAACAGTGACGCACGGCACCGATTCACCCGCCTCCCACTTGCGCAAATCGGAGAGCGAGGGGAACACCGTGGGAACTCCAGCAACCACACGGCAACGGTACGCCTCGGGCAGGGTCAGGTAAAAATCCATACCCCCATAACGGGGCTTCCATTTACAGCCTTTGGAGTACCGCCGCGTGCTGTCGCCTACTGCGGCCCGCAAGCCCCCAACAAACACTTTCCGAACGCTGCCCATGCTGTGCCCTGTGCACGGCAGCGCATCGGCGAACTCCCACAGGGCTTTGCGGTTGGTGTGCACAGCTCGGCGTAGTGGGCTCATGCGCAGCGGGTCAGTCACTATTGCGCCCCTCGCACGACTGTTCGCCTTGTACACAACCGGGTGGAGTTGCCTGTTGAGCTTGTGCAGGCGCAAGGGGTATTCCGCTGATACCGCTCCACGCCCCAGTCTTGCCGCCTCGATCGCTGCCCGGATTTCGGGGGACAGTTGCTTATTCATCCGCGTTCTCCTTGGTTGAGAGAGCGGGGCCGGGGGGTTCCCGGCCCCGCAGAACATCACTGCGCGAGAGCGATCAGCTCGCCGCCCTTGCGCTCCATTTCCACACGCTGATCCTGCCACTCGATCGTCTTGGCGTACGCGGTCACGGCGGTGCTGGCATCCCACAGGGTTTCGATCGGACGTCCCTCCTCAAAGAGGTGAGTCTGCTGCAACACCCCGGCCATGCGTTTCGTGAAACGCTTCGCCAAGAACTCCGTGACATCCGTCTCGATGCGCGCCTTGCGGGCGTTCTCGATTGCGGACGTGATGGAATGCGTTGAAGCATTCGCGTAGGTTTGCAGAGCGGGCTTGATCTCTTGCAAGAAACGATCAGGTGCCGACACCGTGTGACGGATGCGAATCTCCTTCACGTCCTGCGCTCCCCATACGATGCGGTTGGCGCACACGTAGTCGAACAGGAATGTGGAGATGCCAAAGGTGGAAGAGCCGACCTCACTGTTCCACACGAAGAACCCGCGAGCCATCGAACCCGCTTCACCGTTGCGCCGGTTCGGCACTTCGATGCGGTTCTCCTCGTCCGCCAAGAACACGAACATGTCACGGTCACCGGCAAACAGCGTCGTGTTCTTCTTCGTCACGTCCACGGCCTTGCCAAATTCTCCCGGCACGCGCCACGTTCCCGACACGCCATCGCCAAAGGTCTTGACCAGACCGCGCACAATGTCGTCGTTCCAGATGCGCCCATACTTCGGGCCAGTTGCCGCACGCAGATGGCGCTCCCCGTTCTGCTGGAGGAGCAGGCCCACGTCCTCGATGTCACGGTTGAACTTGAGCCCGTAGTTGACCGCATCCGCCGCAATCTCCGAGGGCAGGGTGCGGAGGTAGCCAGCGGGAGCGCCAGCCAACTGCGCCAGTTGGTTGAATGACCAGTGCGAGGGAGCGAAGCCCTGCCCTGTTGGCCCTACAACCTGCAAGCCCTTGTGATCCTCCTCCGGCACCAAATCAATCTGGCGCGAAGAGATCACCTTCGCACGGGACTCGCTGCGGATGCGGGACAAGTGCTCGTACATGTCGTGCAAGGAAAGGAAACGCTGGTCAGCCGGACGGGTAGCCCACTGTTGTGACGCCTGCATCAGTTCGCTCATGGTTTTCTCCAGTAGTTCAGACAATGTTCCTGTCATTTGCCCCTGACAGGTACAGGGGTGATTATTGTAGCGCAGTCAGTATTCAGCAGACGAGGGGCGCACTCCAAACGCCTCCTCTGCCTTCTCGTAAATGTCGTTCAGGGAAACGAAAACCCGCTTGCCGGTGTGGTCCACGGCCTCGGAGTACCCGGAAATGTACCTGAGCTTCTCTGCGCCTGCCGACATGAAAACAGCGACCCCTCCTTCAGCAAGGTGTCTGCTGACAATCTCCACAATATCGAAATCGAACTCGTCGCCAGTCTCCTCGTTGTAGGAGACTGAGGGCCAGCCGCCATAGCCGTCGTCTCCGAACAGGGCGTAATAGCCCTCCTTCGTTTGCCGCACGTCCAGCCCGCTGAGGGTAGCCATCTCCTCTTCAAACTGCGCGGGGTCTTTCACCCTGAAATAGTTGGAGCGTGATGTGCCGAACCAGTCAGCCATTTCCGTTCTCCTGTGTTTGGCTGTTAATCAAGCGGTCGCACCACTCCGGAGAAAACCCCAGATGGACGAGACGTTGACGCAGCTCCTTGGGCCATTCGGCGGGGGTGTAGAGATCGTGTGCTTGTTGCAGGCTGTGGATCAGCTCACGGTGCGCTTTGGGCGCAACCCCGGTACGAACCAAGTGCCCCCACTGCCACCCTTCGGCTTTCTTCAAGACCCCCTCACACCGGGGCGAGGCAAAGAGAACCCCGGCTGCACAGCGAAGGCCCTGTTCATTGAGGTAGACACAGGACCCTTCCGCGTCCTTGCACTGCTCCCCTTGTGCAAACATGTGGGTAACGATGGTCTCTGCCACGTCCTCTGCAGTCGCAGTTTCAAGATCAAAGAAATCGACTTTCATTTCAGTTCTCCTCTCAGTTGTGGTTTTGCTAGGGCCTAGCAAAACAGTCAGTCTTCATCGTACTCAATCGAACACCACGCCCGCCCGTCCTCGAACCGGGTGCCCACCCAGTCAATGACTCCTTCGTCCAGCACCTTGCGCACGCAGCGTGCGGCCCACTTCGTGTCCCCCGCTACGTCTTCGTAGATGTTGTCCGTGACTTCTTCCACCTCTTGTAGGGGGAAGAACAGATCATTCAACCGCTCCCAGTCCTTGTGCTGGTCTAGGAACTTCCTTGGAAACAGAGGGGGCTTTGTGCCTTCCTCCTTGCACACAAGCTGGTCTATGAAGCCCCCGATGCAACAGACTGTTCCGCAATCTGCCTCTACCCTCCAGTCGGAGAGATTAAAATTCGGCTCCTCTCCTCCAGCCTTCAGCCACTGGTAGGCCAGCTCAAGGTACTTGCGGTGCTCCGGCAGCAGTTCAACTTGTACAGCAGATTCGTGGGTCATCTTCGTTCTCCTTGTGGGGGACTCTGACTCCTTAAAGTCAGGGTCATTGGGACTCAAGTTCGTCGTGAAGCTCCGACAAAGACAACCAAAGGACACGCCGGATGTTTTCCTTTCGATCCTTCAGTTCTGCGTTGCTCCATGCGCCGTAATCCTCCAGTTCTTGAGACAGCTCTTCGTCCGAAACCAGCGCAAACTGGACTGCGACTTCCGGCATGGCAAGAATAAAGTCAACAGAGGGGCCGCACTCTCCGGTCAGCGGCATCATTTTCACCACGTCCAAAGGGTACAGGACTTCCAGTTTTCCGCTGGAAGAACTCCACCACACCGTCTCGGGAGGGGGTGGGGCCACAGCGTCGTCCAGCTCGTTCAAGACTCCCTCCTGACCTACCTCCTCCAGAACGAGTTCCAGACCGCTCAAGCCCACTCCCCAATCAAGAAACAGGGCCACCAGAGCAGCCGGCCAGTGTTTGGGAGCCAGCATGTCATGGATGTACTGAAGAACCCTTATCTTGTAGGCATGGGCGTCCGGAACCGCGCCCTTGTTCACAAGAGAGAGCCATGTCAGCCCCTCAAATTCCTTTGCCTTCTCATCAGAAAGCAGAACTCCGGCTGCGCAGCTCAACCCCTCGCTGTTTCGGTAGACGCAAGTGTTGGCGTCACGGCTGCGCTTGCCTTGACGCAACATGTGGAAGGCGATGGTTTCAACAACTTCCCGTTCAGTCACCTGAGCGAGATTCTCAATGGTCACGTTCATGGTCTTCTCCTGAAGTTCAGCGGACGAAAATGTTTCGGTTGTCGTTGTACTGGCAAAGCTCGTACACGAGGGCAGTGTCCAGATCAAACGAGACAAACAAGGAATACAAAGCTGCTGGCCAGTGCTGAGGAACAACAGAGTCGTGCAGCCTTTGGAGGGCTCGGATCAGCTTCGCATGCTTCTTCGGCACAAGGCCGAACTCCACAAGCTCCCCCCACGACATCCCTTCACACGAAAGGCGCAAGTCGGTACACCGCTCAGAGTCAAACAGCACGCCTGCCGCACACATCAGGCCGTCCGGGTTCTTGTACACACACAACGTCCTGTCCACGCTGCGGGCTGCCTGTTTCAGCATGTGCTTGGCGATGGTCTCGGCCACCTCTAGGGCTGACACGTTCGGAAGGTCAAAAACATCGATATTCATTTCAGTTCTCCTTTGTGGTTGAATTTTGCTAGGGCCTAGCAAAATGGTTCTAGCCCTTGTTCAGGCTAAGGGCACTCTGCTTGTGCGGCAGTGAATACCAACAGATACAGATCGCGGGGGAGCAGGGCTTCTGCCTTGCGAACAAACGCGCGCTCGAATGAGACGGTACGGTTTGCACGCTCCTTCCTGCACACCTGACCCAACTGCTGCTGCAAATCCCCGATGATTCGCCCCAGACGGCGACGCTCCGCCTTGGCCTGAGCAAACCAGTCCTCGTCAGATGACTGCCCTGTACCACGCTTGTGAGCAATCGCCTTGTCCATCTGTGCGCAGATGCTGTCCAGTTGCGCCTTCGCGTCGGCAATTTCTTCTCGCAAGGATTCTTCAGTTCGCATGTTGTTTCTCCTTTCTCCGTACTTAGCTCCTCCGGGATCGGGGGAGCGGGATTTTGCTAGGGTCTAGCAATTCTTCTGAGCTTCCCACTGCTCCGGAATGGAGCGGCAGAACGAAACAACCAGCTCGCGGAAGCTCTCAACACACTCCACAAAACGAGTCAGTTCCGCACGAGTCAGCTCGAAATCCTCGTGGTTGCGCATCATGTTGGGTCCTGAAAAGTGGAAGTTCCTGATCCACGCTTCAGGGGAGCACGTCCGCCCTCCGCGACCGTACAGGCCGATGCTTTCGGGCGCGATGAACTCCTCGGCGTGAGGCACTGGGCATGCCCGTCCCAGACAATCCAGCGTGACTTCCACCCACTGTTCATACCAGCAGTTGAACGCCTCCGCTTCCTCTCCTTCCACGTCCGGGTAGAACGGTGACGCCGCGTGGTAAAGAGAACCAAGCGCGTCATCCAGTCGCTCTTCCAGCAGCCTGCGCTGCTGGGCCTTTCTTTCGTTTGGACTGTAGTGGTACATGGTTCCCCCTCAGCCAACAAAACAGAGTGCTTCGATCAGGTGCCCCATTTGCCGGTTCACCTTTGCGTGGAAAGGTGCGGTCTCGGCATGCAGACGCTCCCATGTTGACGGATCGATCAAGACTGCCCCTGCCCGATTCTCTCTGCGTTCAAGCCCTCGAACGTACTTGCTACAGGCAAGGCGAATGCACTCCTTCTGGGCGGCTTGGACATCGTAATATGACGCTCCCCACGCCGCCTCTGACAATTCCCTCAGGCGGTAAGAGAAAGCAACTCCCCGCGCACTTGCCAACGGCGTAAAGTCGTTTTGCTCCAAGCTCAGGTCTTCACACGCAAGCGCGATTGCCCGCCGTGCGGCATTGAAGTCCACGATCCCCTCTTCGGTGTAACGGAAAAGGTGGTTCCTCAGCAGGGCTGCCCCGTGAGTTTCCCCGACCAAGTCCAGCCACAAAGGGAGCATGCTTTGTACCGTCCACACCGTCAGCTTGCTCCTGCGCCGACGCTCGATGCCGTCCGCTGTCGATCGTGTGCCAACCACCATGGTCAGGTAAGGGAGCAAGAGACGGGTACGCTCCGCATCCGGCAGCACATCGTTCCAGCGCCGCATGATCCCGGCAATCATGGGATCAACACACCTTGGGGCGTCGCTCCACTCCTCCCCCGTGAAGTATGAAACCGCCTCCATGGCGCACATGCCTTCTTCCTTTGACCCGTGCCCGCCTTGGGACAGGGTAGACATGTAGACTTCGTTGAGTTTCTTCTCTTCGATGAAAAACATTTTGTTTCTCCTCTGTAGTTTCCCCTCCCGGAATGAGAGGGGCTTTTTGCTAGGGTCTAGCAAATCCGGCACACCTCCTCGCCCACGGCAGACGGCATGTCGTAGATGGGGTCAGCAAAGCGCGGAATCCGCTCACGAGATTTCAGGTTGCGCCTGAAGCTCAGCCTCGCTTCGTCTGCGGAGCAGCGCCCGTTGAACCCGTAGTATTCAACTTCCAGATCGCCGTGAGCGCGCTTGAACTCCTCAAGCGCAAGGATCAGTTCAGAGACTTTCATTGTCCTTCCTCCTTCAAATCCAGCCACGTGATGCAAGAGACACCGGATCGCCTTTGCCAATCACGAAATGATCGAGCACGCGCACGTCGATCAAAGCAAGAGTGTCCTTGAGCCGCAGGGTGATCGCACGATCAGCCTGAGAGGGGTCCGGATTTCCTGAAGGATGGTTGTGCGCGAAGATCACCGCCGCCGCGTTGTGCTTGATGCAGGCGCGCACCACTTCACGAGGATGCACGGAGCAGCCGTCAACGGTGCCCTTGAACAGTTCCTCGAATGTAATCACGCAATGACGATTGTCGAGGAACAGGCAAGCGAACACCTCGTACGGGTACTGGGACAGTCTCAGCTTGAGGTAGTCCGCACTGGCTTTCTGATCAGCAAGACACGGAGAACCTGCCGACCTCCACTGATCCTCAATGTACTTGAGGGCGAGCGCCACAACTCCTTCGCCGGAGTCCACGTAGTACCCTGCACGTTCTTCACTTTCAACTTTCATTTTCTGAATCTCCTCTGGTTGTGCTCCCCCTCGGGATTGAGGGGGGCGGGGTTTGCTAGGACCTAGCAAGATCAAAGCAAGATCAAACTTGAAAACCGAAATCGACCAGCTCCTTCCGGAACGCAGCCATGAGCGCCGGGAGCCTCGCATTCAAAAGTTCCCTCAGAACCTCTGGGGGGGAGCTCAGTTCTTCGTCGGAGGCGTCCGGCCAAACCGCCACGCGACGAGCCGCGTCAAGCTCACGCTCCTTCCCTTCGCCAACGCTCAATGAAGGAACGTAGCGCAGGCCC
>JACCEC010279135.1_pt1 | contig 30387 bp, 25 predicted proteins | sample 7450121 | NCBI WGS metagenome assembly JACCEC01 (sample SAMN15323455, study PRJNA562643) | freshwater metagenome | isolation source: river surface water | place: USA:Blue River Watershed | collected 2017-08-18 | reverse complement strand
CCTCACCCCTAAGCGAGCGGCCACTTCCACGGCAGGGCTTGTGCTGCCATGCTCCACAATCAGGAGCTTGGCATTCAAGTCGCTCAGGTAGAACTCGAACTCGTCGGCCCGGTAGGCGGGGTTCAGGGGTGCGCTGGTGGTGCCGGCGGCACAAGCCAGGTAACAGGTGGCCATCTCCGGGCCATTGGGCAGCACGATGGCCACCCGGTCGTTGCGGCCCGCGCCCAGTTCATTCAGGCGGGCGATGGTGCGTTGCACCAGGGTCCTCAAGCCGGCGTGGCTGAGCTTGGGGCGGCCCGGTGCCGAAATGGCCGGCGCGGCATCAGGGCCGGCCTGCAGCAGGGAATGAAAAGGGTGTTGGGCAGCGGTCATGGACGGCCTCTAGGTCAGTTGGAATTCCAGGTTGGACCAACTTCGTCCAAGACAATTCGCCAGTGTCCGGCCAGGCCGCCGTGATGTCAAGGCAGGGCCCGACGGGCCGAGCCTCAGGTGACCGCCGGCCGCGCCGCGGCGCGGGGCCCCTGGCGGGCCACGTGGCGCAAGGCCTCGCCCAGGGCCTGCGCCGCGCGCCACGCCTCTTCGTGGGTGTTGTAGGCCGGCGCGAAACCAAAGCGCAGCAGGTCGGGCTGGCCCGGGCGAGGGCTGGCCCGAAAGTCGCCGATCACCCCGCGCTCGATCAAGGTGCGCATGACCGAGTAGCCGTCGGGGGCCTGGGGACCGCAGGCCCAGCTGACCTGCGAGCCGCGGTGCTCGTCGCGCAGCGGCGTGGCCAGGTGCAGGCCGTGCGCCTGCGCAGCCGCTTGGCTGGCGCGGATGAAGGTTCGGGTGAGCGACAGCGACTTGGCCCTCAGCGCCGCCATGCCGCCCAAAGGATCCGCGGCTCGCACGCTGTTCACCCCCGCCTGCAAAGCCGTGAGGCTGAGGATGGGCGGCGTGCCGCAGGCATAGCGGGCAATGCCCTGCGCAGGCCGGTAGCCCGCGTCGAATTCAAAGGGGGCCGCGTGGCCCAACCAACCGCGCAGGGGCTGCTCCACGGCATCCACATGCGCCGGGTGCACCCACACAAAGGCCGGGGCACCCGGCCCTCCATTGAGGTACTTGTAGCCGCAGCCCACGGCGAAGTCGGCTTGCGCAGCCGCAGCCTTGAGGTCCACCTCCACGGCTGCGGCGCTGTGCGCCAAATCCCACACCGTGATCACGCCCGCCGCACGGGCGGCGCGGTTGATGGCGGCCATGTCATGCATCGCGCCGCTGCGGTAGTCGACATGGGTCAGCAGCAGCACACCCACCTGGGGGTCGGACAGCGCCGCCATCACGGCCGACGACCTCGGGTGCCCGATGGACGGCGCCTGGGCGTGGTCACCGGGGGCCGGCCCCACCTCGCGCAGCACCCAATCCAAGGCGTCGCACACCCCCTGGGCGATGTAGCGGTCGGTGGGAAAGTTGTCCGTCTCGGTCAGCAACACGCGGCGCGCGGGTCCATCACCCCGGCCGCGCAGCTGCGCCAACCCGATGGCGGCCCACAACACCTTGTGCAGGTTGACCGAGGTGCTGTCGGCCACGGTCAGCTCGCCCGCACCGGCGCCCACCAAGGGGGCAATCGCATCGCCCACCGCCTGCGCACGGTGAATCCAACCCGCATCGTTCCAACTGCGGATCAGGCCCTGGCCCCACTCCTGTTGCAGGGCCTGCTGCACCGAGGCCAGCGCCGCCTGAGGCAAGGCCCCCAGTGAGTTGCCATCCAGATAAACCACGCCAGACGGCAATTGAAACTGCGCCCGCAAGGGGCTCAAGGGGTCGGCAGCGTCCAACGCGCGGCAGGACTCGAGAGACGGTACGGTATCCATGGTGTTCGGCGGCATGTTGACACGGATTGCGGGGCCACCGCGGTCACGTGGTGCAACACGTCTTCACCAGCGGGCCGCACCAGAACACGGGATGGGCGGCCGCTTCAGAACTTCCACTCGAGGCGCGCGCCCCACACCGCGTACGTGCGCGCCAGGGTTTGCTGGCGCTGCACGCTGCCGTCTTCCAACTCCGAGGTGTTGCGTGTGAGGTAGTCCAATGGGTCGGCGTTGGACACCGAAAACCGCAGGCCCGTCAGCGGCGACAAGCGCCACAGCGCGTAGGCATCGATCACACGCTTGCGGCCCTGCTCGTAGTACTGCCCGTCAATCTGCCGCACCACAAAGGCCGGGGTGAGGTTGAGGTTGCCGCCCCAGGTCCAAGGCATGGAACGCGAGGCCCAATCCAGGCCGAGGTTGGCGGTCCAATTGGGCTGCTGGTCCAGGCGGTTGTTCGGGCCCGCAACCTGATCGACCCGCGACCAGAAGCGGCTGGCGTTGCTGCGCACGGTGAGTGGCCAGTTGGGCAGGCCCACATCCGGCGCACGAAATCGCGCTTCCAACTCGAAACCGGCCGTCTGCGCCGCGCCGATGTTGCGCGGGCTGCTCACCCAGAGCGGCACAGGGCTCCACACCACCGGCTGCAGGGCGCGCACGTTGCGGATGAGGTCGTCGATGTGGCGGACAAACACATTCGCGCTGAGCACCCCGCCACCCTGCAAGAAGCGCTCGAAGGCCAGGTCCGCCCCGCGCGCCACCTCGGGCTTGAGAAGGGGATTGCCCGAGCGGTCGGGGCTGGTGGGTTGGTTGGGGCCCTCCACCGGGTACAGACCCGACAACACCGGCCGCCCGATCAACTGGGCCGTGCTGGGTGTGCGGTAACTGCGGGTCAAGGACAGCCGCACCTGGTCGCGTGAGCCCGGTGCCAGGCGCCACACGAAGTGCGCCAAGGGCGTGGCCACGCTGCTGGTGTTGTCAACCTTGAGCAGCGCCGAGTCGCTGCGGGTGTTGATGCCTTCCCAACGCAAGCCCAGGTTGATGCCCCAAACCTTGCCGATCTCCCATTCGTCCTGCACGTACACCGCCAAGCGCCGGGTAGCGGCCTGGACATCGTCCCCGAAGTCCGCCAAACGCGACACGCCGTTGTCCAGCAGGGTGCGCGCATCCAGCCGCCGGTTGAGCTGCACCTCCCAGCCGGCGACCAAGGAGTGGTCCTGGTTGCCTTGGCGCACGATCAATTGCGAATACCGCCCCCCGAGGTTGAGGGATTGGTCTTCGATGCGCGAGTGGTCCTGGCGCAGCCGCAGCAAGCCCCCATCGGCGCTGCGCTGCATCGACTCCGATTCCCGCTCGCTCAGGTTCAGCGAGACGCCCCCTCGCCACAGAAGCCGCGCGCCACTGTCCAGTACCCGCATCCAACTGCCCGCCAGACGGCCTTGCTCGCTGTGGCTGCTGAACTGTGAATCCGCATGTGCGTAAGGGGCCGGCATCGCGCCCAGGGTCTGCTGAAGATCGGACATGCCGCGGCCTTGCGCACGGCTGAGGTTCACAAAGGGCTGCAGCTCCCAACGGTCGCGCCCGGCTTGCCAGCGCCAACGGCCGCTGATGAAGGCCGCGGCGTTGTCGGACTGGGACCGGTTGTGGATCTGCTGGGCCAAGACCGGCTGGCCATCGGCATTCGCGCCGGTGATGGAACTGGTGTTTTCGTCCTGCTGCCGCCGTCCTGACACGGTGCCGGTGACGGTGTAATCCATAGACCCCTTGCGGTCACCTCGGGTCCAGGTCAAGTTGCCTTGTGGGCGGTCCTCCTCCATCGCGAAGAAGGCCCGCAGGGCGTTTTGGCGCGGCTTGAACTCTTCGCGCAGCACGATGTTGATCGTGCCGGCTATCGCGCGGGCACCGAACTCGGCCACCGGCGCACGCAGGATTTCAATGCGCTCGATCTGGTCGGGTTCAATGGCATCCACCGAGAAGCCGGGCGGCATGCGCTCGCCGTCCACCAGGATCTGCGTGTAGCCGCCACCCAGGCCGCGCATGCGGGGGTCGCCGCCACGGCCCGGGCGCCCGCCGACGGTGACCCCAGGCAAGCGCTTGAGGATTTCCCCCACGGTGGCGTCGCCCATGCGCTCGATGTCGTCGCGGCCATAAATGATGCGCGACGCGGTGGAGCGGCGCCGGGCTTCGTTGGGGTCCTGGCTGCCTTCAACCTGCACGCGTTGAACAGCCCCCGCAGAACCGGTAGGGGCCTGGGGAGCCGCAGGGGTGGGGCGGGCTGCGGGTGGCGGCTCTGTGGATGTGGGTGTGGGTCTAGATGTAGGCGTGGGCGCCGCAGCGGCCGGGGCGGGCATGGAAGGCGCCGGCTGGGGCGCTGATGCGGGTTCAACGGCCGGCGTGGGTGCCGCCTGGGCCATGGCCAGGCCCGCGGCACACAGCACCGCCACCGCGCCTGCCCCGCGCATGCCGAAGGTCAAGGCCTGCGGGGCCTGAAAAGCCCTGAGGGGCGCTCGGAGGGCTTGACGCTCAGAGGCTTCAGGCCTCAGCATGGGTCGCTGTCTCATCTGGATGCCAAGGATACGCCTGATGACCTGGGGTTTTGCCCTGTTGCCCGTGCTGTTCACGCTCACGCCCACCCTGGGCCTGGCCTGGGGCCAGCCTGGGCTCACGGGCCTGTTGGGCTTTCTGGTGCTGCCCCTGCTGGAATGGGTGTGGGGGCGACACGCCTCGGTGCAGCCGCATTGGGGCCATCAGGCACCACGCGCGGTCATGGCCCTGGTGCTGCTGCAGCCGCTGTGGCTGCTGGCCTGGGTGGCCTGGAGTGAACCCCCGATGGCGCTGTGGAAGGTGGCGATCCTGGGCACGGCCTGTGGCAGTGTGGCCGGTGCCGTGGGTATCGTCTTGGCACATGAACTGGGCCATCGCCGATCGGCCATTGACCGCACACTGGCGCGCGCCCTGTTGTGCCTGGTCGGCTGGGGGCACTACCTGATCGAGCACAACCGTGGCCACCACCGCCACGCAGCTCTGTGGCACGACCCGGCCACGGCGCGCCGCGAAGAGAGCCTGTGGCGCTTCCTGCCCCGCTACTGGGTGGGCGTGTGGCGTGGCGCCGTGGCTTTGGGCCGCGAGCAGCGCGGCATGCTCAACGAGGCCTGGGCCCTGGCCGCTCTGAGCGCTGCGGTGTGGGGCGGCGCTTGGGCGGTGGCCGGCACAGCCGGGTTGGTGTTCTGCCTGGTGCAGGCCGCCGCGGCTCAACTGCTCGTGGCCTGTGTGGACTACATGGAGCACTGGGGCCTGCAACGCCGTGTGCAGGCCGATGGACGGCCGCAACGGTTGACGGCGGCCCATGTTTGGGACTGCCGCAATGCGGTGTCGGACCTGATGCTGTTCAACCTGCCCCGGCACGCGCACCACCACACCGAGCCCTGGCATCACGCGGATGCCTTGCGCCACACGGCCGCTTCGCCACAGATGCCCACAGGCTATGCGGGCATGGTGCTGCTGACCCTGGTACCCCCTCTGTTCAGGCGGGTGATGGAGCCGCGGCTCACACAGTACGCCCACCATCCACCGGAAACTCCACACCGGTGATGAAGGCCGCTTCGTCGCTGGCCAGGAACAAAGCCGCACGGGCCACATCGCCGGGCTCGCTCATGCGGCCCAATGGAATCGTGGCGATGAACTTGGCGCGGTTCTCAGGGGTGTCGGGCACACCCATGAACGACTCCAGCAAGGCGGTGTGGCCGATCACCGGGGCAATGCAGTTCACCCGGATCTTCATCGGCGCCAACTCCACCGCCATCGACTTGCTCAGCAGGTTGACCGCCCCCTTGGAGCCGTTGTACCAGGTCAGGCCCGGCCGAGGCCGAATGCCGGCGGTTGAGCCAATGTTCAGAATGACGCCACCGCCCTGGTCCCGCATGATCGGCACCACCGCCTGCGTCATGTGGAAGATACTTTTGACGTTGATCTCGTACACGCGGTCAAACTCGGCTTCGCTCACCTGCAGCAGCGGCTGATTGCGGTGGGTCCAGCCGGCGTTGTTGACCACGATGTCCAAGCGGCCGAAGGTCTGTAGGGTGTGCTTCACGGCGGCGTCCACGTCCGCGCGCCGGGTGACGTCACAGCGCACCGGGCTGGCAGCAGCCCCGATGGCGGCGGCCACCTGGCCCGCGCCCCCTTCGTTGATGTCGGCGATCACCACGCGGGCACCTTCGGCTGCGTACAAGCGCGCCATCTCGGCGCCAAAGCCACTGGCCGCACCGGTGATCAGTGCGGTCTTGCCGGCAAGTCGGTTCATGTGAGGGTCTCCTGGGCACGCGGCAGTGCCGCTTCAAGCATGGGTTCAGTTGCCGGCAGCGGCCACGGTGGCGGCAGAAAACTCCTCGCGCAGCGCGGCGCCGTGCTCGTCCAGGCGCGGCACGGGTCGGTATTGCGGGGCATCCCACTCGGTGACCCAGGGCAAGGCCGGCACCTCCAGCGCGCGTGTGCCCACCGCCATGCGGCGGGTGCGCAACTGGGGATGCTCGATGAGGTCGTGCACGCTGTTGACGCTGCCATACGCGGTCTGTGCCGCGGTCAACCGGTCGATGATCGCAGCACTGGAGAGGCCACCAAAGACCTCGGAAACCCGACCATCGACCCAGGCGCGGTTGCGCATGCGGGCGTTGTTGTCGCAACTGCGGGGGTCCTGGATCATCGATGCATCGCGCAAGACCTCGCGGCAGAAGTCGGCCCACTCGCGCTCGTTCTGGATGGAGATCAGGATGTCGCGTCCGTCGGCACAGGTGAAGGCACCGTAGGGCGCGATGGTGGGGTGCTTCAAACCCACACGCTCAGGCGCCTTGCCGCCGTAGCGGGCTTGCAGGTAGGGCACGCTCATGAGCTCCGCGGCCGAGTCGAACAGCGACACCTTCACCGCCGACCCCTGGCCCGTCTGGCCGCGTCGGATCAGCGCTTGTTGAATGCCGATGAGCGCGTTGAGCCCCGCATTGATGTCACAAATCGACACCCCGATGCGGCCCCAGTCACCCGGCGCGCCGTTGATGGACACCAGGCCACTTTCGGCCTGCACCAGCAGGTCATAGGCCTTCATCTTGGTGAGCTTGCCACTGTCGCCGTAGCCGCTGATGTCACAGGTGATGAGGCGGTGGTGGCGCTGTCGCAACTCGTCGGACCCAATGCCCAGCCGCTGCGTGGCCCCCGGCGCCAGGTTTTGGATGAACACGTCGGCCTGATCCAGCATGCTGTGCAGCACCTTCAGGTCCTGCGCTTGCTTCAGATCGAGGGCGATCGACTCCTTGCCGCGGTTGATCCACACGAAGTAAGACGACTCTCCGTGGGCGGTGGTGTCGTACCCACGGGCAAAGTCTCCTTCGGGCCGCTCCACCTTGATCACGCGTGCGCCAGCATCGGCCAGGCGGCTGCTGCAGTAGGGCGCAGCCACCGCCTGCTCCAAGGCCACCACCAGGATGCCATCCATAGGACCACGGGGATTGGATTGCCCCATCACGGGCTCCTCCTCTTCAACATGGTTGTCATTGTGGGAATCGCACCGTGCGGTGTGGAATTGCTTTTGCGCGAAACCTATCTTGCGCCATGGGCAAGTCACTTGTTGCGGCGGCCTTAACGCAGCATTGCCTCCATTGAAATAGCCAGGGCTTTCGCTTGTGGTCACAGTTGCGATCGCACCATCGGTGCAGCAGGTCTGCGCAGAACGGGCCGCACCTTCGGGTTAACCCACACACTTGGTTCAACACCACTGGAGACTGTCATGACACGAACCTCTCGATTCCTCGGTTCCGCGCTGGCCGCCGCTGCAGCGCTTGCAATGGCTGGCACGGCTGCTGCACAAGACAAGACGATCAAGATCTACGGCTTCGGCGCCAAGAGCGGGGTCGTGGGCATCTTCGGCCAGCAAAGCGAAGCCTCCATGCAGGCCGCGGCCGCCATGATCAACAAGGCCGGCGGCGTGACCCTGGGCGACGGCAGCAAAGCCCGCCTGGTCATCGAGTACCTGGACGACCGCTGCACACCGGAAGAGGGCATCAACGCACTGCGCCGCATCGCCGCGCAGCAAGACGCTTTCGTGGCCATTGGCCCCAGCTGCTCCAACGTGGCCGAGCCCGTGTTCGGCATCCTGCAGAAGAAGGCCGGCGATGCGTCCGACTCGGGCATCCAGTTCCCCATCTACACCGACGTGGCGGCCAAGGGTGGCCTGGCGTCCATCTCGGAGTGGTCGTTCCGTAACGTCCCCAGCGAAACCAACATGTACAAGTCGGTGTTCGAGTGGATCAAGGCGACCCGCCCCGAGCTCAAGACCTTCTTTGGCGGCGTGGAGAAGGACTTCGCCCACAGCAACTCCACCTTCAACGTCATCAAGACGCACGCCGGGAACAACGGCCTGGAGGTCAAGGGCCAAGCCGAGTGGCTGCTCAACGACACCAACTTCTCCAACCAGGTGCGTGAGATGAAGCGCGCGGGCGCCGACGTGGTGGCCATCTCGGCACACCCCTTCACCACCTGCGGCGTGCTCAAGGAAATGGCCCGGCAAAACGTCAAGCCCAAGATGGTCATTGGCCTGACCTCCTCTTCCAGCATGGAAACCCTGCAGGGCTGTGGCGTGCAGGCCGAGGGCCTGATCATCCCCACCAGCTTTGCGCCGGTGACCAAGGAAGCGCGCGAAGCGGCGGCAGCCGTTCAGGCCATCAACGCCAAGTACAACATGGACCTGCACAGCGCAGCCGCCTTTGAAAACGTCTTCACCCTGAAGACCATCATCGAGCAGCAGAAGATCATGGCCCGGCCCGACACCATCCAGGCCGATCGCCAGAAGATGCGCCAGGCCCTGGCCACGATGAAGGAGACCCAAGGCCTGTTGGGCAAGGTCGGCCGCACGGCCGACCGCGAGGCCATCAAGCCCTTCCTGTTCGTGCAGGCCAAGGGTGGCAACTGGACGGTGGCCCACACGCCCGCCCAGTAAGCAGACCTGATCCGGTGGCCGGGCACCTGCCCGGCCACCGCCCACTTCTAAACCTTCGGGCTTGGCGATGGACCTCCTCGACCTGCTGGACCTCTCGCAGTCGGTGATCGACGGCGTGCTGTTCGGCACCACCTACTCCCTGATCGGCATCGGCTTCACGCTCATCTTCGGCGTGATGCACAAGATCAACCTGTCGTACGCGGCCGCCTCCATCGGCGCGGCGTATCTGTCGCTGATCGTCGTCACGGCCGTGCCCACGCCATTGGTTTATGCCTCGGCGGCGGTCATGGGCGGTGTCCTGGGGTGGCTCATCTACCTGATCTGCTTTCGCTTCATCCCGCTGAACAATCCGCTGGCCACGCTGATGTCCACCGTGGGCATGCTCTTGGCCATCGAGGAGCTGATCTCTCACCTGACCTACGGCATGCCGCAGAACTACCCGGCGCTGTTTGCCAGCTCCAACTTCGAGATCGGGCAGTTCTTCCTGCGCGGCGACCTCATCTTCGTGTTTGGGCTGGGCTGCGTGGCCATGGTCTTGCTCATGCAGCTGCTCAAGCGCACCCGGCTGGGCCTGGCCACCCGCGCGGTGGCACAGCAACCGGTGGCGGCCCAACTGTGCGGCATGAGCGTGAACACCACGAATGCCAGCACCTTCATCATCGCGGGCCTGCTGGGCGGGACCGCCGGGGCCATGGCCGGGGCGGCCATCGGCGTGCTGTCGCCGCTGATGACCTTGCCGCTGACCGTCAAAGGCCTGGTGGTCACCGTCATTGGCGGCCTGGGCAGCATCCCGGGCGCCATCGTGGCCGGCCTCATCGTGGGCGGCGCGGAAAACCTCTTCCAATTCCTGCGCGGGGTCAGCGAACGCGACATCTACGTGATGCTGCTGCTCTTCGTGTTCTTGGTGTTCCGTCCGGGCGGGCTGTTTGCCGCACCGGGCGGGCGGGACTAAAGCCCAGGCGGAGGACACACCATGGACTTCTATCTCGGCCTGGCCCAAGTCATCGGTATCCACACCCTGTTGGGGCTTTCGGCCTGGTGCGTGCTGCACACCGGGCAGGTCAGCATTGCGCAGGGCGCGTTCTTCGCCATCGGCGCGTATGCGGCGGGCATGCTCACCTCGATGTGGGATGCGCCGCTTGCACTGGCCTTGGCCGTCGGTTCGCTGCTGGCCGGGCTCGTGGCGGTGGCCGTGGGCTTCCCGGCCCTGCGCGTCAAAGGGCTGATGCTGGTGGTGGCCACCACCGCGTTCGCGGAAATCGTGCGCCTGTTCTTCTTCAACCTCCACTGGCGCGTGGAAACACCCACGGGCCTGGCAGGCCCCGACGGAAGCCTGGGCTTTGGTGGCATCCGCTACTTTCCCAGCAACGGTTGGACCACCTTTGAAGTCAACCTCCTGATCTGGGTGTTGGTGGCGGCGGTCATGCTGCTGCTGTGGTGGCTGGACCGCTGCCGCATCGGCACCATCTGGCGCGCCGTGGGTGAAGACGAACTCGCCGCGCAAAGCGCGGGCATCAACTTGACGGCCGCCAAGGTGTCGGCGTTCGGCATCGGAGGGGCCATCGCCGGCCTGGGCGGGGGGGTGTTCGCGCACTACGCCACCCACATCGAACACAACAACTTCAGCATCCTGCTGGCCACCTTTGCCATTGCCTACCCCATCCTGGGTGGGCTCAAGAGCCTGGCTGGAACCTTGTTGGCTGTGATCCTCATCCAGGGCGTGATGCTTGAAGGCCTGCGGTTCATCGGCGAGTGGCGCAGCCTGCTGTTTGGCGTGCTGATCGTCGTGGTGATGTTGGTGCGGCCCGACGGCATGCTCAACCGCGCGCTGGGCATGGACCGCCTCTTCGGCGCCCCCGGCCGCAAGCACCCCCAGCCCTCTGAAGGCAGCAAGCCCAATGGAGCAGCCAACCATGCTTGAACTACAAAACCTCAGCCGCCACTTCGGTGGTGTCAAGGCGGTGGACGAGCTGGACCTGTCGGTGCGCAAAGGTGAGATCCTGGGCTTGATCGGCCCCAACGGTTCGGGCAAAAGCACCACGGTCAACCTGATCACCGGCGTCTACAAACCCACCACCGGCTCGGTGACGTTCAAGGGCCACGAGATCTCCCAACTCGACCCGCACCAGCGAACCGAGGTGGGCATCGCCCGCACCTTCCAGAACATCCGGCTGTTTGGCCACCTGACCGTGTGGCAAAACCTGTGGGCTGCCCGCGTGGTGCGCGAACAGGGTTGGGCGGGCTTCAAGCAGCGTTGGCTCTCAGGCGCCTCAGCCGCACGTGAAGAGGCCGAGCAGCTGCTGGTCTTCGGTGACCTGGCCCACAAGCGCGACATGCTGGCCGGCAACCTGGCCTTCGGTGAACAGCGCCGCTTGGAGCTGATCCGCGCCGCGGCCTCCGGGGCCGAGCTGCTGCTGCTCGATGAGCCGGCCGCTGGCATGAATGCCGAAGAAATCCACGACCTGGACAACCGCATCCGCAGCCTGCGCGACCAGGGACACACCATCCTGCTCATTGAGCACCACATGGAGCTGGTGATGGAGGTGTGCGACCGCGTGGCCGTGCTCAACTTCGGCCGCAAGATTGCCGAGGGAACACCCGCACAGGTGCAGGCCGACGCGCAGGTGCGCGCAGCCTATCTGGGCACCGAGGAGCTTGAACATGCTTGAGATCACCGACCTGGCCACGTCCTACGGCAAGATCGAAGCACTCAAGGGCGTTTCCCTGCAGGCCAAAGCCGGTGAAGTCACCTGCCTGCTGGGCCCCAACGGTGCGGGCAAGTCCACCCTCATGCTCACGCTGTCGGGCATTCTCAAGCCCCAGCGCGGCTCGGTGAAGTTCGAAGGCGAAGAGCTCATCGGCAAGACACCGGCCCAGATCGTGGAGCGCGGCATGGCCCTGGTGCCCGAGAACCGCTTGGTGTTCCCGGCACTCAGCGTTCGGGAGAACCTGATGGCCGGCGCCTACAAGCGGCGCGACACCGCAGGCATCAAAAGCGACGTGGAGGCCATGTTCGTGCGCTTTCCGCGCCTGAAGGAGCGCATCGAACAACTGGCCGGAACACTCTCCGGTGGTGAGCAGCAGATGCTGGCCGTGGCCCGCGCCTTGATGTCGCGCCCACGCCTGCTGCTGATGGATGAGCCGTCGGTGGGGCTGGCGCCGCTGGTGGTGGCTGAGATCTTCTCCATCATCAAGCAACTGCACCAGGAAGGCGTGAGCCTGTTCGTGGTGGAGCAGAACGCGCACATGGCGCTGAAGGTGGCGCAGCACTTCTACCTGATGGAGCAGGGTCGTGTGAGCTTCTCGGGCACACCCGGCGAGCTGGCCGATGACGACGTGATCCAGCGCGCCTACCTGGGACAAAAGAAAGCCGCCTGAGCGAGCAGCCCACATGATCGACCTCCTGCAGACCACCTTGGACGGCCTGCTGGACGGGGCTTCGTATGCACTGGTGGGCTTGGGCCTGTCACTGACCTTCGGCAGCCTGCGCCGGCTGAATTTGGCCTACGGCGCCACCGCCATGCTCGCGGCCTATCTGGGCGCGTGGTTGCACATCCGCCATCAAGCGCCTGCGTGGCTGGTGGCCCTGACCGTGGTGGCATCGGCCACGCTGATCGGCCTGTACGTGGAACGCCTGTGCTTTGCCGCCACCCGCGATGAATCCACCATGCCGCGCGGTGCCCCCATTGCCGGCGCGGACGGCCGTGAGGTGGTGGCCCTGGCTTCGAGCTTTGCCATCTGGATGCAGCTGGAGCAGCTGGCGGTCAACCTGCTGCCCCGCCACCTCAACGCCTTTCCCTCGCTGGCGGTGGCGCAGAACTGGTTTGTGCCCCTGGGCAGCAGCGAGCTGATGATTCGGCCCGACCGCCTGCTGCTGGCACTGCTGGCCACGGTGCTCACCCTGGGCTTGGCCGCCTGGCTGCAGCGCTCACGCGCGGGCCTGTCGTGGCGCTCGGTGGCCGACCACCGCACCGCCGCCCACCTCGTGGGCATGCCCGTGGCGCGGGTCCAAGCCTTCGGCTTTGCTGCCGCGTGTGCGCTGTCGGGCATCGCCGCCTTCGCGGTGCTGTCGCTGGACGGGCAGGTCACGCCCATGTTCGGAATGTGGGTGCTGTTCAAGGGCCTGGTGGCTGCCATGCTGGGTGGGCTGGGGTCTGTGCGCGGCGTGCTGTGGGGCGGGCTGGTGCTGGGCGTGGTGGAGGCCCACGCCCAGTCGCTGCTGGGCGCACAGGGCCGCGAGTTCATCACCTACGCATTGCTGTTTGCCGTGCTGGTGTGGCCCAGAAGGTCTTTGTCCGACAAGCACCCCCAGGGCTCTGCGGCATGAGCGACCGCATCTTCAACTCCACCACAGCGGCCACCGGCACCGACGGCGCAGTGGCGCAGGCCGTGCGTGCGGCGCTGTGCCACCTGCCGGGTGTGGACAACGCCGGCAGCGCGCACCTGGTGGGCGTGGCCAGCGACATGGCCATCATGTCCTTGCTGGCGCTGTCGGCCTACCTGATGCTGCTGGTGGGCCGGGTTTCCTTCGCCCAACAGGCCTTCTTTGGCGTAGGGGCCTACAGCGCCGGCGTGTTGACGGCCATGTTTGACGTGCCACTGCCCCTGGCCCTCTTGATGGCCATGGCGCTTGGCGCGCTGTGCTCGTGGCTGCTGGCCCTGCCCACCATGCGCCTGTCGGGGCTGAACTACGCAGTGGCCACCCTGGCCTTCGGCGAGATGGCCCGGATCGCCTTCAGTTGGGCGCACTGGCAAGTCACCACCCCAGAAGGGCCGGTGGGGCCCGCCGGATTGGAGGGTTTTCGGAACATCCGCTGGCTGCTCGAAAACGACCTGGCCCCCGAGGTCTACATGCTGTCCACCGTGGCCGTGGCCGTGGGCGTGGTGGGCGTGCTGATGGCCACCGAGCGCACGCGGCTGGGGGTGGGGCTGCGCATGACCGGCCAGGACGACCTGCTCACCGCCTCTCAAGGTGTGCCTGTGGAGCGCCTGCGCCTGCTGGCCGCTGCTGCGGCCGGGGCCTTGGCGGCCCTGGGTGGTGGGCTCTATGCACACCGCACCACCTGCATCGAGCCCGCTTTGTTCGGCCCCATGCTGGGTGTACACGCGGTGGGCTATGCGCTCTTGGGTGGCCTGGGCACGGCCCTGGGGCCCCTCTTGGGCGTGGTGCTGGACCTGGGCCTGCTGGACGCCACCCGCATCGTGCCCGGCTGGCGCATGGTGATCTTCGGCGGCCTGGTGGCCCTGTTTCTGCGTTGGCGCCCGCGTGGCCTGCTCGATGAAGCCACGGTGCACAGCCTCAAGCAGGGGATTCGCCGGCTGCTGATGCCACAAGGCGACGCTTCACAGCGGCCGGAGCGCCCCTATCGCACACGGCACCCCTGACGACTCCGGCTTCAGAAGCACCGATCCACACAGCGTCCCACACCCGGGACACCCCACGAGAACCCGCATGAGCCAAGACCAAATGCCACAACACCACACGCCACCCGCAGCACGCCACAGTGCGCAGAACCTGCTGCCGGAACACACCATCATCGTCACCGGTGCGGCCACCGGCATCGGCCAGGCCTTCGCCTTGGGCGCCGCTGCTCAAGGCGCCCATGTGGTGGTGGCCGACATGAATGCCGCCGACGAAACCATGGACCTGATCAAGGCACAAGGCGGCCGAGCCACCTATGCCCGGGTGGATGTGAGCGACGACGCCAGCGTGCAGGCCATGGCGGAAACGGCCGTCAAGGCCACGGGGCGCATCGACGGGCTGATCAACAACGCCGCCTATTTCCGAGAGGTCAAGCTCACGCCCTTCGAGGAGCTGGACCCTGTGATCTGGGACCGCATCTTTCAGGTGAATGTGAAGGGGGTGTGGCTGTGCAGCAAAGCCGTGATGCCGGCGATGCGCTCACGCGGCAGCGGCTCCATCGTCAACATCGCCTCAGTGGTGGCCGTGGCCGGGCAGCCCGGATACCTTCACTACGTGGCCACCAAAGGGGCGGTGCTGTCGATGACCAAGGGCCTGGCCAAAGAGTGCGGCAAAGACGGCGTGCGTTGCAACGTGATCGCACCGGGCTTCGTCATCACCGACGCGACCAAGAACCGTCCGATCGAGTGGCAGCAGAGCTTTCTGAAGGCGCGCGCGATTTCGCGCGAGCAGCGCCCCGATGACCTGGTGGGCACCGCCCTGTACTTGCTCAGCGACCTGGCGGGCTTCGTCAGTGGGCAGACCATCGTGGTCGATGGCGGCCACATCATGTACTGAGTGCCAAGAACCGGCCATCGACGAGTATCGGAACCACCATGACCACACCCATCCTGCACCACTACGCATTTTCGACCTTCTCGGAGAAAGTGCGCACCGCCCTGGGCTACAAAGGCATCCCATGGCAGTCCGTTGAGATTCCCGGTCTGCCACCAAGACCGTTTCTGGAACCCCTCACGGGTGGATACCGTCGCGCGCCGGTGCTGCAGGTGGGGGCCGACATCTTTTGCGACACGCAACTGATCCTGCCCACGCTCGACCGGCTCTTTGCGCACACACCGGCATTGCTCCCGGCCGCGCACGAGGGGATGGCCCGGGGCTTGGGTTTTGCCTGGGAACGCCAGATGTGGATCCCGACCATTGGCGTGCTGGTGCACTACATCGGTGAGCACATTCCCCCAGAGTTCATCAAGGACCGCAAGGAAGGCTACTTGGGCATCGACATCAGCAAGTCAGCGATGGCCCCCACGTTCGAGCAACACGTGCAGTTCCTGCGCGCACAGTACGCATGGCTCAAGCAAGCGCTCAAGGGCCGCTCGTTTCTGTTTGGCGACTCCCCCACGACGGCCGATCTGTCGATCTGGCAAACCATCTTCCTGCTGCGCAAGAACTGTCCGCCCGAGGTGGACGACCTCTTGGGCCTGCACCCGCTAAAGCCCTGGTACGACCGTATCGCAGGGTTTGGGCATGGCCAACACACCGAGCTGTCTCAAGAGCAGGCCTTCGAAGCCGCCAAAGGAGCTGACCCACAGCCCGTGACGCACCTGCAGACCGATGGTGACCCGGGTGGCTTGAAGGCCGGATGCATGGTGACGGTCACGCCCGAGGACAACGCGCGGGTGCCCGTACGCGGCACGTTGATCGCTGCCGGCGAGCACGAGGTGATCATCCACCGCCGCGACGAGCATGCCGGCAACCTGCACATCCACTTCCCGCGGCTGGGCTACGAGGTGTCGGCGGCCTAAACCACCGCGGGCGCACAGCCATCCCTTCATTCCGAACACCCTTGCACACAACCAACACCCCACAACCACACAAGACCATGAACACCCTTGAAGCCAACAAGCAACTCTGCCGTGACTACTTCACTGCTTTCCTCAAGCGTGACACCGAATGGATGCAGCGCCACATTGCCCCCACCTTCGTCAGACACGACCCGGGGCTTCCCTTTGAAGTCCGTGGGCCACAAGGTGTGGCGCAGCTGCATGACGCGCTGATGCCCGCCTTTCCGGACATGAAGCTTCCGCTGTTGGACTTCGTGGCCGAAGGCGAGAAGGTGTTGGTGCGCCTGCGGGTCCAGGCCACACACACCGGACCCTTTGGTGACATGGCGGCCACTGGAAAGTCCATCGACATCGACGTGCTCGACCTCTTCCAGATCCGCGACGGCGTGCTCATCGAACACTGGGCACTGCTGGACAATCTGGGCATGCTCAAGCAACTCGGCGCCATCGCCTGACCGAGGAGAACGTCATGCAACTGCTGGCCAACACCACATCCCCTTATGTGCGCATCGCCCGCATCGCGCTGATCGAAAAGGGCCTGAACGTCGACCCCACCATCGTGGACCCGTGGGCCGACGACACCCGGCTGCGCGCGGCCAATGCGGCCACGCGCGTGCCGACGCTGGTGCTGGACGACGGCACCCCGATTGCCGAGAGCATGGGCATCGTGATGTGGCTGCAGGCCACACGCCCAGCACCGGCCCATGCCGACCTGATCGGCTCGGATGCTGCCGGCGTGCTCTCACGCGCCGGCGTGGCCTTGGGTGTGATCGATGCGGCCGTGCACACCATCATCATCCGCAAGGTCACGGCGCCCGTGTTGTTCGATGAAACCCCCGTCGGCTTGCGCCGCCGCCGCACGATGGCTGAAGGCATGCAGCGCCTTGAATCATTGGCCGCAGCCGGCCAGATCCGCAGCAGCGGCGCCCCCACACTCGACGGCATCTGTGCCGTCACGGCCATCGACTACCTCAACTTCCGCTTCGCCGATGCGCCCTGGTTGCCGGCCATGCCGGCGCTCAATGCCCTGAGCACATCCCTGAGGGAGCGGCCATCGGTGGCCCAGACCATGCCGTTTGTGGCCAGCTGAGCCGAACTAGGCGCCCTTTGCGCAGGACCCCAAATGCTGCACCAGCAGCGCCAGGGGGGTTCCCGCGGCGGGCTCGGCCCGCGTGACCAGGCTCATGCGGCGCTGCGCCCATTCGTCTTGGAGTGGCAGCACGCGCAACGACATGGCTGGCGCAAAGCTGTGCGCCGCAGCCAGCGGCAACACGCCGATGCCCAGCCGCGCCTCCACCGCGCGGCACACGGCTTCAAAGCTGCGCACCTGCACACGCAGCACCATGGCCCGCATCAGGTGCGAGGCCTGTGCCGCCAACAGCCGCGTGAGCGTGCTGCTGCCCTCCAGGCCAATCAAGTCCCGGTCCAGCAGGTCTTCAAACTTCAGGCCATCGCTGGGCAGGGTTTCGTCGTGCCGCACCACGGCGGCCAATTGGTCGCCGCGGTAGGGCTGCACATGCAGGCCCTGCACATCGGCACCCTCGACGATCACCCCCAGGTCGATTTCGCCGCCGCGCACGCGCTTGACGGCGTCTTCACTCCAGCACTCTTCCAACACCAGTCGGATATCGGGGTGAACCGACTGAAACGCCGCCACATCGGCCGGCAGGAACTGCGTCATGGCGGAGGTGTTGCCATGCACCCGCAGCACGCTGCGCGAGCCCTGGGTGTAGTTGGCCATCTCCGCGCGCATGTGGTTGACCGTGGCAATCACATCGCGGGCCAGCAGGAAGAGCTGTTCCCCGGCCGGTGTCAGCTCCAAGCCCCTGGAGTGGCGTTCGAAGAGCTGCGACTTGAACTGGTGTTCCAGCAAGGCCAGGCGACGGCTGGCCGCCGGCACGGTGATGAAGCTGGCCTCGGCCGCGCGGGTGAGGTTGCGCATCTCGGCAGCACGCACAAACAGTGCCAGGGAATCGAGGTCGGGCAGCATGCCGTGATTCTTGCACCCCCATCGGTGTACCCATTGAGGGCAAACCTCAGGGCTCGGCCTTGCCGCCTGCGCAAGCCGCCCTTGCCCTGATTTCAATTCACGGCGGCCACCGCGGCTTCTACAGTGCAGCCAGCAAATCAATCACCCCTGCGCCCTGTTTGGGCGCCCGCACACCAGCCAGGAGAATGTCCATGAAGCAGCTTTTCATCGGTGGCCGTTGGATGGCCGCACAAGACGGCCGAACCCTGCCCGTGGTGAACCCCGCTGATGGCCAGACCTTCGACCAAATCCCAAGAGGCACGTCGCACGAGGTGGACCTGGCCGTGAAGGCTGCGCGAAGCGCCCTGGAAGGGGCCTGGGGCAAGCTCACGGCCACCGAACGCGGCCGCCTGCTGATCCAGTTGGGCAACAAGGTCTTGGACCACCACGCCGAACTGGCGGCCCTGGAGGCCCAAGACACCGGCAAGCCCATGACCACCGCGCGCAACGACATCACCGTGCTGGCGCGCTATTTCGAGTTCTACGGCAGTGCGGCCGACAAATTGCACGGCGAGGTCATCCCCTTTCTCAACGGCCACCATGTGGTGCTGATGCGCGAACCCCTGGGCGTCACGGGTCACATCATTCCCTGGAACTACCCGGCGCAGATGCTGGGCCGCACGATTGCGCCAGCCCTTGCGGCAGGCAACGCGGTGGTGCTCAAGCCCGCCGAAGACACCTCGCTGTCGGCTCTTCGGGTGGCCGAGTTGGCCGCTGAAGTCGGCTTCCCGGAGGGCTCCATCAACGTGGTCACCGGCTTGGGCGAAGAAGCCGGCGCTGCGCTGGCGGGCCACCCGGGCATCGACTTCATTTCCTTCACCGGCTCCAACGAAGTGGGCACCCTGGTGCAGCAAGCGGCTGCCAAGAACGCGGTGAAGTGCGTGCTGGAGCTGGGGGGCAAGTCGCCGCAGATCGTCTTCGAAGACGCCGACATCGAACGCGCCGTGCCCATCATCGTGCGCGCCATCGTGCAAAACGCGGGGCAAACCTGCACCGCCGGCAGCCGGCTGCTGGTGCAACAAAGCGTGTACGACCGCGTGGTGGAGCAGGTGGCCGCCGCCTATGCCAAGGTGCGCGTGGGCACGCCCGAGATGGACTTCGACTGTGGGCCCGTGATGAACCCCGCGCAACAGGCCCGCGTGAACCGATACATCACCGCAGCAAGGCCGCCGGCATTCCCGTGCTGGCGCAGGACACGATCGCCGGCGGTGTGTCACCCGCGGGCCTTTAAGCCACCCCGCCCTTCTTCGGCCCGGTGCCGCGTGATGCGCAACTGGCCTGCGAGGAGGTGTTCGGCCCGGTGCTGGCGGCCTTCCCGTTCAAGGACGAAGCCGACGCCATCGCACTGGCCAACGGCACACCCTACGGCCTCCTGGCGGCGGTGTGGACCGAAAACGGCAGCCGCCAAACGCGCGTGGCCAAGGCCGTGAAGGCCGGTCAGCTCTTCATCAATTGCTACGGCGCCGGTGGTGGGGTGGAGTTGCCCTTTGGCGGCACCAAGCGCAGCGGCCACGGCCGTGAAAAGGGCCTCCTGGCGCTCGAGGAAATGAGCACCACCAAGACGGTGATCCAGTACCACGGCTGAACGGGCTTCTGGCGCAGCAGCAGGCGGCGCGGCCCGTGGAGCAGGGCCACGCTAGCGCTGCTGCGCCAACAGTGCCTGTGCGCGCAGCAGAACGGGCCTGTCGACCATCTTGCCGTCCACCGCCACGGCCGCGCCGGCTGAGGCCTCACAGGCGGCCTCCACACGCTGCGCCCAGTCGATCTCGGCGGGGCTTGGGCTGAAGGCCGCGTTCACCGGCCCCACCTGCTGCGGGTGGATGCACAGCTTGCCGCCAAAGCCCAGGGCACGGGCACGCGCAGCATCAGCGGCCACCACCTCCGGGTTGGCCACTTCCACCGTCACGCCATCCAGCGGCGCGGGCAGCCCAGCCAAGCGAGAGGCCAGAACCAAGCCGCTGCGAAACACCAGCAGGGCGTCGCCTTCACCGCTGATGCCCAGGTCCAGTTGAAAGTCGATGGAGCCAAAGGCCAGCCGCTTGACCGCGGGATGAGACGCCACGTCGTCGCGCCGCGCGTAACCTTCAGCCGTCTCGATCAGCGCCACCAGTGGCTTGCGCCCACACGCCTCGAAGGCCGCCTGCATCTGCTGCGCGCTCTCGGCCTTGGGCACCACCACCGCCTGCACCGCCGCATGGCGGGCGCACAGGGCCAGGTCTTGATCGCTCCACGGCGCGCCGGTGTTCACGCGAACCCACAGTGCCGGGCCAGCAGAAGGGGCCGTGGCGCTGGCGCGGTGTTGGTGTGCCAGCGCCACATCCAAGGCCGCGCGTGCCGAGTCCTTGTCTTGCGGTGCCACCGCATCTTCCAGGTCCACGATGACCGCATCGGCCCCGCTGGCCAGGGCCTTGGGGATGCGGTCGGCTCGGGTGGCGGGCACGAAGAGGGCTGCGCGTGCGCCCAGGCCCATAGCTGCGGCAGTGGCTTTGGAGCTCATGCCCCGAGCATGCCTGCCCGGGGCGCTGTGCGCCATTGCAAAGCGGCGAAGGTGGACTTAGGCCGCCGTCAAGGCGCGGCCTTTGAGCCGTCGCCACAAGCCCATCGCCATTCGCCACACCATCCGCAACAGCACCAAGGTGGCCAGGATCTCCAGCCCCGTCACCACCACCGCCCAAGGCGTGCCTCTGGCCTGGTTGCGCCGGTTGAACTTCTCGAACAGATGGTCACGCATCAGCTCGATGGAGTCGTAGAAGCTGGGGATCACCAACAGCGTGAGGATGGTGGAGGTGATGGTGCCGCCAATGATGGCCACGGCCAGGGGCCGGTAGAACTCTCCCCCTTGTCCCATGCCAATGGCCACCGGCAGCATGCCCGCAATCAGCGCAAAGGTGGTCATCAAGATCGGCCTCAGGCGCTTGCGTCCAGCGGTCATCAAGGCCTCTTCGCGGTCTACCCCTTCGGCTTCCAGCACCCGCGCCGCATCCAGCAGCAAGATGGCGTTTTTCGCCACCAAACCCATCAGCATGATCACCCCGATCAGGCTCATCAGGTTCAGCGTTGAGCCCGTCAACAACAGGGCCACCACCACCCCAATCAGGGACAGCGGCAGTGAGAGCATCACCGCCAGCGGCGCGGTGAACGAGCCGAACTGCATGACCAGGATCAGGTACATGAGCGCCACACCCGACACCAAGGCAATGCCCATCTGCTTGAAGACTTCCTGCTGGTCCTTGGAAGCCCCGGCCAGGTCGATGTCGTAGCCCGGCGGGAAATTCATGGACTTGGCCAGCTTCACCGCATCGGCCGTCACCTCGCCCGGCGAGCGGCCCTGCACATTGGCCGCCACCCCCACACTGCGCTTGCCGTCGATGTGCTCGATACGGGACGGGGCCTTGCCCATGGTCACGGTGGCAATCTGCGCCAGAGGCACGGTTTGCCCTGTGTTGCCGATGGGCACGGGCAGTCGCTCGATGTGGCTGGCATCCAACCTATCGGCGGGCATCAGCCGCACGGCCACATCACGGGCTTCGCCCGAGGGGTCTACCCAATCACCCGCTTCCACACCGGCAAACGCCACCCGCAGGGTGCTGGTCACATCGCCCGTGGAGATGCCCAACGCCGCCGCCAATCCGCGGTCCAGCTCAATCTGCAACTCGTTCTGTGGGGACTGCAGCGACAAAGAAACATCCACCGCACCGGGCACTTGCCGCAAGCGGTCCATGTAGTCTTCCGTCAACTGCAGCAGCTTGCGCGAGTCCGGGCCCGTGAAGCGCACCTGAACCGGCTTTTGTGCGCCACCGGCCAAATCGTCCAGCACCGAGTACTCCGCACCCACCAACACTTCAATCTTGCTGCGCAGGTCCTTGGCCACCTCGACCGTCAAGCGCTTGCGGGACTTTCGATCCCCAATGTCCACGTAAACGCGGCCGCCATTGACGTTGACCTGCGCATTGGTGGCCTGCGTCTCGGGCAACTCGCGTGCGAGTGCGGCTGCGGCCTCCACCTTGCGCCGCGCGTACTCCAAGCTCGACGACGGCGGCGTGCGCACGTCGATGGCCAAGACGCCGTAGTCCGAAACCGGCAGGAAGCTGGTTCCACCAAACTTGCCCTGCAAGGCAATCGCGCCCACGAAGCTCACCAGCGCGAACATCGTCATCCACCGTCGGTGGTGAAGCGCCCACTCGATCACGCGGCCATAACGGTCAGCCTGGTGGTCAAACCAGTCATTGAAACGCTGCAGCAGACGCGTCAGACCCTTCTTGGGCGCATGCTCGTGGCCCGGCGGGTCGCCCCAGTAGGCCGACAGCATCGGGTCCAGCGTGAAGGAAATCACCAAGCTCACCAGCACCGAAGCCACCACCGTCAAGCCGAAGGGCCTGAACCATTCGCCTGAAATGCCGGGCATGAAGGCCACCGGAATGAACACCGCCACGATAGAAAACGTGGTGGCCGCCACTGCTAGGCCGATCTCGGCCGTGCCCTGCAACGCCGCCGTCACCCGGTCGGCACCACGCTCCAAGTGTCGCACGATGTTCTCGCGCACCACGATGGCGTCGTCGATCAGCACGCCGATGGCCAGGGACAAACCCAAGAGCGTCATGAAGTTGAGCGTGAAACCGCACAACCACACCGCAATGAAGGAGGTCAGCACCGAGGTGGGCAGGGACAGGGCCGTGATCAGGGTGGATCGCCAGGAGTTCAAGAACACATACACCACGAACACCGTGAGCACAGCGCCCAAGACCAAGGCCTCGATGACGTTGTTGAGGCTGCGTTGGGCGTTCTTGCCGCCGTCTTCGGTGATGGCAATCGACGTGCCCTCGGGCAGTTCGGCCTGTATGGTCTTGACCAAGGCCCGGACCTCATCGGCCACCGATACCGTGGAGGCCTCGCGCGAACGAACGATCGACATGCCGACATTGGGCTGCCCATTGCGCTGGCTGAGCGACGTGACTTCCGCAAACCCGTCTTGAATCACCGCCAACTGGCCCAGGCGAACCAGCTCTGCGCCGTTGCGCCGCACCACGATCTGTGCAAACTCTTCGGGCTTTTCCAGTCGGCCCAAGAGGCGAATGCTTTGGTCTTCGAGCGTGCCGCGCACCTTGCCCACAGGGGCAGCGGCATTCTGTTGGCGCAGGGCGTTGATCACCTCGTTGACGGTGACGTTCAACTCCCGCATCTTCTGCGCCTGCAGCAACACGCTGAGCTCACGGCGCAGGGCGCCGTACACATTCACCTGCGCCACGCCGGAGAGTGCTCGAAACCGGTCGGCCAACTGGTCTTCCACCAGCCGAGAAATCACGGCATGGGTCTGGGAGCTGGAAGACACCGCCACCTGCATGATGGGTTGGGCCGAGGGATCGATGCGCACGATCACCGGCTCACGGATTTCGGTGGGCAACTTGTAGCGCACCGACCCCAGGGCATTGCGAACCTCGTCAGCCCCCTCCACGAGGTCCTTGCCGAATTCAAAGAAGACCTGCAAAGAGGCCCCGCCTTCGTTGGCAGCCGAGCGCACCTCACGCACCCCCGTGACCGACTGGAATGATTTCTCCACCCGGTTGAGCAGTTCGCGCTCCACGGTTTCAGGGGATGCGCCGGGATAGGGAATGTTCACCACCAACAGCGGCAGTGCCACATCGGGACGTTCATTGACCTTGAGCTTGCTCAAGGCCAGCAAGCCCAGCGCCATCAGGCCCAAGATGATCACCACCGTGGCCACCGGCCGGCGGACACTGAAGTTCGACAAAAACATGGCTCAGCCCTCGCGCACGGTGTAGCGCTGGCCATCCACCGGACGGCTGCCCGGGCTGCGCAACACCTGGTCGCCGGCTTTCAAGCCCTGGGTCACCACGAACAGGCCCGTGCGCACATCGCGCGGCGCCACCGTAACCTGCACGCGCTTGAGCGTGCCGCCCTGCAGGGCCCACACCGTCATCTTGTCGCCGTCGCGCACCAGGGCGGTCTCTGGCAGTGCCAAAACGGTGGGCGCCTGCACATCCACCGAACCCTCTGCGTACAAACCGGCAATCAAGCCGCTGCGGCCCGCGCCGCTGGGCAAATCCACCACCACCGCCACCTGGCGAGACACGGGCTGGGCCACCGAATCAATGCGGCGGATGCGCCCCTCGCGATCGGCTGGCTCCACACCCTGAACCCGAACCTTCACGGCCTGACCCACGCGCAGCTCGCCCACCCGCTCGGCCGGCACCAGGGCCTCCATCCGCAGGCTGGCCGGGTCGATCACCTGAACCAACTCCTTGCCCATGGTGGCCGTGTCGCCGGACGACACCTTGCGCGAGGCCACGATGCCATCAAAGGGCGCACGCACCTCGGTACGCTCCAGTTGTTGGCGCGCGGTGGCCACACGGGCCTTGGCCGCCACCTGCTCGCTTTGCGCCAGGTTGCGGCGAACCTCCGCATCCTCCATGGCTTGCACCGAACTCATGCCCTGGGCCTGCAGCGACTTCAAGCGCTGAAAGGTGCGCTCAGCGCCTTCAAAAGAGCGCTCGGCCGCGCGCAAGGCCTCCTCGGCAGACAGCAAGGCATCTCGGATCGCCGCATCGTCGAGCTTGACGAGCAACTCGCCACGCTTGACGGGCTCGCCGTTGTCGCGCAACACCCGCTGCACCACGGATCCCACTTCGGCCCGCAAGTCGGCTCGGCGCTCGGCCTGGATGGCGCCCGTCAACACCGGCGCGGTGGCCGCAGCCCCGCTGCGCCCGGCCACCCAAATGTCCTCGCGGCCCAAGCTCAGGGCAGCAGGCTCGGCCTTTTGCGTGCCTTGGGCCTCGCGGGCGGCCTGCGGCTTGTCGGCGCCACCGCAGGCGGCCAAGATTGAAACGGCGCACAACGAAGCCAGGCCCAAAGAGGCCTTCATCCATCCATGATTCAAGTTTGTTCTCCGCTCAAAGGGCGAGGGCCCATGGGACCGCAAACGCCCTCGATCCTTCCAGCGCCTTGCGACAAGGTGCAGCTGGGGCCGACGGGCGGTGCAAAAGACGAAGGATAAACCCTGGGGTGGTCGCCCGCACGGGCGGGCTGCTCAGCGGGGCAGCAAGCGGGCTTGGGACAAGTCCACCCCCACCATCAGTGCTTGCCCCGGCAGGCGCTCGGCTTGGCCCGCGCGGTGCGGCTCGTCCACCTGCAGCGTCCAGCCTGGAGTACCGGGCAGCGCCAGGTGGTAGCGCAAGAAGGCCCCAAGGAACTCGCGGTCTTGCACCTGGGCCTGCATCCACAGATGGGTGGCGGCAGCCGGCACGCCGGGCTCCTGCAGCACCGCATGGTGCGGGCGGGTACACAGCCAGGCAGCAGCGCCACGGGCCAAGCCCGCGCCCGCGCCGGCAGCGGGGCGCAGCGCACAAGAAGCGGGGGCTTCAGGCAGCCCCGGGATCGAGACCCGCCAGCTCCCGTGTGGGCCCTCGAGACCTTCGGGCTGGGCCTCGACCACCACGGGCACCGCGTTCATCGTGCCCACAAAGTGCGCCACGAACGCATTGGCCGGCTCCTCGTACAGCTGCATGGGCGTGCCCACCTGCTGCACCACGCCCTGGTCCAGCACCGCCATGCGGTCGGCCGTGGTCATGGCCTCTTCCTGGTCGTGGGTCACAAAAATGGTGGTCAGCCCCAGCCGCCGCTGCAGCGCCAGCAGCTCTTGGCGCATCTGCACCCGCAAGGTCTTGTCCAGGTTGGACAAGGGCTCATCGAGCAACAGCACCTGCGGCTCCACCACCAAGGTGCGCGCCAGGGCCACGCGCTGCTGCTGGCCGCCTGAGAGCTGCGAGGGTCGCCTCTGCCCATAGGCCGACAGTCCCACCAGCTCCAAGGCCGCCCCCACCCGGGCATCGGTCTGCGCTTTGTCCACGCGGCGCTCCACCAAGCCGAAGGCCACGTTGTCCCACACGCTCAGGTGCGGCCACAAGGCGTAGTTCTGGAACACCAGGCCCACCGGGCGCTGCCAGGTCTCCAAGGGCGTGATGTCCTGCCCGTCCACCAAGAGTTGTCCCTGGGTGTGCCGGTTGAAGCCCGCGATCAGGCGCAGCAGCGAGCTCTTGCCCGAACCCGAGGGGCCCAACAAAGCGAAGAACTCACCCGGCGCAATGTCCAGGCTCACATCCCGCAGCACCTCGGTGGCGCCATAGGACAGGCGGATGTGGCGGCACTGAACACTGACCTTCTTCATGATTGAACCTTTTGCGCCTGCGACCGCTCCACCACCACATGCGACACATAGGTGCCCACCGCCACCACGGCGATGGCCAGCACCCCCAAGGCCGCACCCGGGCCTCGCCCAGCCACGCTTTGCATGTACAGGTAAATGCCGTAACTCATGGGCGCCTGCGAGTCTGCAGACACCAAGAGAATCGTGGCTGACAACTCAACGGCTGCAGTGATGAAGCTGGTCACAAAGCCGGCCAGGATGCCACCGCCCATGAGCGGCACCACCACGCGCCGAATGGTGCTCGCGCGCGTGGCGCCCAGGCTTTGCGCGGCCTCTTCCAGTGACACATGCAGCTGTTGCAGGGCCGCCATGCAACTGCGCAGCGCATAGGGCAGCCGCCGCACCGCATAGGCCAGCATGATGGCCACCCAAGTGCCGGTGATCAGCATCTCGGTGCCCGGCACCGTCACCCCCTTGAACAAGCGCAGAAAGCCGATGGCCAACACGATGCCCGGCACCGCAAGCGACGCCGTGGCGATCCAGTCCAGCCACTGCCGCGCCGGCAGCTGTGTGCGCAAAATCAGGTAGGCAATCGTCACCCCCAGCACCACATCCAAGAGCGCGGCCAGGCCGCAGTACAGCAAGGTGTTGCGGATCATGCCGCTGCTCTCGCTGAAGACCGTGGCGTAGTGGGCCAGCGTGTAGGCGTCGGGCAGCGGCGAAAAGCTCCAGACCTTCGCAAACGACAGCAGCAACACGCCCACGTGCGGCGACAAGGTCACCAGCAGCACCAAGCCGATCCAGGCATACGCCCCCACCGACCCCCACCACGACAGCTCGCGGCGCTGCAAGCCGGTGCCCCCTTTTTGCAGCGTTGAAAAGTCACGCCCCTTTAGGGCCTGCGCCGACAGGGCCATGGCCGCGATCGAAAACCCGATCATGATCACACTGATCACATAGCCCAGTGGGTCTTCCAGGCCCACCTGTGTGATGCGCAGATAGGCCTGGGGCGCCAAGAGGTTGGTCTGCCCCATCACCAAGGGCGTGCCCAGGTCGTCGAACACCTTCACAAACACCAAGGACGCGCCGGCCACAAAGCCCGGCAGGGACAGCGGAAACACCACGCGCCAAAACAGCCGCCAGCCCCGGCAGCCCAGGTTCAGCGCCGCCTCTTCCATTGCGCCGTCAATGTTGCGCAGCGCCACGGTGAGGTTCATCAGGATGAAGGGGAAGTAGTGGATGGCCTCCACGAACACCACCCCGTTCAAACCCTCCATGATGGGCAGGGTGAAGCCCAGGTACTCCTGCAGCAGCAGGTTGACCGTGCCGCTGCGCCCGAAGATGAGCTGCAGCGACACCGCGCCCACAAAGGGCGGCATGATCAGCGGCAACACGCCCAGTGTTTGAATCAAGAGCGCGCCGCGAAACTTGAAGCGCACCGTGAGCACGGCCAGCGGCACCGCCAGCACCGCGGCCCACAGCGCCGACATCAGCGCCACGTACAGGCTGTTGAGAAAGGCCTCGCGCATCAGCGCCTGGCCGAAGAAGGCGGCGAAATGGCTGAGGGTGGGGTGGTTGTTGGCGTCCAAAAACGCGGTGACGAACACCAGGCCCACCGGAAACACAAAGAACAGCAGCAAGAAGGCCAGCACCAAGCCGCCGGCCGCCCACACCCCCAAACCGTGGCGCATCGGCTGGGCTTACTTCAGCGCGGCCAGGGCCTGCTCAGCCAGACTGCGGGCGCGCTCGTAGTTTTGCTTGGCGCTGGTGTTCCAGTGGTTTTCCAGCGCGGTGACGCCCTTGTTCACCGCCGCGTCCTTCTTGTTGGCGGCAAACATCGCCAAGAAGGCCTGGTCACCCACTTTGGCCGTGTCCACCACGGGGGTGTAGGCCGCTTGGCGCGCGTCCTTGAGCAACTGCGCCGCCTTGGGGTTGGGCTTTTTGGCCAGCGCCGCCTCGGCGGCGTGGATGGCCTTGGTGGCGGCCTGCAGCTCCTTCAGGCGAAAGGTGATGGTTTGGTCAAACACCGCCGACACCACGTTGTAGCGGGCTTCGCTGAGGTCGGAGTTGAACTGCACCTTGGCGCGCTTGGCAATCTCAAAGGGGTTGGGATAGCCCGCGGGAACCTTGACGCCAGCGGCCGCCATGGCCTCCGGCGGCAGGATGGGCAGGCGCGAAATCTTGGGGTCGTACAGCAGCTGCTGCCCCTCCAGCGAGACGCTGTAGCTGATGAAGCGCTTGGCCTCGTCCTTGTTTTTCGCGCCCACCACCAAGCCGATGTTGGCCGGCACCACGCTGGGCACATCGGGGTAGTGGAAGTCCACCGGAAAGCCCGAATACTTGCCCGCCAGCCCGAAGAAGTCGATGACCAGGCCGATGCCGAACTGGCCGTTGTTCACACCGTCGGGCACCCCGAAGCTGCGCTCGGTGATGGCCGCACAGTTGCCCGCGATCTGCAGCAACTGCGACCAGCCCTTCTCCCAGCCCTCGCCTTGCAGCAGCGTTTCCACCGTCAGGTGGGTGGTGCCCGAGCGCGAAGGCGAGCTCATGGCCAGGTGGCCGAAGTACACCGGCCGGACCAGCTCGGCCCACTGCTTGGGCGGGGGCAGCTTGTTGGCCGCCACGTAGCGCGTGTTCCACATGATCCCGTAGCCGGCCAGGGCTTGACCCAGGTACTTCAGGTCCGACGGGTTGATGGGATAGGCCCCCACCTTGGCCGGTGCGGCCTTGTTCACCAGGTCGGGGATGGCCTCCAGCAGGCCTTGACCGGCCAGCACCTCAAAGGCGTCGGGCGCAGAGGCCCAGAACACATCCGGCCGCTGGCCTGCGGGCAGTTCCCGGATGTAGGCCATGCCCTGAACGGTGTTCTTGTTCAGGATCTCCAGCCGAATGCCGGGGTGGGCCCGTTCAAAGGACGTCTTGTAGGCCTGGGTCAGCTCCTTGGGGAAGGAGGTGACGACGGTGACAGTGCCGGCCTGGGCTGCGCCGCCGCTTGCGCACGCCAGCACCGCCACGGCCAGGGCGACCCAAGGAGAAGACAACTTTGACCCGGCTTGCATCGTGACGCTCCATCCACACAGAAACGCCGTAATGCTATCGACAGATGGCACCGAAACAGGCCGCGTCTGCACGGGGACTTCCCGTATGGTGCTTCCGTCACCAGACGAGGCACTATCCTTCCCCACCATGAGCAAGGCCAGCGATTCCAACACCCCGGGCGTCTCCAGCGCCTTCACCCCACAGGGCAGCACCCACATGGCGCAGGTCGAAGCTGACCGCATCATCGTGCGTGGCCAGGACCTGTGCCGTGATGTCCTGGGCCAGCAGTCTTTCACCGCCTACTTCCTGTTTCTGCTCACCGGCCAACCCCCCAGTACCCTGCTGGTCCGCGCCGCCGACGCCACGATGGTGGCCATTGCCGAACACGGCCTCGTGCCGTCGGTACAAGCCGCACGCATGACCCATGCCGCCGCGCCCGATGCGCTGCAGGGTGCTGTGGCCGCCGGGCTCTTGGGCTGTGGCCCCGTGATCCTGGGGGCTTCTGAAACCGCCGGGCTGCTGCTGGCGCGCATCGTCGAGGCCTGCACCAGCCGCCTGCCCAACCCCCAGGCCCGCGTGGCCAATGCCCAGGATCTGCTCAGCGCCATCGCCGCCGAGCAGCTTCAGGCCCTCAAGGCTGCCCGCGCACCCCTGCCGGGCTTCGGCCACCCGGTGCACAAACAGGGCGACCCGCGGGCCGACAAGCTGCTCGCCCTGGCCGATGAATGGGGCCTGGCCGGCGCACACGTGGCCGCCCTGCGCGCGCTGGCCTCGCAGGTGCTGCCGGTCTATGGAAAGCCCTTTCCAATGAACGTGTCGGCGGCCATTCCCGCGCTGCTGCTGGACGCGGGCTACCCCATCGGCGCGCTCAAGGGCATCCCGCTGTTGGCGCGCACCGCCTCGCTGGTGGCCCATCTGCTGGAAGAGCAGGCCCGTCCGATCGGCTTCAAGCTGGCTGCTGCTGCCGACCGCGCCATGCACTACGACGGCCCACTGCCCGGCCCCACCCCGTGATCCCACCCCTGGACGTGCTGCGCCGCTTTGCGGCGCATGACTTCTCGCTGGACGGTTT
>JACCEC011630090.1_pt1 | contig 30409 bp, 16 predicted proteins | sample 7450121 | NCBI WGS metagenome assembly JACCEC01 (sample SAMN15323455, study PRJNA562643) | freshwater metagenome | isolation source: river surface water | place: USA:Blue River Watershed | collected 2017-08-18 | reverse complement strand
GATGTAGCCTTTGTCAATACATCGAATATTGGTTCATTCTTGACACGCGATTCATCAAATAATATCACGTTTGGAGGTCAAGCGGGTATGGGGAATATTTATATTGGAAGTCCAAATAGTCCAAATCAGAATATTTATATTGGAGGCCCCGGAGATAATATCAATATTGGAGGAAATGTGACATATATAACATCGAATATCACACAAATTAGCGATCCGACGTTCACATTGAATAAAGGTGGTACCACATTTAATGGTTCCGGTTTGGAAATAGAGAATAATGGATCGATCGCCGCGTCATTGAAGCTCGATAGCGCCGGAAATTGGATTGTAAGCGATGGAAATACAGGAGTTTACAACCTACACTCGATCGGAATGGGCGATTACACGGGAACGGGATATACACTCAAAGCCGACATCGCACAAATCACCGGAAATCTGAGTGCTGGAAATGTAAATACGGGAAATGCAAATATTTCGGGAAATCTCGCTGTCGGTGGTTATGATTCGACTTATCATCGAATGCGTGTCGATGGTAATGTTCATTTCGGTATAAATAATAATTATGATATCAATAAATATGGCATCGTCACGGTAACAACTGCCGATGCGGATGGTACATCGGCACTTGCACTGGTACGAAAAGATAATTATGTATGGAAAGTCGGATATAAGAATGACGGTAGCAATGATCTATATGTATACGATGGTACAGGTGGTGTGCGATTGACGGCTGGAAATTCGCAGAATTGGTCTACACCATCGGATCGTCGTTTTAAGAAGAATATTTCCGAAATCTATGGTGCGTTGGAGAAGATCCGTGAAATCCGGGGTGTTTATTATAACTATTTGACGGATCCGGAGGGATCCGAGCGCAAAGTGGGTGTGATTGCGCAAGAGTTGTATGCGGTGCTTCCGGAAGTTGTGGATATGCCTGTGAAAGAGGAGAATCCGATGACGGTGCGCTATTCGGAAATCGTAGCACTACTTATTAATGGTATGAAAGAGATGGATCGCCGATTGATTGCGATTGAAGAACAATTACATATGTTATAATCTTTTACATGGTGAGTTTTGATAGATCAAATCATAATATAGTTATTATAGTATTTATGATATGGTATTTATGATATTTATGATATTTATGATTTGATATTTATGATATTTATGATATTTATGATATGATATGGTACATTCGTATGATTGCGTTTAAGCGGATCCCACAAAGTGCTTCTTGACGTGCTTCTCAAGAGCCTCATAGGTGAGCTCCAGAGCATCAGCTTCCGAGAGGGAGAAGAGCGTCCGGAGGCTCGCATCCAGAGTAAAGCTGTTCTTCTTGGTGTCCCAAATCTGGAGATCATTCTCATAGGTATACTTTGCCACGCTAAGGACCGCGTCAGTGATGCTCATCTTTGTACCGTGAGCCACCTTCAGGAAGTCAGCCAGCTCGTCTGAGATCGCAAAGGCAACCATCTTGAACTCGCCCTTCAGGGTATTCGCAAGCTGGACTTTCTCCACGAAGTAGTTCATAATGCCCATCACCATATCGTATTGATTGATGGTGTTAGCATCCCGTAGACGGAAGACCTTACGCAGGTTCTTACCATCGCTACCCTCGCTCAGATTCACCATATTTCCCTTCATCAGCTTGCGGACACGAATGTATTCGTTCACCTGGTTCTCCAGGTCAAAGCGGTTCATCGGAGTTCCAGTAGGAATCTCCAGGAGATTACACAGCTCATTGGGGAGAGGATAGGTCTCTGGCTTAATCAGCGCACGGAGACGGAAGAGCTTAGTAAGCTTCGTCTCCTCGTCATCCGTGATAGCCAGATCCTTGTTAAAGATCAGCTTCTCCCATGAAGCCTCAATGAAATGGATGTTGTCGCGGACGTACTTCTTTCCAATGCGCTCAATTTCCGTGCGCGGCATCTTAGTATCACGAGGAACCTCAATGAAATCGCAGAGATCATCCGGGATCGCGATCAGCATGTTCTGCTCAAGAAGATCACGGGAGAGCATGATCTGAGTTCCGCGGGGGATCTCGATGGAATCACAAACCTCGTTAGGGAGGGTAATCTGGGGAGCGAAGACAGTAGTAGCCATTGTAAAGTTATTGATCTTTAATAAACATCTCTTTGTATTTACCTATGATATGTCAAAAAAATCGTTTTTTCTGACATATGTATCTTTTACACCTTTTGACATTTAAAACGCCGACTTTTTTTATAAAAAAATAAGAATTTTAAATATCAAAAAATGTTTGGTTTTAACCTAAAAAACAATAGAGTAATCTTACGATTACTCAATCGTTAGACTAATTCCATTTTTAGAAATGGCATCTAACTTACTTAATTTTTTATTTTTCGTTATTTTTGATTTATCTTTAACTTCAATATCTTTAATTTCATCATTTATACTTTTATTTTTGTGTTCTCTACAAAAATTAGCATTTCTTGATTTTTTAAATATATATTCATTTGATAAATCTAAAATATTTAAACAAGCATTTACATCACGATTTATAAAAACAATATTTTTGTTTTCTGAACCATTGTTTGTTATAACAGATGTTGCTTTTATTCTTAATTCAAATTTACAAGGATTACAACATTTACATACTAATAAACGGTGTTTTTTAATACTTTTATCTATTCCTTGGGGTCCTTCTTTCTTAATAGTATGATTACTTAATTCATTATGACAAGTATTACATAATTTTGAACTCTTAAATTCATCTACTAATAAAACTTGATAATGTTTTGAAATTAAACGACGTAGTCCTACACCTTTTGTAGGCATTAAATATTTCATTTGTTTATTATTACTCCAATTACCATAACATATAAGTAAATCAGATTTATTTAATATTTCTTTATTTGATTCCATCATTTCTAATTTGCATCTTTTTCTTTCCTTTCTTGTATTTTGTTTAGGTCTGATTTTATTACAAAATACTTCTTCAATACGTTGAATAAATTGATCTTCACTTTTTCGTTGATAAATCCACGTTCTCCAATTTTGTTTTCTAAATTTTATATTTTCATAAAAATTGTGTGTTAAGTCATTAATTTGAGTTTTTATTTTGATATACTCTTTGAATTTTACATAATTTACTGTTTTACACGTAGAATCAGATAAAATATTTTCAAATTCTTGAATTTTATTTTTCTTTTTTTCATACTTCATAATTCTATTCATACGTAATCGATAACTTTCAATTTCACGTTGCTTACATCCATATTTTAATTGATTCCCTTCATTATCCATCATATAAACCAAAGTTGCTTTTCCTGGATCTACTGAAACTAATTTTTTAGTTTGACATACTTTTAATTCATCGTCATTTAATTCATCTAAATATAAATCATCTATTTCATTAAATGAATTTTCATCTTCTCCTGTTTCGTTAGCACTCTTTTTACTTCCTTCTTTTTGTAAGCATATAGAAACTCCTACTCCATCTGTTTGAAAACTTTTCATTATATAATCTTTTTTATTAAATATTTTATGATTCATATTAAAAATAGACCCTAAAATCTTATTTCTGTTTTCAATATTTTTATTTTCATTCGTGCTACTTCCTTTTTCACCAAATATAGATAATATTCCATATGTATCAAATGTTAAATAAGATGGTATTAAACTATTTCTTAAAGGTATTGGTTGAAATAACTTTTTCATTAATTTATTCTTATACTCACTACTTAAATCTGAATTTTCAATATCAATATTCATATTTTCTAATGTTTCATTCATTTTAATTGTATATTTTAAGTATTTTAATGGATTTACTTTAACATCATAACCATATAAATTTGTTTTATCATTATTTTCTTTAAGTTCAATAGTAGGTAAATAATGATTAAAAATATAATTAGACCACTCTTTATACTCTTCTTTTATTTCATCTTTTTTATTACTTAATATATAATTTTTTAATTTATAAAAATCATCATCAGATATGTAATCTGGTTTAATCATATTCATAAAATGACGAATACGAGTAATAAAATGTTCTTTAAGATTATTATAAAATGCTGTATTTATTTGTTTTGCTATATACGGTGTGATATAACTTTTATTTCTTAAATCAAATTTAGGTTTATTGATAAGAGGAGCAAATTCATTTTCATAAAAAGTATTTAATTCATTTTCAAAATTACTATTTTTAGATTTTTTACCTCTATTATCTTATGTTCCACAAGCACGAATAAAATAAAGGATTATATCTTTGTTTAATTCAGGAAATTCTAAATTACGTTCATAACAATAAAGTAAATATAAGCGTATAAATTGATAAACTCTTATTGTAATTTCATTACACTCTTTTACTAAATTTTCAAAAATAGGTGCATCTTTTTCATAATTAGTTAAAAGTGATCTTAAACTTGTTTTAATGGTTGTAAAATCTCCACTATGATAAGTTGAAAAAAGATGTTTATCTTTTTCCTTATTATGTTTCTTTTTTTTGCCATTTCTAATATTTAGTTAGATATTATTTTAAGATTTTTAAACGTAAAAAGAAACTTAATTATTTTCCTTAATATTTTGACTTTGTAGATTTTCTAAAATTATTTGTTTTTGCTTTTCTTCTTTTTTTTTCTTATAATATTCTTTATTATATTCAGCTTTTTTTATAGGGTCAATTTTATGATTTTTATGATATTCTTCTTTATATTTTTTAATTTCTTCTTTATGATCTTCGTAATATTTTTTAATTTCTTCTTTATGATTTTCGTAATATTTATGAGCTCTTTTTGGTGCCGTATATTTTTTTAAATGTTCTTTTAAAATATTATTTTCTTCTTGAAGTTTTTTATTTTCTTCTTGAAGTTTTTCAATTTCTTCTTTACTATCAGACATTTTATATCTATAACTATATAAATATTCTTTATATTTAACTTTAATAAATAAAATATTTTATTTATTAAAAAATTTAAAAGTCGGCGTTTTAAATGTCAAAAGGTGTATATTATATTCAAACTTCTTATTTTAAGTAGATATTTTTGTACATTCAAGATAGAAGATAGAAGATAGAAGATTAAAATATAATAAGATATAAAAATGATCTCGTTTCGAGTACTTCTTCTATGTTCTCTGCTCCTCTCAACAGATGCGATCAGCAACGGGGCTAACGAACCGATTCCAGATAATGAACTACAATTGCGAGCAAAAGATTGTGCTCTCCAATATTGTGAAACAAAAGATGGTTTGGCGCTATGGTTATCTCTTAGCAATGTGTGTTCCGGAAAGAGTGCCAATCCATACTTTATCGAGATCGGGGAAGAAGAAGAAGAGAGTACGAGTACAAGTATAAAAATATCACCTTTTATCACGGGATCGATATGTGCTGCAATATCGGCAACATCCTTCTTTCTCGGATACTCACTCTCTTCCTCCAAAAAGCAGTCACGATCTTATTCCATCCTTCCGATGGATCAAGTCGATATAAAGGAATTATGAGAGAAAAATATATATTTTGCTTTTTGAAAAAAAGATGCTTATACTCATATATGGTTCGAAAGGATGGATAGGCCAGCAGTTTATTCAGCTATGTGATCGTGAGAAGATAAATTATGTTATCGGAAGTGTGAGATGTGATGACCAGAAGGCGCTTGAAGAGGAGATCGATCGCGTGTGCCCTACACATGTGATCTCATTCATTGGGCGGACACATGGAGTGGGTGAAGATGGGACTGTATATAGTACGATCGATTACTTGGAGCAACCGGGGAAGTTATATGAGAATGTTCGGGATAATCTTTACTCGCCTGTTCTTTTGGCGCATTTATGTGGATTGCGAAAGATACATTACACGTATTTGGGTACGGGATGTATTTATGAGAGTGGTACGAGTGGGGATGAGTATCAGATGTTTGGGGATGATGAGAAGCCGAACTTCTTTGGATCATCCTACTCGATTGTGAAGGGTTTTACACATATGATGATGAATGGACTTTATGAGAAGAGTGTATTACACTTGAAGATCCGTATGCCGATTACGTATGAGAAGTGTAATCGGAACTTTATTACCAAAATCACAAGTTATGAGAAGATTTGTAGTATGCCAAATTCGATGAGTATACTACCGGAGCTCTTACCCATTGCGCTTCATATGATGCGTGGAAATGTGGTAGGAGCATATAACTTCACGAATCCGGGTGTGATCACACACAATCGTATATTGGAGATGTATCGGGAAATTGTGGATCCCGAATTTACATGGAAGAATTTTTCGGTGGAAGAGCAGAATATGATTTTGGCATCCAAACGGTCGAATAATCATTTAAATACATCGAAATTGGAAGCATATGTAAGCGAGCATGGTTTGCGACTGAATCGTATTCAAGATGGGATGAAGATCGCACTTGAAGAATATAGATCACTTGAAGGTTAAAAATGAGTTATGGTTTTGCGGATTTTATGTTCAAATTGAAAATAAAATATCTATGAAGTTATTAGTATACTTTTTTGATTTTTCGATTTTTATAAAGTATAAAGTATAAAAGATTCGAAATAAAATAAAAAATGGCGTTTGCGCAAAATCCAGTGACCTTAAATAATACGGGAAACATCTTATATCTTGGAAATAATATCACAAAACTTGGCTCCAACCTTACCATTGGAACATCTCCTGTAGCAAATCAACAATTCTATTTTCTTGGAAATGGAAATATAACGGGAAATCTGATCATCGGTGGTAATCTCGATTTTTACGGAAATCTTCTTCAAAATGGCATCCCTTATGTGGGCAGTCAATGGACAACCCAAGATGGAAATATTTACTATATGGGGAATGTGGGTATCAATATGGTGTCGCCCATTTATCCATTAGATGTGGTAGGAGATGCAAATATATCTTCAAATCTGTATGTATCGAATGTGTATATAAGAGAAAATTGTGTAATCCAATCGGGGGATTTTTCCATCTTAAATGGAAATTTGAGTGTATATAAAAATTTCAACGCATTTGGAGAATCCTTTTTAAGTGGCAATTTAACGATCTACAACTCCGATATATACAATTACGGAAATATTTATACCTATAACGGACTTTATATCAACAAAAATGGAGCACTTTATACACAAAATGAAACATCCGGTCAACATGCTTTATACACATATGATACAGTCAATTCGATGACAACATTATTCGGTGGCGCCGATGATACCAATCGCGTGGGATATATGGGCGTTGGAGGATATGGTACTTCGCTACCGTTGATTTTGAATCCATTGGGTGGAAATGTGGGTATCAATAATGGGAACCCACGGCAAAGATTGGATGTGGCGGGATCGGCAAATATTAGTGGATCCATTTTTGCTGCGGGTCAAACGGTGAATATTACCGAGTCTACGGTGACAATTAAATCCGTATCTGGTTTAGGTAGTGTTCAACAACTTCTCAATTTCGACACACACGGTTCAGGAAGAGGTGGTGGTATACTCTTCACTCAACCAGATACAAATGTAAAACAATTTTTGGGAAGAGGTTATATTGGAAACACAGCGATCACATCTATTTCTTATAATACAACAACTACAGGTGAAAGCGTATATCATTCAGGTACGACAAGTAGTGGAAATGTCACAAAAATGTCTCTCACGGATACGGGTGATATGGCATTAGCCGGAACATTACGTATTGGTGCGAATGCCAATGTGATTGGAAATTTGGGAATTACGGGAAATCTGATTGGAACGTCAAATATCATACTGCTGAATGGTCGTTTGGGAATTGGTAAATCAGATCCACTTTATGAACTTGATCTGAAAGGGACAGCAAATGTGTCTGGAAATATTTTCGTAAATGGTTTAAATTTAGGTATGGGTATACCAGGTTATTATTATCCAAATGTGCGTACAATGTCTCTATTTCATAATACCAATAATGGATCAATTGGATTCAATTATCCAAATCCAGAGTGTATGTTATTGATGACGAATTTAGGAGGAGGACTTTTATCATGGGGTATGTATATGGGAGTTGTTAAAGATGTTGCTGCTACAAATCCAGTAAGTTCTCTTCGTTTAGATTTGGGATCTACCCAAAATTTAGCAACAAATGTGAATAACGCAGGAGCAAATACAATTGTACCACGTGTTTCAATTCGTTATCACGGAAATGCAGGTATCATGGGTATTAATCGGACAAATCCGATGTATGCCCTTGATGTAAATGGAACCGCCAATATTACAGGAAATATGATTATGAACGCAAACGCAAATGTGATCGGAAACCTTGGAATCACAGGAAATCTGATTGGAACATCGAATATCATACTGCTGAATGGTCGCCTGGGAGTCGGTATGACAAATCCTCAACAAGCTCTTGATGTAGCAGGTTCCGCAAATATTTCCGGAAATATTTTAATTGGAACACCTTCATATACCATGACAAATGGAACATCATTAATTATTTCGCAAAACTCAATATTTGATAATAGTGTTGTTGGTACTATTAATGGAAATGTATATCCACAATTATCTTTTGGAGCAAACCGTGAGCATATATTTTCGGTAGATGCTGTAGATGCGAATATTTCATATTTTGGTATAACGGGTGGTGGAGCTCCTGACAGTGATTATTTTATAACTTATAAACGCGCAACAGGTATGAAAATATCAGATGGAACATATGATACTAGCAATTTTACAGAAGCTTTAAAAGTTGTTGGTACTGCAAATATTACAGGTAATATGATTATGAGTGCCAACGCAAATGTGTTAGGAAATTTGGGAATTACGGGAAATCTGATTGGAACGTCCAATATCATCTTGTTGAATGGAAATATGGGACTTCGTACGACAACGACAAACGCAACACTTGATGTAAATGGGAACGTACTGATTAATGGAAATCTGAATGTAGATAATGGACTCTTTTGGACGGATCCTATCAATAATCGCGTGGGTATATTAAATACCAATCCACAATATGATTTGGATGTGAAAGGGACAGCAAATGTGTCTGGAAATATTTACGCAAATGGTTTAAATTTAGGTTTGGGTTTGCCAGGTTTATATTATCCAAATGTGCGAACAATCTCTATACCACATAATACCTATAATGGATCGATCGGATTCAATTTCCCAAATCCAGAGTGTATGTTTTTAATGACAAATTTAGGTAGCAATATTTTCGAATGGGGTATGTATATGGGAGTTGTTAAAGACTTAGCATCAACAAGTCCAATAAATTCAATTCGTTTAGATTTGGGATCTACCCAAAATTTAGCAACAAATGTGAATAACGCAGGAGCAAATACAATTGTACCACGTGTTTCAATTCGTTATCACGGAAATACAGGTATCATGGGTATTAATCGCACAAATCCAATGTATGCGCTTGATGTAAATGGTACAGCAAATATTTCCGGAAGTATAATCATGAGTGCCAACGCAAATGTATTAGGAAATTTAGGAGTAACTGGAAATATTATTGGAACTTCCAATATCATCTTGTTGAATGGTAATATGGGACTTGGTACAACAACGATGAACGCAACGCTTGATGTGAATGGGAACGCGCGGATTAGTGGAAATCTAAATGTAGATAATGGCACACTTTGGGTGGATGCGACAAATAATCGCGTGGGTATTAATAATACCAATCCACAGTATGCGTTTGATGTGAAAGGCGATTCCAATATTACCGGTAGTTTATACGTGGGTGGGGCAACACCTATTGAATCGACAAGAGCAATTATAAGAAATACAACAGTTGATACGGCAACAAATGGAACCACATCCGGTACATCGGTTAACGTATTAGGATTAAATGCTGCATCTCGAATTTGGTATTATGGAAGTGATGGAGCAAACAACAGTCAATTCTACTTTGGAACATCTGGCGGTGATGCGACAAATCCTGATTATTTCTGTTATTGGGATACAGGTGGTAAAATGATGCTTTATCCAGCAGGAACAGCAACAATCACACCACCCAATAGTACGGATCTCTTCACGGTTCAAGGAAATGCAAATATTGTGGGAAATATCCTCTTTACTGGATCCGTCTTCCAAAATGGAGTTCCAGTATCTCTCGGAAGTCAATGGACAACAAGTGGAGCAAATATTTATTATAATGTATCCAATGGAAACGTGGGTATTGGAACGATATCACCCGTTTATCCATTGGATATTTCGGGAAATACGCGAATGAATGGCAATCTCATCATGAGTAGCGGAAATATATTCTTATCCACCGGTTCTAACGTAATTGTGAATAATGGAGCAAATATCTTATTCTCGAATGTAACTGTACCCGCAAACCAGAATTTCATTATAACAGGTGGTGCCAATGCCATAACGGCTACCTACATTCAACGTGATGGTGGTGTAAGTATTAAAAAAGCAACCGTCTCATCATCATATGCCCTTGATATCAACGGAAATCAATTGATGAGCGGTGTACTTGTTACGACGGATACATCCGATACAACATCTCTGGGAACGGGATCCATGCGCACAGCGGGCGGTATCTCGATTTCAAAGAACGCGAATGTGGGAGCAAATATTTTCGGCGGGAATCTTCTGATCCAGAATAATGTGGGGATCACTACCCTCACACCTGGTGCGAATTTGGACGTTGTTGGGAATGCAAGGATTAGTGGAAATGTGAATATTGATAATGGACTCTTTTGGACAGATCCTGTAAATAATCGCGTGGGTATTTTGAATACAAATCCTCAATATGCTTTGGATGTTAAAGGAGTCGGAAACGTATCTGGAAATGTTTTTTGTGATGGTATTTCAACATTTTCAGGACAAACCGCATTTAAAATTGATTATGGCATAACTGCTTTAGCAACGAATGGAACAGTTACTTTTAATACAACTTTTACGAATCCACCCATTGTAACAACTGGTATGTTACGAAATGGAGATGGTGCGATTCGAATATGGCCTGCGGTTACTACAACTGGGTTTACTTGGTATTGTTATAATATGGGCGGTGGATTGGCAACGTGTCAAGTACAATGGATGGCAATTGGTATGTAATTATTTCTAAATCACTAAATTCTTATTCATCGTTTTATATTGTTTTGAAATCAACTTCGTACTTTGATAATAACAATATACATATGATATTTTTCGTATCATACATAAAATACTCATTTATTATAATTGTCAACTCGCTTGGCTGACCTCCTGTCAGCAGCGAGTAGCAGGGAGTCGTCATCTCAACTGGGACTCTTCGAGTCCGTTTTTCATTCCGAAAAGGAGCAGCGCAAGTCGTCCTCCTTGGCTCCTCTTTCACGTGTGAGGGGAGCAGGAGGTTCGCTTGAAAAGACGTCAACCTTTTTGGTTCCTCGAAGAGGAACAGAAGGTAGCAGGAAGTCTGCAACTCTGTTGGGATCCTTCGGATCCACAGAGTTGCAGCGCAAGTCGTCAACCTTTCGTATAATAAAATATATAAATAAAATATATAAATAAAATAGTATATATTTTATTTTAAAATAGATTATGAGTTGTCCTTGTCAAAAAGATATTGACTCACTCCAACAATCTCTCGACCGCATCAGCGGACGGATTGGCAATTTCTACTACTCGTCTTCCGTCAATCTTTACTTCGACTTCACCCGTATTCAAAACCAACAAGCAAACACAATCAATTATCTCAATTACACTGGAAATGGAAATATTTCTTTATATAGTGCCAATGTATCCAACATACTATCCATCGGTGGAAATACACTTTACATAAATAACAATCCAAACGCGAAAAGTATACGCATCTTTGATGATACATATGATCCTTCCTCACTTCTCAAAGTGAATGGAAATATATATGTATGTGGTGGAAATATAACCATTCGCGACACTGCTGTTTCACGAACCCTCAAATCAAACGTATTATACACGGATTATATCGGCTCGAATTCTGCTCGTGGTGTACCATCTTTCTGGAATATACCTCAACGCGAATACGTATTAAATGGAAGTTGGACATCGTATGTATCTCCCGGTCAATCCTACGAAGGTGTATGTTGGTCTCCCGAATTGGGGCTCTTTTGCGCCGTATCCACCGCAGGTGCCGGAAGTGGTGTAATGACAAGTCCCGACGGTGTCAATTGGACGTTGCGAAGCACTCCCGTGGATAATGGTTGGAATGATATATGTTGGTCTCCTGAATTGGGACTCTTTGCCGCCGTTGCTTGGTCTGGCAGTGCCCAACGCGTAATGACCAGTTCGGATGGGATTACATGGACGGCGCAGAATACACCCAATAGCAATGATTACTGGGGAATTTGCTGGTCGCCACAATTGCGCATCTTTGTTGCTGTAGGCGCAACGGGGAGTGGAAACCGGGCAATGACAAGTTCGGATGGCGTGAATTGGACAGCACAAAGCACGCCGACGCCCGATAAAGCATGGGCATCCGTTTCTTGGTCGCCCGATCTTGGCATCTTCTGCGCTGTTGCTCGTCCAGCATCCGGAAATGACAATTTGGTGATGACAAGCCCAGATGGTGTGAATTGGACGTTGAGAACAAGCGCAGCAAATAATAATTGGCAATCCGTCGCATGGTCGAGATCACTCCGCCTCTTTGCCGCAGTGTCCTCATCCGGTACTGAAAATCGAGTGATGACAAGTCCCGATGGGATCACATGGACGTCGCGAACAAGTCCGGCTAATAATGGATGGCTCTCCGTAGTATGGTCTGACGAGTTGGGTGCTTTCTTCTCAGTTGCCACTTCGGGGAGCGGAAATCGCATTATGAGTAGTATGGATGGAATTACATGGACAATCCGCACATCTCCGGTGGATAATGTATGGACGTCGGTATGTTGGTCGCCCGAGTTGGGGATCTTTTGTGCGGTATCCACGACGGCGGCAAATCGCGCAATGGTTTCAAAGAGTGCGTATAATTATTTACCTTACACATACTTAAATGAATTCTCTTCCAATATATCGTTTCAATCATATAATTTCGCAAATATACTCAATTTAGATAGCGTCAATCAAAGAGTGATATTGAATGGAAATAGCACACCCATTTCTGCGTCAAATATTACCATCTATGGAAATGTAAGCACCGGATTTGGTACTGGAAATAGCGCATATACAGCAAATGTTGATTTTCCTCTTTTAACAATGCGTGGCACCAGTACATGGCTTCTCAATCACTTCTACACTTCGGGGGAAGATGATCATCTACAAGTGAAATCCACACTTGGAAATACGTGGATTCTAAGTGGAGGCTCCTCAAAATCCCATATTTGTGAAGTCGATTTATCATCCGGAAATCCAGGCATGAATCTTCTCGGAAATCTAAATATATATCACGGAAATGTTGGAACAAGTGCCGGAAATATGGTGATTGATGGAAATGTAAATATGGGGAGTTCATCCAATTTGATGGTGATCGATACAGCAAATAAGTATGTCGGAATCGGAAAGAGTAATCCGCAAAGCACGTTGGATATGATCGGCAATCTGAATGTAAGTGGAAATATTACCAATTTAAATGGTGCTGTCTCTTCATATACATATAATGGTATTTTATATAATACAAATTATAAAACAACACCTTACAAAACGAGTGAATCATATCGCAATTATATAGTACAACGCACATGGAATCTTCGAACAACACCGAATTCAAATGGTTATTGGGGTGTGGATTGGTCGCCACAATTGGGGCTCTTTGCCGCAGTTTCGATTAGTGGGACAGGAAACCGTGTAATGACGAGCCCGGATGGAATTACGTGGACAGCACGTACATCAACATCGGATTCAGTATGGGTAGCCATTAGATGGGTGGCGGATTTAGGTCTATTTATCGCACTCGCTTCTGCTCATTGTATGACATCACCTGATGGAATCAATTGGACAGCTCGTACCATTCCAACCGGTAGTTGGCGTGATGTTGCTTGGTCTCCCAAATTGAAATTGCTTGTTGCTATAGGGTCATCCGTATGCACAACATCACCAGATGGTATTACATGGACATCCCGTACAATCAACGCACTTGGGTGGTATCGTGTCGTATGGTCGCAAGAAGTGGGAATTTTTGTAGCTGTATCAGAGGGATCGGGTACAACCGGTCGCGTTGCGTATAGCTATGATGGAATAAATTGGAATTACGCAAATGCTGTTTTAGACGTAGGTTGGAGAGCTTTGGTTTGGGCATCGAGTATGGGATTATTCATTGCTGCAGGTGGCGGCAATATAATGACAAGTCCAGATGGTGTGAATTGGACGTTTCGCACATCCATTGGTGGTACCGTTTTCTTATCTTATTCACCAGAATTGAATTTAGTATTAGGTATATCGAGTAATAATATTCTCTACTCATTTGATGGTATAAATTGGAGTTTATACGCATATGGTATTACAGGATTAGATATTCGTTGTACTTGTTGGTCTCCCCAATTGGGTATTTTTTGTGCTGTTTCAAATGCCGGAACAAATCAAGCAATGACATCTCGTTCGATGTATAATTATCCACTTTCTCTCTATTTAGATTCATTTAACACATCGGCAAACATTTCCGTTCAAAATACACTTTATGTTGATAATACCAATAAACGCGTAGGTATACTTACCACAACACCCGCATATGAGTTAGAAGTAAATGGAACGGCGGGGAAGAGTGGAGGTGGCACGTGGGCTGCTCCATCGGATCTTCGTATCAAGGAAAATATAGAAAGTGCGAATTTGGATTTATGTTATGAAAATATCAAGAAATTGGAATTGAAACGATTTAAATGGAAATCGATGGTTCAAGGAATTCAAGATGCACATCAACTCGGTTGGATTGCTCAAGAGTTAAAAGAAATATATCCCAAATCAGTATCGATTGTCGAACGATATGGAATATCTGATTTTCATGATATCAATTGTGATATCCTTTATAAAACAATGTATGGTGCTTTAAAACGCGTGATTTTAGATAAAGAAGATTTAGAAGCAGACGCAAAGAAGATACACGATCTTCTCACAAAAGATTCATAAATCATATCTTTTATTTTTGATTTTGAATTTTGATTTCATTTTGATTTTACGTTTTGATTTTGAGTTTTGATTTTGAGTTTTGATTTTGAATTTTGAATTTTGATTTTGAATTTTGATTTTGAATTTTGATTTTGAATTTTGATTTTGAGTTTTGAGTTTTGAGTTTTGAATTTTGACTTTTCATTTTGATTTTTTGAGTTTTTTGATTTTGAGTTGTGAGTTTTGATTTTGAATTTTGAGTTTTGAGTTTTTGAGTTTTTGATTTTGAGTTGTGAGTTTTGAGTTTTCATTTTGAATTTTGAGTTTTGAGATCGATCGAATCGATAAAATATAAAATCTTATTATAATAGAGATTCTTATAATAAAGATGTCATGTAATTGCGTTTCAAATATCAATGTGTTAAACGCACAAATTGGAAACCTTTCGTCTTACTTCAACTCCATTACAAAAAATACATTCAATCGATATCGCATCAACACCTCCTCCTTTTATGCCAATAATTATATCATGAATAACTACATAGAGAATCTATCTTACACACGTGAAAATATCATCATTGCGAATAACTTCGCATCGAATCTTCTCACCATTCAAAATGGAAATATCGGTATTCTTTCCGTAGATCCCCAAGAGAGGCTTGTTATTAACGGAAATATATATATCGATGGAAATATGACTCTTTCGGATCAAATATCAACATCCAAATATTATGCTTCTCAATATATTCAAAATGGAATGGCTTTACCCACCTACGGAATTCCTCAATCCAATTATTTGCTTTCACGTAATTGGGTCAGGCGATCCACTCCATCTTCCGGAAATTATAGTTGGATCAATCTTTGCTGGTCTTCTAAATTGGGTCTATTCTGTACGATTGGTTATTCGGATGCTGTCGATAACATTATGACAAGCCCTGACGGGATTACATGGACACTCCGAACAAAAGGAGATACACAACGTCTCCACGGAATCACATGGTCAGAAGAGTTAGGACTCTTCGTCGCCGTCGGATTAGGGACAAATGTATATTATAGTTATGATGGAATCACTTGGAATAGTAGTGCCATAAGTTCCGATAATTGGTTGAGTGTTTGTTGGTCTCCCCAATTGATGCGCTTTGTTGCGGTGGGTCGTACATATGGTCAAATCGCCTATTCAAGCAATGGAATAACATGGACGGTGCTGAATATCCCAGCTGGTTCAGCCGGTTTGTGGAGATGTGTGATATGGAGTCCAGAACGAAGCATCTTTGTTGCCATCTCCGATTCAGCTTTATTATCAAATACCATTATCTACTCATATGATGGGATCGATTGGTCAGTTGCTACATCACCTATATTTGCGTCATTATATTCCGTTTGTTGGTCAGCACCATTGGGTCTCTTCGTTGCTGTCAGTTTAACCACACATGTATTAAAATCAAGTGATGGGATTACATGGACATTAGCAGCAACCATTCCCAATTATGGTCATCGAACTGTCATCTATATTGATGAGCTTGGTATCTTCATGACGTCTTCCCAATCGAGTACACAATATTTATACTCCTATGATGGAAATACATGGATTAGTGCGACATCTGGTCATTCAAGTACATGGATCGGTTTGGCATGGTCTCCCGAATTGGCCATTGTCGCATCGGTATCTTCAAGTGGCACCGGAAATCGCGCCATGACATGTGTTTCACCTTATCACGCATCCATATCGCGATATTATGATACATTTTATGGAAATGTCGTTGTGAACCCCAGTGCGAATCTTCTTTCCATCAATGGTTTATCCAATCGCGTAGGGATCAAACGTAGTAATGCCCTTTTAACAGCTGATCTCGACATTTCGGGGAATCTTGCCATCGGTACGGGGTATTACACATCAAATAGTGTGATGATGACAATTGATGGAGAGAAGAGATGGACATTTGATGCGATAAGTGGCGGGAATCTGAGGTGGAATTGTGAAAATCATGGAAATCTTGAATATATTGGAAGTGACAACTATACATCGGCCATCTTCAATACCGAAAATGCTTCACTTGTACTCTTGGCGAGTTCACACACATTTAATGGAAATATGCGAGTGAGTGGTAATGCGAATTTGTATATAGGAAACATCGGATTGAATGGGAATCTATTTATCGATGATGTGAACCAACGAATCGGCATAGGAAGTGGTATGATAACACCTCAATCCGAGCTTGATATAAATGGAAATGTATATGTTTCCGGAAATATAAATATCGTTCATCACGCAAATGTATATCAATTAAATAGCTCACTCTTCACAACAAGCGGCTTTGGAACACTCCATTATAGTGGGGCGCAACGGAACTATGTGGCGACTGGAAGTTGGAGTGCTTTCGTTTCACCCCATCCGAGCCCCATTTGGCAGGAGGTTTGTTGGTCGCCTCAGCTCGGACTCTTTGTTGCCGTTGGACGGAGTGGAACCGGAAATCGCGCCATGTATAGTCGAGATGGAATCAATTGGGCATTAGGGGTGAGTGCGGCAGATAATGATTGGTATTCGGTCGCATGGTCTCCTGAATTGGGTTTGTTTGCTGCGGTAGCAGGTACGGGGATTGGGAATCGTGTAATGACAAGCGCAGATGGAATCAATTGGACAATCCAAACATCAGCTGCCGATAATGATTGGAGAGGTATATGTTGGTCTCCGCAACTCCGTCTCTTCTGTGCGGTAAGCTATACAGGAGGAACAAACCGTGTGATGACAAGCCCTGATGGTGTGAATTGGACATTGCGAAGTACACCTGATAAAACATGGTATTCAATTGTATGGTCGCCACAATTAGCCATCTTTTGTGCGGTTGCGAATCCAACTGGTGGAAATGATAATCTGATTATGACAAGTCCAGATGGAATCAATTGGACATTACAAACAACTCCGGTAAATAACTTTTGGGAAGATATTACGTGGTCTCCCGAATTAGGACTCTTTTGCGCAGTCGCTTGGACAAGTACAACACAAAGAGTGATGACAAGTCCGGATGGAGTGAATTGGACGGCGCGCACTACACCAAGTAATAATTGGGTGGGTGTATCATGGGCATCGGAAATCGGGCTTTTTGTTGCCGTTTCTGCTGCGGGAAGTGGAAATCGCATTATGAGCAGCCCAGATGGGATTAATTGGACAATCCGCACGTCTCCTGCGGATAATAATTGGATATCGATATGTTGGTCGTCCGAGTTGGGAATATTCTGTTCCGTAGCACGTAGTGGATCGAATCCAATTATGATCTCTAAGTCGGCGCACTCCTATGCGGCATCGATATATACATCCAATATTGTCGGATCCTCACTTGAAGTGTATAACAATCTACTCTTTGTAAATCGTTCCAATAATCGCGTGGGAATTTTAACACGAACTCCCGCATTTAATTTAGAGGTGATTGGAACAGCAGTGAAGAGCATTAGCGGTGTATGGACGACGTCATCCGATATGCGGATCAAGGAAGATATAGAGAGCGCGAATTTGGATCTATGTTATGATCACTTTAAAGAGATCTCATTGAAACACTTCTCGTGGAAAGATGGAACATATGAAGCAACATATGATAAACATTCGATCGGTTGGATTGCGCAAGATGTAAAACGAATCTTTCCAAATGCGATTTCATATACAGAACGATATGAATATTCGGATTTCCATATGCTTGATTATGATCAATTATTGAAAAATATGTATGGAACATTACAAAAAGTAATCATGAAGAAAGAAGCACTTCACGTAAAGATTTGTGAACAAAAACGCATATTAAACATTTCATAAATGCGAAAGTGAAAGTGAAAGTGAAAGATAAGTATAAATATATATTTATAAATCGTATTTATAAATAGGAATCTCTTTTTATTTTAGCAAAGATGAGTTGTAATTGCGATATACAAATATCAAATGTATCAAATCGCATTTCCGATTTAACATCCAATATATCCAATATATACACACTTTCCACAAGTACATATAATCTATCGAATGTTATCTCCGCAAATTACGCAAACATATATTCAAATATATCTTCACCTTTATTTTATTATACATCCAATGTATATATTGGAAATGTGATCGGTTTTGATAAAAATATAATCGTTTCAAATATTTTCCCAAATGGTGGCAATTTAACAAGTAATACACTCTTTTATGCGTCGAGTGATACAAATCAGATTCTTATAAACGCATCTTCTGGAAATGCCACACTCTATATTTCTCAAAACGCAAATGTAAGTGGAAATTTGAATGTCGCCAATGTAAACACCATGTATAATTATCTATATAAAGGAAATAGCATCATCAATGGAGCAACAAATCGTAAAGCGTATAATTATCATACATCTCAATTAAATTGGGTAATCTCCAACCCATGGAAGTATAGCAACCTTGCTAATTCATACGCTTGGCAATCCGTCGTATGGGCTCCTGAATTAGGCATCTTCTCTGCCATATCAAGTAATCAAGCAGCTGTGAGTAGCGATGGTGTAAATTGGAGTACATACTCCATTTCAACACTCACACGTACGAATCATTGTTGGTCTCCTACTCTCCGGATCTTTTGTAGCGTCGCAACCGGATATACAGAAACAAGTAGTGATGGAATTACATGGAGTGCCGTTGCGACTCCAAATGCCAGTCAACAAGCTCGTGGTATATGTTGGTCTCCGCAATTGGGGATCTTTTGCGTAGTCTTTCAATCAGGTACAGGAAATCGAGTGATGACGAGTCCAGATGGTGTAAATTGGACAATGCGAAACACGCCTGCGGATAGTAGTTGGAATTCGGTTTGTTGGAGTGCGGAATTGAATCTATTTTGTGCGGTTGCTTACTCGGGAACTGGAAGTCGAATAATGACAAGTCCGGATGGGATTACTTGGACAGGACGTACGGCACCAGCAAGTAATGGCTGGTACTCCATCACATGGTCTCCCACTCTTCGCATCTTCTGTGCTGTGGCTCAAAATGGCAGTGGAAATCGTGTAATGACGAGCCCAGATGGAATTACATGGACATTAAGGAGTACCACTGGATTGGATAATCAATGGCGGTCTATTGTATGGTGTCCCGAATTAGGTGTATTCAATGTGTGTGGTGGAGAATTACCTTTAACTTTAAAATATTCCATGTATAGTAGAGATGGGATTAATTGGTATGGATATAATGTACCTGATGGGGGGCGATGGACTTCAATATGTTGGAGTGGAGAATTGGGTATCTTTGTTTCGGTAAGTTTTGATTCCAAATATGGTATTTATTCAAAATCGATATATACACATTACACATCGATATCTGAATTGGGAAATGTGGGAAATATCGCATTTGATAGTGATCTACTCTTTCTCAATAATTCAACACAAATGATCGGAATCGGAAATTCAAACCCAACATATGATCTCGATGTGTATGGAAATATATCGATTGCGAAACGCGCCAGTTCTTATGGAACAAAGAGTACATTTTATACATTCAATTCGTATCAGCCTTTCCGCTTTGATTTGGACGGTTTCGGAAATCTATCTATCAATTCTGCGAATTTGAAGAATCTCTACTTTACGGGGAGTAATTCAAACAATGCGGTACTTACATTCGGCTTAAATAGCAATATCGACTCGACGTATCAAATCAATGGATACACAAATATATATGGAAATCTTTTCATTCAAAATGCGAATTTAACTACATCAAATATGAATATTTGTGTGGGATCGAATACATTTGACTATAATATTTCACAACAACAAATAACCTTTGGAAATATATATGTGGGAAATATTGTGAATAATAGTGGAAATATATTATGTGTCGGTGGCGGAAACGCAAATATTACTGGAAATGTGAATCTAACATCTTATCAACGCTCTATGGCTTCACCTTACTTTTCGGGATCCTTCTATCATCCATATAAATATCAATATCCCAATTTCGGTATTCCTCAGCAAAATTGGATCACTTCCAATAGTTGGACATACGGATCGATCTCATCGACTGTCTCTTGGCGAAGTGTCGATTGGTCTCCGGCTCTCGGCATATTCTGTGCCGTCGGTCAAAGTGGTGGGGCAACAAGTGCTGATGGGAAGAGTTGGACGCTCTCTTCTCTCCCTTCCTCTTTATGGACTACTGTTGTTTGGTCTCCTGAATTGGCTATCTTTTGTGCTATCTCATACGATGGTGTGAGCCAAAGTGTCGCCACAAGTGCCGATGGTGTTTCGTGGACTTTACAAACCACACCATCGACAAATCAATGGTGGGGATTATGTTGGTCTGCGCAATTGGGTATCTTCTGTGCGGTTGGATCAACAGGTACGGGAAATCGCGTGATGACAAGTCGTGATGGAATCACGTGGACATTACAAAATACAACAGGTGCGGATTTTCTATGGCGTTCTGTATGTTGGTCGCCGAATCTTGGTCTCTTTTGCGCAGTGGCAATTAGTGGAACGGGAAGTCGAGCTATGACGAGTCCAAATGGTGTGAATTGGACAATGCGAAGTACACCCGCAGATAATAATTGGCGATCCGTTTGTTGGTCTTCACAATTGGGTATCTTCTGTGCGGTGTCGCGAACAGGTAGTGGAAATCAAGTGATGACAAGTCGCGATGGGATCACATGGACATTACAGAGTACAACAGGCCTTGATAATCTTTGGACGTATATTCTATGGTGTCCGGAACTGAATCTCTTCTATGCATCCGCAGATGGTGCTTCCTATTTTATATATAGTCGAAATGGTGTTAATTGGTTTACCCATAATGCTCCCGGTACAGCAACATGGCAAACGATGGGATGGTCGCCTCAATTAGGGATCTTTGTTTCGCTCACATTTGATACAAAAACAGTTGCTTATACGGAATCGATGTATGGATATACAGCACATATACAAGAGTTGGCAGGAAATTTGGGTGTAATGACGGGGAATTTGGCATTTAATGGAAATATACTCTTCGTAGCTTCCAATTTGGGAAATGTGGGTATATTTACAAGTACACCACGTGGTAATTTAGAAGTATTGGGAGAAGCCGCGAAAACCGGTGGTGGTAATTGGTCGACTTCTTCGGATGAACGAGTGAAAGAATATATTCAAGAAGCAAATGTGGTGCTCTTGTATGATATTGTGAAATCACTCGATTTGAAATATTATACCTATAAAGAGGAGTATTTACATTCAACGGATCAACATGTACTTGGTTGGATCGCACAAGATGTAGAGAAGTACTTCCCTAAATCCATTTTACGAGCACATATGTATGGATATGATGATTTCCGCTTGCTGGATTATGATCAATTGTTGAAAGCAATGTATGGAGCATTACAAAAAGTCGTTGATGATATCGAAGAATTAGAAAAAATAGTAGAAGAGAATGATCGATTGATTCAAGAGACGAGAATATAATCTTGAATTGTATCATGATATTTTATTCAATATTAAATCATATATTGAATAAAAATAATATTTGAAATCAAAACTCAAAATTAAAAATCTTAAAGTTGAGAAATGAGGAAATCGGAACAAGGAAATGATTCTATTTTGTACGTTGGTAATAGCAATTTTCGGAAATCTTATATTTCGGCGGTGCCATTTCAAATCCGGCGCGTCCCGTTTCGCATGGTGCGTTTCCCATCTTCGGTTTGGGTATATAATTGTTTGTACACTGCTCATACGAACCATTGATCACGGGGCATTCGAAAAAGCGTGATTGCCAGCACTCTTGGGTGTTGAGAGATGGTACATGGCAGCGAACAAACGCATCTTCTTCACTCAAAATCTGGGGAGATGTTTCGATTTCAATATTTTCCGGTTTTATCATCAAATTATTTTTAAGAAACTTCTTTTCGTTCTCTTTTTGATTCTCCGCTTCCGAATGATGATAAAAGTACATTTTATGTGTCATTTGCGATTGAAACGCCTTTACCAAAAGAAGAATGATCAAAATGGATAAGAGCGACACAAATAAAGGATTCATCTTTATTGCCATTTTATATGATAAATGATCTATAATATGATACGATTTTATTTATTCACTTGATCATATTATAGATTCAATTTGATTCAAAAAAATAGAAGTGTACATAAAAATGAGTCATTTCAAATTTGGAAAAGTGATCTTAGAAAAACCTCGCTCTATAATATATAAGAAGTTCATTTTTTATGCCCTCGTCCGCCACCACACATTCCAATTTCGCCACAGTCGACATGAGCTCGCTAACCACATTCCATGTAGTAAAGCGCAACGGAAAGAGCGAAGAGGTATCTTTTGATAAAGTGATTCGTCGCATTCGTGCGCTATGTGATGGCCTGAGTCATGAGATCAATCCCCTTCTCGTAGCCCAGAAGGTGGTGTCGCAGATTTATGATGGTGTGAAGACAACGGAGTTGGATGAGTTAGCTGCGCAAGTTTGTATTTCGCTTGAAACGACGCATTTAGATTATGGAAAGTTAGCAAGTCGTATCATTATATCCAATAATCACAAGAACACGAGTCCCAGTTTCTCCGAGACGATATACATCCTTTATCACAATAAAGACATCCATGGAACACACTGTCCACTCATTGCGGAAGATGTGTATCACATCATCATGTCGCACAAGTCGAAGCTGAATGATGTGATCGTCTATGAACGTGATTATCTCTTCGATTACTTCGGTTTTAAAACGTTGGAGAAGGCGTATTTGATGCGATCGGGTGGTAGGGTGATCGAGCGGATTCAGCATCTCATCATGCGCGTTTCCGTGGGCATTCACAAGGAAGATATCAAATCGGCCATTCAATCCTATCAGTACATGAGCCAAAAGTACTTCACACATGCGACACCTACTCTCTTTAACGCCGGTACGCCGCGGATGCAATTATCAAGCTGTTTTCTCCTCGGAGTTGGTGATAGTGTGGATGGTCTCTACAAAGCATCGAGTGATATGGCGAAGATCTCCGCAAATGCGGGAGGCATTGGCATCTGTTTGACGGATATTCGCTCAAAGGGAACATACATTCGCGGTGTAAATGGAACATCCAATGGTATCATCCCTTATTGCCGTGTTTTGAATGAAATGTCGCGTCATATCAATCAAGCGGGAAAACGCCCGGGTTCGATCGCCTGTTATTTGGAGCCACACCATCCCGAAGTGCTCGCCTTTTTGGATCTTCGCAAGAATACGGGGGCTGAGCATGAGCGTTGTAGGGATTTGTTTACGGCACTTTGGATCTCGGACTTGTTTATGAAGCGCGTGGAGGCGAATGAAATGTGGTCGCTCTTCGATCCAGATGAGTGCCCTGGGTTGAGTGAAGCATATGGAGACGCATATGAGGAGCTTTATGCGAAGTATGAGGCAGAAGGGAAGGCGAAAGGACGCGTGGAGGCGCGCAAAGTGTGGAATGCGATGTTGACAAGTCAAATTGAGACAGGAACGCCATATATCGGATATAAAGATCACGTCAACCGGAAGTCGAATCAGAAGAATGTGGGAACGATTAAGAATAGTAACTTATGTAATGAAATTTCGGAGGTATCAAATACAGATGAATATGCGGTATGTAATTTGGCCTCTATTTCGCTGCCTCAATTTGTTCTTTTCCACGAAGATGGATCCGCTCACTTTGATTATGAGAAGCTGGTGGATGTTTCCAAAGTGGTCATTCGCAATTTGAACAAAGTGATCGATGTGAATTACTATCCCGTCCCGGAAACAAAGAAGTCGAACTCGCGGATGCGCCCCGTTGGTCTCGGTATTCAAGGTTTAGCCGACGTATTTGCCATGATGCGTCTTCCTTTCGATAGTGTGGGAGCCCGTGAAGTAAATAAGAAGATCGCCGAGGCAATGTATTATGGTGCCGTCTACTCTTCCTGGGAACTCGCATGCGAAGAGGGTGCTTACTCCGAATTTGCGGGAAGTCCCATAAGTGAGGGAAAGTTCCAATTCGATCTATGGAATGTGAAACCGAGCAACACCTATGATTGGGAAACACTTCGCCAAAAGGTGATGCGTGATGGTGTCCGGAATTCACTACTCATCGCACTGATGCCCACCGCATCCACATCGCAAATCTTGGGAAATAATGAGTGTTTCGAACCATACACGTCAAATATGTATACTCGACGCACGATTGCGGGGGATTTCGTGGTGATCAATAAGCATTTGGTGAAAGATCTGATGCGTCTTGGCATTTGGAATGTGGAGATGAAGAATAAAATCATTGCGGCAAATGGATCCGTACAGAAGATTTCGGAAATCCCACAAGCAATCCGTGATCTTTACAAGACGGTATGGGAGATTAAGCAGAAAGTGGTGATGGATTTGGCGATTGATCGCAGCCCCTTTGTGTGCCAAACATCATCGATGAACCTCTTCTTCGAAGAGCCGACACATGGAACGCTCACTTCGGCATTTATGTATGGATGGCGAAATGGATTGAAAACGGGGATTTATTACCTTCGTACACGCCCGAAAGTTCAAGCACAACAATTTACCATTGATCCTTCCATGAAACGAAGTGGAGGAGAAGAGGAGGATGGCGGATGTACCATGTGTTCCGCTTAATTTTCTTCTCTTTGAGAAGAAAAATTATGCTGCCGATGCTCCTCTTCACATTCGACCTAAATATAAAATATGATTAGATGATATTATTGGATGATATAATATCATATGTGGGAAAGGTGGTTATAAAGATTGAATGATTTTCTTCATTTTTTGGATAAAATGGGATGGTTCAAATTGTGTGATGAATGATTCGAATGATATGGAGTAGTGATTACATATAATTGCCAATAAATCGAGATCTTTGGAGTATACAAATGCTTCATAAGGTTCTTTATATTGGATCAGTGTTGTAAAGAGGTTGATCTTTTGGATAACAAAGAATTCTTGGATGATGGGATCGCTTGTTCCAAGTGTACATAAAAGAAGATATAAAAGATCCGAAGAAAATCGATATTTCGACGTATACAATCGCACAAATTCAATCACATGATTCTTCTTTAATTCAAATGGATCATAATTCTCATCAAATAAGAAATTTTCCTGACTATATAAATGATACGTTTGTCCATTTTGTTCCATCTTCATATAACTAAACTCAAAATCAATAAAGTAGATCTCATTCTTCTCCAAATCTAAAATGATGTTGCTCCCTTTCAAATCACCATGTATAAAGTCAAATTGCTGTTGAAAGACCTCTAAGAGTTCCGCAATTTGAATATAAAGCTCACATAAACCGGCAAGATTCTTAAATCCACCACTTGATATATACTTGTCCAGTGTAATAGTACCCACACGATCCATTTCAATATAAATCTGCCCATCTACATTTAATTTTTCCACTTTTTGATAAAGCATATTTGTAATTAAATCATAATTGGTATATAGATAAAATTGGCGAATGCGCGGAATAGGATGATATATCCGAATCGGCATATCTACGATCGCATCATACAGCGTATTTTGAATATATATTTCCATAATTTTATCAAAAATACCGAAATCCACTTTATACTTCTTTGTTTTTGTATCATATACACGCTCATACTCAACCCGTTTACAATATAATGTGGGATCGGATTCTACATAGAAGGTTGAACTCTTCTTACTCTTATATACATTGTCGCATATGAGCAACTCCGGTTTTTTATGATGTTCATATAACAATTGATCAAAAATAAGCGCCAACATCGCTTGTTTCCGATGGATCTCTTGCGAAAAAGGGACTTTCCGTGTAATGATCAGATTTTGATGATATAAATGATAATCATTAATATGTTGATATACTTCCCGTCGGATCAATGCGTGGTTATACTTCTCATAAAAGAGACGATGGAAAGAGTGGAAGTAGAGATCATTCTTCCAACGAAGATGCGCTTCTAAACGCAATTTAATAAGATCCTGCTCATGCTGATTGGGTATATGTGTACATATAGATATATTCTCATTTTGGATCATCATGCGTCGGATAAAATCATAATATTTTTGAAATATAACTTTCATACTCTATCTATCTTTTAGATGAGAATCTTTATATTCATCATGTGATCTCAATTTATGAAGAAAATTGGATAAGTAAATAGTGAGCATCGAATACTTCTTCTTATCCAATTCGCCACTATGAACGATCTCTTTATTCCATTCAAGTGATTCTATATGTTCTATACGAGTGTTGTTCTGATTTTTCCCTTGAATTTGTTTGAATGTGTTTGGCAAACCAACAATTTGATTATATAACTTTCGTTCAAATCCGTCGATATTCACAATATAGTATCGATGAACATATTTTTTATCCACATTTACAAAATGATCATAATAAGATGTATGTTCATGATTACATAGAATCTCATAAAGTTGTGAAAGTGAATGATTACTCTTTTCGAGCGATGCTTCTTCGATGAATTCACGACAAGCCGTATATGCGATATTTGTGTCTGTTTTCTCGCACTTTCCACCAATCGGATGATATACAATCTTGCGATCACGTTCCTCTTTACACAAGAGAAATCCGTGCTTCTTACTCGAAAAGGTGAGCGACGCACTCTTGAATTCAACGGGTTCTGCCATTTTATGATGGATGGTGAGATGGATTATATATATACATATATTTGTTTCTATATTGAATTGAAATGATTTAGAGGCTATTTCATAAAAAAGAAAAAGAGAACATTAAATAGGATACTTCATATTTTATGTGTTCAGTGTAAAACGTAGAGATAATAAAGAAAATGCGTTTGATTCCAAAGAGTAATCCGATTTTCAAAGGATTGATCGACAAGATGTGCGACATGGGCACTGTGACCCCCAACACATTCCGACATGTCGCCGCCATTATGAAGAAATTCTCCTTCATTACAATGGGTCAAAACCACCTCCGAGGATGTTGTGCCGAAACATGCCATGGGAAGAGTACGCGGTGTAGTCTTCATGCGGAGACGGACGCAATAGGAAAGGCCGCATCCAATCGGCGGATCAAAGATCGGGATCGATTGGATCTTATTGTTATCCGAGTGAGTCCGACGGGATTGATCGGTCAATCGAAGCCATGCTATACGTGTATTCAACAAATCGCAAAAGCGCGATTTCGGATATCGAAAGTGTACTACTCCAATGCGGAAGGAGATATTATATGCGAAAATATAAATCAGATGATACGATCTTTAAAGACGATACATATCGGATTTGGATTGCGTGAAAAGTTGGGTATGTTTAGTGGTGATATACCGATCGACTTTCTCCAAGATAAACGACTTGCGAAAATTCTTATTCCAAAATTTTGATTTGATTTTTGATCTGATTGTAAAAAATCCGATATGTGGTCGAATATATTACTTTATATCATAGAACGTAAAAATGGATCGGCGATTTTTGATCAATCATCCACAACTTTCCGTAAATTACTATCGTAAACAAACATATCTACAAATCATTCAACTCAAATATAAAGCCCTATATCCACCTATTACTACACCGTATACACGTTATGAAACCATCTATAAACCCGTAGTTAGCATCAATTATAGTATATAAAGTTTGCTTACGTTCTGTGAAATGTAAAAATATAAAAAATGATTTTATATTTTTTTTAAAATGTGCGAAAGATAAAAGATTCAGTATACAACAAACAACAATGACTATTTCATTTACGATTGCTGATTCTACTGGCCACCCTCTTGCCGGCTATTCCATCGGAATTTTTGGAGAGTATGGAAGGGGCGGAGAGTATGGAAAGGGCACTTACTGTGCGCGGAATCCGATGGTGATTCAGAAGAAAAGTTCTACCGATGCTGATGTGATCGGATCGATTTTACGCGATCTCGACTTTTCAATGGCGGTGATCGACGGAACGACATTTTATATTCAGTTATTTGCCTTTGATCCGCGGAAGATCCGCTATGAGGAGATTCGACAGTGTTATATCAAGAACCATGCGTTCTCGAATGATGATGAGCACTTTGAAGAGCACGATGGTTTCTTCTTTCTAGGAACCTATCCTATTCACTTCGATACGAAATCGATGATCACCGAAGGTGAATCTCATTTTATTTTCAAAAGCTACAATCAGAATGATAAGCATTTTATGAAGTTTACGTTCTATTATATGGGCTTGAAGCCCGAGGAGCACCGCAATATTTATCATGATATGGGCGTGGATGCTGATCAGAAGAAGACTCTTCTTTATTACATCTCCAATCCGATGATTGAGTTTTCGCTCAATGATTTCTAATATTTAATATAATATCCAATATCCAATATTCAATATCAAATATCAAATATCCACTATTGAATCTTGTAAAAAAAAAGACCAAATATGGAAATAAAATATGGGGTTACAGTAGAGATATTCATAGCCTATTTATAAAAAAATGAGTAAAAGATGCGATCTTTTAAGCTGTAAAATGAAAGAAATATTGGGAGTCATCCTCCTCTTTACCCTCTTCTACTTGGCCTACTCGATTTATCAATATCGCTCCCGTGTTGGCGAGATTATGGAGAGTTATGAGAGTTATGACAAGAATATCGAGAGTCAGAAAGCCGATGCGGTGTCGTTGAGTGTGAAACAAAAGTCGGAAGTGGAGAGTATTTTTCAAAATATGATTCCCAAGAGTGTAAATGAGTATGTGAACGCAAATAAGAGCTTCTTGAAAGGACCGATGGGTGCCACGGGGCCGATGGGTCAAAGTGGAGGGAATTTCATTGAACACGGATTCCTCATCAATAAAGCGGGATCCTATGATGCGAATAATAAGGTATTTAGCAATCCGAATAGGGCGCTTACGCGTACTTCGGGAAATGATCCGAAAACATCGCTATCCTTTTTAGATGGTTTCTCGCCATTCTCTACCACGCAAAAGTGGAAACTCGATTCGAATAATAATTTGATGAGCGAGTTTGATCAAAGCTGCGTTGCGTTCAATCCGGCGACCGGAAATAAAGATAAAGCATATATGAGCACTTGTAATGATACGTCGTCCCTCAAATTACAAAAAGATAAATTCAGCCGTTTGATGGTGAGCGATTCACTCGGAACACCGGCGCCCAAATGCTTGACGCTGGGAAGCGCGGAGAGCCAGGTTTTAACAACGGGGCTGCCAACATGTACGAGCGGAAATGATTGCTTCAAAGTCGGATTTGGCAAACAATTCTTAAAAGTAGAAAATTGCGATTTAAATGTACCCAAAGATCATCAAATTTGGAGCTTCTTATAAAAGGTTTCATTTGGTAGTTTGTTATTTAGATTTTATTTTTTATTTTATTTTTTTATTTTTTATAGAAAATAACATAGAATTTCTATATTTGATATATTTATAATTTGGATCGAGATTTTTGGTTATTTTTTGATACCAATTTTTCTATTTTTTGGTATTTTTCAAAAAAATCAAAAATATTAGACATTTTTTGGTTCGTTTTTCATACCAATTTTTCTATTTTTGGTATTTTTCAAAAAAATCAAAAATATTAGACATTTTTT
>JACCEC012029214.1_pt1 | contig 30430 bp, 30 predicted proteins | sample 7450121 | NCBI WGS metagenome assembly JACCEC01 (sample SAMN15323455, study PRJNA562643) | freshwater metagenome | isolation source: river surface water | place: USA:Blue River Watershed | collected 2017-08-18 | reverse complement strand
GCTATTATTTAATTTGGGGCTCTTCTTATTTGGAATACCCACAGAGGCCGGATTGAAACCGTGGTCTGTGGCATTTTTGGAATCAAAGGCGTATTTATTTTTGTTGATTTTGTTGATTATCCAGTTTTTCAAGTATGTGTTTAAAATCGATGTCGTTGGGCTGATATTTGGGACAGCGGTTTTCGGCGAAGATACCAAGAAGGAAGATGAGAAAGTAGAGGCACCAACAACAAAAAATGAAGTATTCAACATTTCAAATAACCTCTATACATATGAAGATGCCAAGGCAATTTGCCGGGCAATGGGATCAAGACTGGCAACTTATGATGAAATTGAGGCGTCATATATGGGTGGTGCGGAATGGACTAGTTATGGGTGGAGCGAAGGTCAACATGCCTATTTTCCTACACAGAAAGAAACGTGGGCGCGACTCCAAGAATTGAAGGGACATGAGCACGATTTAGGTAGACCGGGTGTTAATGGAGGTTATTTCGAGAACCCGAATGTGCGTTTGGGTGTAAATTGTTATGGGGTTCGACCACCCATATCAGCGGCGGATAAGGCATTGATGGAGGCGAAGAAGATTCGCAATGTACCGAAAACCAAAGAGGAGTTGGAATTGGAGAAGAAGGTCAATTTCTGGAAAGAAAACAAGGATAAATTGTTGGTGGTGAGTTCGTTTAATAATGATAAGTGGTCAAAATATTAAACTGTCGAGACCGACTACCGCTCACAGTACCAAATGACCCTTGTGAAACGCCCACTTTTCCATATGGGTATTACTTATGAGTAAAAAGGGGTGTAAAAAATATAAAATACAATGATGTGTCATTTTGTTTTACTTGTTGGTCGTTTTACTTGTTGGTCGTTTTACTTGTTGGTCGTTTTACTTGTTGGTCGTTTTACTTGTTACGAGATTTGCGTTGGCGTCTTTTTGACTTATTATTGCGCTTGCGTTTGGTCTTACGACCACCTTCGCTTGTTTTTTTACGATACATAAACACACTTGGTTCATCTGCACCTCTCTTAATTTGTCCACTAGAACTTATCGATTTTATTTTGTCTGCTTCAATTTTTTCTTCGAACATTGATTTTATTTTGTCAGCTTCAATTTTTTCTTCGAACATTGATTTTAGTTCTTGGATACTAAGTCGCTCATTTGGTTTTTCACTGAAAAAATCATCAAATTTTATTTTATTACCAAAATAATTTTTAAAATAGCCATGTATAATATTTTTAATATTTTCATCGTTATATGAAAAAAATTGCATCCAAAACTTAAATACATTTGTATATTCTTTTTTATTATATATGCTTGAAATGCCAAGATGTGTCGGGAAAATCATTATTATAAGTAATATTCCAAATGAATAAATGTCGGTCGCTTTTAATAATTCATTATTGGCAATTTTATATGGTTTTTTATTTTTCAAAATTTTTTTTAGTTCTGGCGCCATATAAATTTGTGTACCTCTCACAATTACTTCCGGAAAATTAGAATCATTTGTATCAATAAGTGTACCCGCATCAATCAGTTTGAGTGTACCATTCGTGTCTATAACAATATTCTCTAATTTCAAATCAAAATGGACAAAGTCATTTTCATGTAAGCAATTTAAAATATTTAATAGTTGACCAATGTGATTTCTAACAACTGTGGGGTGTGGTTTTTTTGTAAGGTTGCTATACATTTCGAACAAATCTTGGCCACAATTTTCCATTACAATAGTTAAAATATGATTTTCATTGTCATATTTATAGCCAATCAATTTACAGAAATAGTCGGGGCATAATTCGGAAATGGCGTGGTAATTTATAAGTTCGCTAGTAAATGATTCCGTAAGTCCTTCTATGGATATAGAGTCATTTCGTTTGACTAATTTAACAAAATTAATATTTTTTATGGCATATTTTTCATCATTCGAAATATAACCAGTTCCATATTGACTTTCTGGAAACACGTTTTCGGTTGGTTCTGGAATATGTGTTAACTTTGGAACATCAGTCGGCATAATATATTTTGTAATTACACCTTCAAGTATTTTTATTTTTTCTGTTTGTTCAGGTGTGAGCCCCATCAAACTTGGATTTTGTAAACTGAGTTTGGGCATTGATGCCTTTTTAGTGATGGGTGCAGTTGTATCAATTGGTGTTGATGACATATATATATATTATATTTCGATTTTTCTCGTAATATAATTTTCAAATACTTATTTTCTGCTAGGCACAAAAGACGCCGTCATTCTACGCGCATCTAGTTCCTCTCTTGTTAAATATATCGATTTCAAATCGCTTTCGGTATAGCCCAATGGTTTTCGATTATCATCGACTGATGTATACATGATAGGTGCGCCAACAATGCCCGCATTGTCCGCGCGAATCTGGTCAGCAAACCTCTCATAATATCCAACATCATTACTGGCATTTCGAAAATCCGCTTCCATAATTTTGCGGGCATTCTTTACCATATATTCGCGGTATTGAGCATTGTTGATGGCCGACGAAGATAAATCGGATTTACCCATCATCTCTTTCAAAATAGTGTTTTGAAGCAAAGTCTCCGATCTAGCCCCGGCAATAATTGACCTCCCATCACTCATGAGAGGTGGAAATCCATCATACCGATTATTGGTATGATATCCTAAATGTGATGCCGGTATAGTTTCTTTAATTACGGGAAATGCGCTATTCAAATCTGTTCCTCCAAATAACATATATATATGTTGTTTGGATATATTTATTCGATTCCCACCACATCCTTGTTATTTCTATAAATAGAATTTATTTCGTAGGCTAATAGAGGCGTGTCATAATATACTACTTTGGCAATACCTCCTTGGAGTCCAGATTCTTGCCCGATTGTCAGTATATCACCCACCGAAAATGTCTCATTCTTTCGCTTAACCGTCGTCTTCAATTCCCCATTTAAAAACATATCAGCACTGTTCTTGTCATAATTTACCAAAATATGATTCCATTTCTCCAATGGGGCATCAAACTCGTCCTTATCAGTATCATTGTAATAGATGACAAACTTCCTTTTCAATCCATCATATGCGATTTTTGGATGAGAGGCAAATGACAAAATGGTCGCCTCTCCATTATATGGAATATGGTTTGATGGCATCGGCACCACGTAAACCCACATCGACAATGCGTATTTTTTTCGAATGTTTATTGTCTCGGTAGAAGGCGGTTCGGTTTTCTGCATATCCATGTAGTTCGAAACATCTTTATTCATATTGATGCGCATCGGTTTGTCAACGATTACTTTGCCATTATCTTTTTCCATGGTTTTCAAGATTCGCGGTAAATATAAATAGAGGAGAATAAGAATCAACTCAATTACAAATAAAATATACACGATTTTTGGTGTAGTGGCAAACTCACCATATAAGTATTCGATAAAATCGGATATTAAACAAGGAATAAATAAAATGAAGTTAATGATGAATCCGCTAATACCTTGCATATTGTAGATGTATGATTGATTGATTTTATACACCATTGATAAGAATACCATACCTATTAATACACCAATAATTATACCGGAATATTGAAGAGCTAAAATGCTATATGATGAGAGGCTGAGTTTATTTAAAAAATATATTGCCAAAATTGCACCCACCAAGAATAATGCATTCTTGATAGAAACCATCGAAGAACCGGCAACAAAGATATTGGTGACTGATGTTAGAAACTCCTGGAAATAAGTGTATAAAATTGCAAATAAGAGAGGTACCACAATAATAAACACATAAAACTCCGTGCTTTTTTCAAACTTGTCTTTGAGGAAGAAAGATAGAACAAACAGGTATACGAATGTGCCAAAAATAATGGGATTCGATGATACTGTGTTGATTGCGCTGTCTAAAAACGCCATTTATAATACTGTGCGATTTTTTAACTTTATAAATTCTCCATCGTGGTTTTGCGCCCGTGGCATTCTCGGCAAAGTGCGACTAAATTATCGATGTGATTGCTCCCACCATATTCCAGACGGACTTTGTGATCAACTTCGAACCATGCCGATAATTGCTCTTTACACTCACCGCATTTCCAGTTTTGACTACTTGCGACAAATTTTTTCTTGGTCTCGCTTACTGAACGTTTGGTTGCTTTGACGCCGCCTCCGGCGGCTCCGGAACGCGAAAGCCTCTCCATCGAACCGGGCGGCGCAGCCGCCGTTGACACAACAGGAAATGAAACATCATCTGCATCATAATACATGTTTTGTTTGGCAGTAAAGTCCAATATTGGACTCAACATAGAGGTGGTTTCACGATCAATCGGCAAGTATTTAATGTATTCATTTGACCCGCGAATAATATCTTGTGCCCTCCCGGGAAACTTTTTGAACAATATTATCATCATCAGTCCGCCCAATGCAATTCCCGCCATCTTATAATACTTTTGATTTGTTTGAAGCAGTTTCCAATATTTTCCATCGGTATAAACATTTGCTACTAAAAATCCGGTTATCAACATAATCAATAATTCAATACGCATTCAGTATATATTTTATGTCGATGAAGATTTGGTGGTTTGCCTCTATCTTAGTATAACCATAAAATTAGACAAAAACAGAGGAATATAAATACTGCATGAATCCAATATCGACGCATTTTGAGTTGGTGATGTAAATAGACGGGTTTTGGAATAAAATTGTCGTAATACGCCGTCATCGCCGCATCTAATGATATTTCGTGCTTACCCAGCATCTCATTGTATTTATTGTGTATGAATACTACCCAGCGAATGAGTGAATCTTTGCTGCCTAAATAGGGGCTTAATGGATACTTATCCAACATTTTGCTAAACTGATTCCCCATATCGGGGTCGGGAATGAAAATCGGCAAGTTCATAAAAAAATCGTAATATTTGCGTTTGGTTGTATCATTCGGGAAATCGGGATAAGATAATGCGACTGACATCATAAAAAACCAATAATGGGGCCCCCAAACTGTGGCTGACATCAATAATATATTGATAACATATATTCATTGTTTGATTCTTTCGTATAACTATTTAGAAACACGATCACTTATATGTGTAGAGGTTGAAAATATGAGTTGTAATAATTGTGGTAAGCGCGGGCACTCATTCTATCAGTGTAAAATGCCAATTACGAGTAATGGTATTATTGCTTACCGGAAGCATCCAGAAACAAAAGTAATCGAATATTTGATGATTTGTCGTAAAGACAGCTTGGGGTTGATGGATTTTATTCGGGGCAAGTATTCTGTGAACAACAAGTATTATATTATGAATATGATTTCACAAATGACGAATTATGAGAAGAACATGTTGAAAACAATGTCGTTTGATGAGATTTGGAAAATGGTGTGGGATAAGGAAATATGTTCTTATGGGGCTCCTCCGGGACTCTCTAAATGGTCGAAGGGGGCACTAGTGGAATTGGGTTCTAGTTCCGCGGGTTCCGCAAATGCTCATGGTTCCGTTAACACTCATACTCATGGTTCCGCGAATACTCATGGTTCCGCGAATGCTCATGATGACCCATCCAATTCTCGTTTCAAATCCGAGGAACATGTGTCTCGCGAAAAGTTCAATCAACTTCGCACCGGTATTTATAGTGGATATAGAGGCACCGATAAATCATTTTATTCACTCGAAACAATGATTGATGAGTGTACACAATCTTGGGATGAGCCCGAATGGGGATTTCCAAAAGGCCGGCGAAATTATAATGAGAGTGATATTGATTGCGCACTTAGAGAGTTTTACGAGGAAACCGGATTAAAAAACAAGAATATATCGTTCATTGTGAGCAATTTGGCCCCATTTGAGGAGATTTTTATGGGGTCTAATTATAAGTCATATAAACATCGATATTTCTTGATGTATGTTGATTATAATATGAGTAATAATAGCGATTTGTTTAATATTGACAAGACTGAAATAAGTAAAATTGAGTGGAAAACATTCAATGACAGTATTAGCGCAATACGGCCATACAATTTAGAAAAAAAACGGATTTTATCCAATATTAATATCGTTTTGACAAATTGTACGAATACATTTGCGTAAATAATATATGTATCTTTGTATATTATACATATATGGAACAGCCACGCGTATCTAGGTGTAAAAATGGCACACGTAAATATAAAAAATATGGTGATGAATGTTTAACGGAAGAAGAATACAAAAATAGATTAGAGGCTGAGGAAGAACGCAAACAATTGGATAAACGAAAAACAAAAAAGAATAAGGCTGTTGTTGTTGAGAAAGAACCCTCTCTCCTGGATTCAATTATGAATGTTGCTAAAACTCTTAGTGGCCAATCGATAGATGAAACGAATGCTGACAAAGCGAATGCTGACAAAGTATTAGATGATGACTTAGAAAGACGTAGGAAGATGATTGCAGATGATGAGGCAAGGCGCAAAGCAAAGAGGGAATTGCGATTAGAAGCAAAACGCATTGAACAAGAGAAAAAGGCGAAAGCGGAAGAGCCATTAGAGAAAGCAAAAACACCGACTCCCCAAGATACCAACTCAAACCCAAGTTATTTGTATCCCTCTCTTGATGATCCCTATTTTAACCAAAAAATTGCCCACCGAAACGAGTTCGAATCTCTAAACTACGTTGCCGACATTACTAAACCTCTTAAACAAACTTCCAATCTTATTTGTAAAAATCCAGAATTTGAATTGCTAAATCACCAATTGTTTGTCAAAACATTCATTTCCCAAAACACACCCTACAAAAGTATTTTACTTTATCATGGTCTCGGTTCCGGCAAAACTTGTTCAGCCATCGGTATTGCCGAGGAAATGCGCGACTATATGAAAAGTATTGGTATCACTCAACGAATCATTGTTATTGCATCATCAAACGTACAAGATAACTTCCGTCTCCAATTATTTGATGAGAGGCGGTTAGAACAAGACCCTATTACCGAAACGTGGTCAAGTCGATCATGTATTGGCAACAAACTAATTCGCGAAATAAATCCAGTTGGTGCTAAAATGACCCGCGAAAAAATCATTTCGCATGCCAGGACAATCATCAATACGAGCTACGAGTTCAAAGGCTATTTACAATTTGCCAATAATATTCACGAACATGTATATGAATCTATTGATGAAGATGATCCAAATCACGATCAAATAGAGGTACAAAATATTCGTCGTTATTACAGTAATCGATTAATCATCATTGATGAGGTCCACAATTGTACCAAAGAAGACAAAAGACTTGCCAAATTATTGCTAAAAATCGCCACACACGCCGAGAATCTGCGGTTCATTTTGCTGTCCGCTACGCCAATGTATAATTCGCCGCGCGAAATCATATGGCTCTGTAATTTACTAAATATCAATGATGGTAGGTCGACTATATCCTACGAAGATGTGTTTTCCGCAGATGGCGAAATGCGCAACCCCGATTTGTTGCGACAAAAACTTAATGGATATGTATCTTATGTGCGTGGTGAAAATCCATACACATTTCCTTTTCGAATATATCCAGATGCATTTGCGCCGAAAAACGAGGCACGCGCAACCGACAAAGCAATCGGCATTATAAACAAACTCTATTATACTAATCTACAACCCTATCAACAAGAATCCTATGAAATGGTCATCAAGAATTATATTGGCGAATCGGGTGAAATCGACATGGAGGATGAGAATTACGGATATGCGCAACTCCAAATGCCTCTACAAGCCCTAATTATGACATTTCATCGCGTAAATGAAAGCGACGCATTTATTGGTAAAGAAGGACTCGCCAACAATATGTCTTTTGTGGAAAAGAGCGAGAAGAAGGGCGACACATATGAATTCCGTAAATACAACTATGAATATAAAAAAGGCGTACCCCGTATATTTCACGAAACTGAATTGCCGAAATACAGCTCAAAAATTGCGGATATTTGTTCTACTATACGCAAGTCGCGCGGTATTATTATTGTTTATACGCAATATATTGATGGCGGAATCGTGGCTGTTTCGCTGGCATTAGAGGAAATGGGATTTACGCGATATGGGACATCGCAGACGGCGACACCTCTCTTCAAACCGGGCGCAATTGATTCGGTGCCAATTGATGCAACCACAATGATGCCCGTCGATCCTGTGGCGAACAAGAAGTTCAATCAGGCAAAATATATGATTTTATCGGGGGACAAGTTTTTTTCGCAAAATAATGCAGCGGATATCAAATATGCCACGAGTGAAGCCAATAAGAATGGCGAATTGGTCCGCGTTATCCTGATTTCGCGCGCTGCATCAGAGGGTCTTGATTTCAAATATGTGCGCCAAGTCCACATCTTGGATCCATGGTACAATTTGAACCGCATCGAGCAAATTATTGGGCGTGGTGTGCGTAACCAAAGCCATTGTGGATTGGACTTTGAAGAGAGGAATGTGGAAATATACTTACACTCGGCCATTCCGGATGGGGACACATTTTGTGCGGATTTATATTTGTATCGTTATGCAGAGAGAAAAGCGCTGATGATAGGGAAGGTGACGCGTCTCCTGAAAACCATCTCAGTTGATTGTGTACTTAATCATTCGCAAACCAATTTTACTGATATAAATATGGAGGCAAATGGCAATGTTTTAATTCGCTCATCCACAATGGATGAGCCCCAATATTTTTTGGTGGGTGATAAATCAAAATCGTATGCATGCGATTATATGGATAACTGCGATTACCAATGTTTACCCGAAGACAAAATAGAGGCACCAAAAGAAGGGTATATTATTACGAAACCCAGCTCGTTCATTATCCAGAAGATGATGGACCGGATTACTGCTCTCATTGGGCGTGAAATTGCACTACACTTTGATGCACTCGAAAAGATGCTGGGTATGCCATCAAAATATGATTTATATTTTGCACTGACAGAACTAATTGAGAACCCAATTATGACATTTACTGACAAATATGGGCGTGTTGGGCGATTGGTGAATCGAGACAAATATTATTTGTTTCAACCAATAGAGGTGACGGACCCGCATTCGTCAGTGTTTGATTCGGTAGTGCCAGTTCAAGTAAAGGCTGAGAAGGTGCGACTTGGAATACCAAATGTAATTCGTGAAGTGCAGTACGATGCCGCAAATATGCAGCCAAATGCAATCCAACCAATAAATGAAGAACATTTAGAGGCTCGACGAATTATTGGCGAAATCGAAATGCTGGTTACAAGGGCAATTGGTGAACCGGTTGAAATCGAGTCGAATGATGAAGACTGGTATAATCATATGAGCAATTATAAAGCGGTCTCTACTAAGAAGAAACCGAAAGATATGATGGATTATACGGCGTTGAAAATGTTGGCACGACTACACAATATTAATGTTCCTGAACTGACACTGTATATATGGAACCACGCACTCAATACGCTTGAATACAAAGATCGTATATTATTGGCAAAATGGGCATTTAGCAAATCGCCGAAGACAACTGATTTGGAAAAGCACATATTGGCTTATTTTGATTATTTGGTATTTGATATGGATGGTGTTAGAGGCATTTTGATTGCCAACAATGATGACAATATATTGTTTGATTTGGCTGATTGGAAGGAAATGCCATATAAACACGAGACATTTGACCCGGTAATTCGGGCTCGATTTTATGTTGAACCTGGCGATTTCCCTAAAATTGTGGGATTCTTTGGCGGATTCAAAACGGGGGTTCCTGTGTTCAAAATCAAACAGTTGTTGTTAAAGCGGAATAATCCGGGCGCATACTTGATGAATGAAGCAAAGGGTGATATTATTACATTATTAAATAGTGTTTTGAAATATGCGCATATAAATGTGGAATATGAAGCTGATATAACAATAAAAATGACAAAGGTTGCGTTGGGAATTATATTGGAAATCATTATGCAGAGTATTACTGATACTGATAATGCGTGGTTTATGCGTCAAGAAAAGGCAAACTACAATAAAATCCAGAAACTTAAACTGTGATTGTCTAAGTAAACTCATGGTTCCGTAATAAATACAACATATCAACAAAATGCCTATCATCTCTATTATAAAATCGCCGAGCCGGATAAATTTGATTCCCCGAACTATCTTTATTATAAAATCGCTCCCAATTATCCAAGAAATCAAATGTGACATCAAACGGCATCACAGTATAATAAAACAATTCACATCGAATAACATGGTTTTTACTGAATAAATAATTGAGCCCTTGTAGAATACGCCTCTGTTTTTTCGATTTCATATAATATTCATCTTGGTATTCGCCATACATCGACATAAGAATATACGATTTCTTTTCATCATCGTAATACAAGAATGCTTTTCGTGCATTATGTGCTTGGAATAATTCAAATACATAATACATATTTTGTAATGATATAACAATAATTGTCATTTAGTTCAATTTTGTGATTGACATGCAAAAAATTGATTTAATATTATAAAAATATAGAATGGAACAACAACAACGAAAGGATAGTCGCGCCGAATATGGTGTTTATATTAAATCATTATTAACAAGAAAAATTCCCCTTAAAATCACCGAAATCGGCAAAAATGTCAAGGGCAATTTGACCAAGAAAATTGTGGCATTATCCGAAGGCAAATGTATTATCGAAGGATTTATTCGACCAAGTACAATTGAAATTGTGTCATATTCGCCCGGACTCATAAAGGATGACCACGTTGAGTTTCAGGTTGTTTATATGTGTTTAGTATGTAATCCCGTGAAAGATATGGAGGTGAGTTGTGTGGTACGAAATGTAACGAAAGCTGGTATCCATGCACACGTAGTTGATGACGATGACAATGTGCCGATTATTGTGTTTATTGCAAGAGATCATAACAATACAAATCCACGATTTGATACGATAAGAGAAACCGATGTTATTAAAGCGCGAATTATTGGCACACGGTTCGAATTGAATGATACGTCGATAACAGCTATTGCGGGATTGGTATAAGATGAATATGAATTATTGGAAACAACATAAATGTAAATCTATAAAACTACATAATGACCGATACATTTAAGATTACGACTGAATCATTAACTGATATCAAAGACAAAATTGAGAGGATGACAAAGGCGAATCAAATCGAAATTTTGAGAATACTTAAAAACAATCCGTCGATTAAACTGAATGAAAATAAAAGCGGGATTTTTGTAAATATTTCTTTTTTACCAAGAGAAACAATAGAGGATATTGTGAAATATGTGAAATATGTATGCGACCAAGAAAATATCATTAATGAGATTGAACACCAGAAACAGGAGTTCAAGAATACGTATTTTGTTGGTGATGTTATACCGACTGGCGTCTAGACGTTTGTAGATAAATATATTTTTAGAAACAAGTTAAAAATATATAGACTAATATATGTAGATGAATATGGAAGAAAAAATATATAATTTATTTATTGGAAGAAAAAACTTTATGGTCGAGAATAAGACACTTGATTTACTTGTGCCATTTATGTTGAATGATGATTTTTTAACAAAATTTGAAGAAGCGTCCAATGTCGAAGCGTCCAATGTCAAAGCGTCCAATGTCGAAGCGTCCAATGTCGAAGCGTCCAATGTCGAAGCGTCCAATGTCGAAGAAGTCATTCCCAATACAAAATTTTTTGAAGAAACTACACCACAAATTGAATCCATTCCCAATACAAAACTTGTTGAAGAAACCACCCAAAAACCACGAGAAAATAGATTCTACCCTAAATCCAAGGATTGTGTATTTACGTGTATATATGTCGCAATCCACGGAGAACAAACATTGTATCAGCCCGGTGTCAATATTACAAATATGATAATGAATGAGAAAAAAGCCATATCCGATTATTGTAATTCATCCGCATCTGTATTAAAATCATCCAATTTCAAACTCACGATTGCCAAAATGAACGAAATCCGGTGTGAATTGATGACTCAGCCATTTATGAATAAGATTAGCGGTGGATTGGTGGCGTGTTCCGTTTATTATAAAAGACCGATTTATGTTGTATTTGAGGAAATTGATGCATATTTGCGATTTGTATCGAAAGAATATGTGGAAGATGATGAAGATATTGGAAAAGAAGATATTATTTTGAGGGTTGATAGAGGAAGAATATGTTTAGACTACTCGGCGAAAGCGGATACATATAGAGAAAAATATATGGAATTGGTTCACTATGAGAAACCGTTGGCATCCATTTCAAACTATAAATTGGATGAACTTCTTGGAATCTATAAGAAATTGTTTTTGTCGGTACCTGTCAAAATATCAAAAGCCGAATGTTATGAACGAGTGTTGATAAAAATGAGTGAATGTGTTTCAGCGAAGCTTTATTGAAACTGACCAATGCGCATAAAATTGAAACATTATATATCCCCTCTATTATTCGTAAAACAAAACAATGAATCAACTTCCCGAAATCATAAAATCATCAACTCTACAAACTTATTCACCACAACATTGCTTGCTATTGTTGTCGGTTGAACAACTTATTCAACAATTAAATCCTGTTCGATGGATTCATAATCGTCCCGCCGACGAAACCCGCATTATACAAATCGCATCTTCCATTTATCGAAATCGCACTCCATTTGATACTATCATTTATTTACATTATAATTCGGCGAGCAATCAATTCGAAATATTGGACGGCCTACATCGTTATAGTGCTTGTAAACACATTTACGACAACAACTCAAAACCGAATCCCGATTATATAACTGGCGACGAATATGGCTATGGGCGCACTGCGTCGTGGTTCTACAATGCAACTATTCTCGTGAGCCTCCATATGAACAAAACACCGGGTGAACTCCATGTCATTTTCGAGAACCTGAACAAGACAGTCCCGGTGAGCGAAATCTACATTCCACCAACAATAACGGATGAACATAATTTGCGCAAACAGAAGGTGATGGAGACCGCAGTTCATTGGCAACGCATGTATCCTAAACATTTTTCGGCGAGCAATTTATTCCAAATACCTAATATGAATCGCGACCGATTTATGGATATTTTGGCCGAGCTCTACAATGAGTTGAACAATTGTATAGAACTCGATAATGCGCTCACGATTGCCAACAACCAATTTAAAACAAATTATAATCAGGGAAAAATCAAACTCAGTGAATCCGTTTCCAAAAAGTGTATAGATTCCGGATGCTGGTTATTTGTGTATAAGGGCGACACACTAATTCGCAAAATCGTTGATCTGGTTATTATGAAATAATGGTTGCTCGCGCGATATACCTCTATTGTTTTTTACGGGGGAGCGTATAAAATTGAATATATTTTGGATTAATAATATCAATGTAAAATATATTCGCACACAATAATGACAGACAAACTACCGAACAAGAAAGAGTCATCATCCAATTTCAGAGATGATTTTGTAAAAATGATAAATAATTATTTAGCCGTCAATGGCAATTTACAAACAAAAGAGTTCGAAGTTCGTTTTAAACCTAATCGTGGTCGCACATTCACCAAAGTCGAATACGATAATGTATTTCGTCGTTTACGTGGAAGCGGATACGAATGTGATAATAATGCCGGGATCAATATGATGCGTATCCAATCCCAATATACAAATATTCAAACCGGCGTATTACAAATGTCCAATATACGTACTGAATTGTTTGGTGCGGAACTCATTCAGCAATATTGTCGCTCGGATAATAATTTGAAAAAACTCGCCGATGTTCCCGCCAATTTCAAGAAAATCAAGTTTACGCAAAAATCGAGCGCCAAAAATGATGCCGGTGAGTTTATTAAGAAAATCACCAATGATGATTTTGGTTTCAATGTTTCATTCAATATGGAAAGCGACTACAATTTGAAATCAAAGATCGCCGCCGATATATTGGGTTCTTGGCGCGACTATCGCAAAACATTCCGTCTCATTAATCGTGTGCGTCTAGCCAGTAAAACGAGTCCCGTTGTCGCCGATCTCAGTATTATTCGTACTTCAAAAACATCCGGCGGAATTATGAAACCCGAGTTCACATTGGAAGAATCCGAAATATTCACAAATCAAGAGTTTTGCGAAATCGAATTAGAATTGGATAATGCGCGCGTGGGTGTGGGGACGGATTTCGATAATGTTGATGCTATTATTAGAGAGCTCGAAACCACAATTCGCATCATTTTGTGCGGACTACAAGACACAAAATATCCAACTCCTTATGCCGAGCACAATCGTGTATTACAGTCATATATGCGTGTTGTTCACGGAGACACATATGAGCCTCGCAGAATACTCAATGATGACTTTATTGGTCCCAATTCGCATACACTCCAATTGAGCAATATTGTGGAAATTGATCAGGCATCCAATGCGCCCAATATTCGCGTCAATTATTGTGCGACAGATAAAGCCGACGGTGAACGCAAATTACTTTATATTGATACATACGATGGGCGCATCTACCTTATAAATACGAATATGTTGGTCCAATTTACGGGACTCACATGTACGGAAAAAAACGACTGGGGACTCATATTGGACGGAGAACACATTGCATATGGCAAATCAGGCAAGTACATAAACCATTATGCTGTATTCGATATTTATTATGTGGGACACGGTAATGGTCGCACATCATCGGTGCGTCATTTGGATTTTGCGTGGTTTGTGGAGCCCACTACAAAGGAAGAGTTGGAGAAATACCGCCTATTACTACTCAAAATTAAAATCAATGGACTTAAAGTGAAACGACTATCGAAAGTTGTGTCCGAAGATGATTTCAAAATTGTGCCGAAGATGTTTTATTTACCAGATAGCACCACAAATATATTTAGCATTTGTTCGACTTTGTTGTCAAATATTAAAGATGGTGCATATCCCTACAATACTGACGGCATCATATTCACGCCTATTAATATTGGAGTTGGTGGTTCAGCTCCCGGCAAAACCGGGAAATTGAAGAAGTTCTCGTGGCCTCTATCGCTCAAATGGAAACCACCAGAGTTCAATAGTATTGAGTTCTTGGTATCATATAAGAAGGACAAATCAGGAGCCGACGCGGTTTATACGGAGTTCGAGAGTGGAAGTACCAATTTACGCCAATACAGGACACTCGAATTGCGATGTGGATTTAATGTAAAGACGCATATTTCGATGGATCCCTTTAAGGCGATGTTGAATGATGAAGTCCAATATGTAGATGACGAAATTGACAATGAAGAGGCTTATCAGCCATTGCCTTTCAAGCCAAGTTTACCATATGATCCCGATGCGTGCTATGCGAACATAATGTTGGTGGAAGATACTGAGGGCGGAGTCGGTTCGATGATGACACTTGAAGGTGAGAAGTTCGAGAGTGAAATGATCGTTGAGTTTTCGTATGATTTAACGAAAGAATCCGGGTGGCGTTGGATACCAATGCGTGTTCGTCACGATAAGACATACAGTTTGCGCGCAGGAAATAAGAATTATGGTAATGCTTACCATGTTGCCAACGATAATTGGAAGTCGATTCATTTCCCAGTAACGGAAGAAATGCTTGGGGGTAAAGAAGAAATTAAGTTGGATATCACCGATGACATTTATTATGATAAGACAAATAACAGCGATGAATCGCGCACGATGGGACTCCGTAATTTCCACAACTTGTATGTGAAGAAACGCATCATTGGTGCAGTAGCAAAACGGGGTGATACACTCATTGATTATGCGGTAGGCAAGGGTGGTGATATCTCAAAATGGAAGAGCAGTAAATTAGGGTTCGTATTTGGCGTGGATTTGTCGAAAGACAATATTTACAACCAAATGGATGGTGTTTGCGCGCGGTATTTGAAGGAAAAGCGGGTGTCTCGCGGACTGTTTGAAGCAATTTTCCTACCGGCGGATAGCAGGCTCAATTTGCGTAATGGTGATGCGTTTTATACTGAGAAGGAGCGCGAAATCGGTGCGGCTATATTGGCCAAGTCGTCGGGACCGAAACCCCAACTGGGCAAGGCAGTTGACAAGAATTTCGGTGCAGGTGTAAATGGTTTTGGCGTGAGTTCGTGCCAGTTTGCGATTCACTATTTCTTTGAGAATCAGTCGGTGCTCCACAACTTCTTGCGTAATGTATCTGAAAATACGGCAGTCAATGGATATTTTGTGGGAACTTGCTATGATGGTGATGTAGTATTCAAGAAGTTGGCGAAGACACCGGAAATAACAATTTACTCGGATGGGCGAAAAATATTCGAAATCCGGCGAAAGTATGAGCAAACTGGGTTTCCAGCCGACGAAACCAGTGTGGGATATGCAATCAGTGTATTCCAGGAATCGATTAATAAGTATGCAACGGAGTATTTGGTTAATTTTGGGTACTTGACCAGGCTCATGGAGGATTATGGATTTGTATTAGCGGGGGCCGAAGAACTGCAAATACCAAATACAGATATGTTCGAAACTCTATACAATAAAATGATGTATGAAGTAAAGAAATATCCGGAGTCGGCACATAATTATGGTAAAGGGCCAATGATGACAGCCGAAGAAAAAGCGATTTCATTTATGAATAGGTATTTTGTGTTCAAAAAAGTTCGGTCAGTAGATGCGGCCAAGATTTTCAAACAATTGAAGAGTGCCAAAGTGGAAATAGTTCCGGAAGTAGTTGAGCAACAACCACTAAATGCTGTAAAACGAGTTTGTAAAGTGATTCTCGAAAAATATGAGCCGATTGAAGTTGATTTGGAAGTCTCCGCACCCAAGGAAGTACCTGAACCTAAGGAAAAAGAGGATGAGCCAAAAGAAGTCCCTGGACCCAAGGAAGTACCTGGACCCAAGGAAGTACCTGGACCCAAGGAAGTACCTGGACCCAAGGAAGTACCTGGACCTAAGGATTTATCCGGACCCAAGGAAGTACCTGGACCCAAGGAAGTACCTGGACCTAAGGAGGAAGCTCAAAAACCCCGTTGTAAAAATGGAACCAAACGTTATAAACCTCTTGGTCCCGATTGTTACACCGATGAACAAATAGAGGCATTTAAGGCAAATAAGACCCGTAAGAAAGTATAAATATGTTTTACACCTTTTAACCTTTCAAATGCCGATTTATATATCATAATTCTGCAAAGCAGAATTATTGAATATAACAAAGGCAATTTATCGGTTACAAAGGCCACCTACGGTGGCCGACGGTCGCCCGCATTGCGGGCTTAGTAACAGTTGCCGAATTACATTCAAAGATGCTGACCCAGAGGGTCGGCGTTTAGAATGTAAAAAGGTTCAAATACAGTTTTTTCTTGTTGTATTTGAAAATATACATAAACGCATTATCCAAAGTACAATAGAAGAGCAACAAATGCTTATACACACATTACCATCATTATCTGGAAACTATTGGAACAAGATTTCCCTTAGTCAAGGTACAAATATTCCTACTCAATATATATCATATTCACTCCATAAGTTTCTCACGGAAATCAAGTGTAAAATCGATGAACGTGTAGAGGAATGGGATGCTTATAAAAAATACACAAATCCATACGAATATATTCACAGCAGTAATAATCGTTCAAGTATTTGTAAATATCGGCCAATATCGCGCGCATTTTTCAAATTGGTAGAAATCATTAATAATCTAAAAATTCCACAATTTGATGATTGTAATAAACCCATCAAGATGTTTGGACTTGCCGAAGGTCCAGGTGGGTTTATCGAAGCTGCGCGTTATTATAACAAGAATCCAGATAGCCAATTCTACGGAATGACAATCGAAGATCCCACAAACCAAGACGTTCCCGGATGGAAAAAGGCCAAAGGATTCCTGAAACATAATGAAAACGTAATTCTTGAAAAGGGCGCAGACGGAACAGGTGATATTTTAAAACCCCAGAATTTCAAATATGTTGTGGAAAAATATCGCGGGTCTATTGATTTTATTACTGGCGATGGCGGATTCGATTTCTCTCTTGATTTCAACAATCAAGAATTAACGATGACCAATTTGTTGTTTGCGCAAGTGGCATATGCACTATGTATTCAAAAACGCGGGGGATGTTTTGTTCTCAAAATGTTTGACAGTTTTTATAAGCCAACTGTGGAAATCTTGTTTTTATTGGCATCAATGTATGAACGCGTTCATATTGTAAAACCGAATACTAGTCGGGCCGCCAATTCAGAGAGATATATTGTATGTATGAATTATAAATTAGACCCCGATGAAAAAATGGAGAATATGTTTGCGAGTGTGCTTACAGAAATGAACCATGGATTTTATGTTCGCAGTTTATTGGGGATAAAGGTACCGATGTGTTTTTATAATAAAATCGAGGAAATTAATGTGGTATTTGGGCAAAATCAGTTGGATAACATTTATACTACACTCGGTCTTATTGAGATGCGCGCAAAAAAAGAGAAAATTGACTACTATAACAAACAAAATATCCAGAAGTGTATTAATTGGTGTATTCGGCATAATTTTGAATACAATAATATGGTAATTGATGAGCCAGGACATACATCAAATATGTTTTTGTGTAAATGATATGCGTAACACGTATCTTTACACTATTTCGCATCGAAGATGCGCAATATGCAACACCTTCACCACTCATAACTGCCTATAAAGTGGGCGTTTCACAAGGCTCGTCAGGCACTGACGTGCCTGCCTTTGTGAATGAGAAAAGGTGTAAAAACCACATAAACAATAATTTAAATAATATACATTCACATAACAATGAATATTATTGTTCAAACTTATAACGAGACAAATCCCGGGAGAAATGCCGAATATGAATTGTGTCTATTACACAACCTGAACCACTTCAATATAAAGGCCGTTTACAATTTATATGAATCCGAAGACAGCGTATGTGAAAAGGTACGTACTCATCCAAAATATATTGGCGTATATTTAGGAAAACGAATGACATATGATGACGCATTTCAGTTTGCCAAAAAAGAAATCCCTGAAAACGAAATGGTTGGTATCATTAATCTCGACATTTGTATATCACTCGCATTTGATTTAAAACAGTTAGTGGCATTATGTCGTACTGGTGAACATATGGCGGCGATATCGCGCCATGAAAATAACGGCGAAACTGGTGTTCCATTTTTAGACCCCCAATTTATTCCAATTATGCATGCAAATAATCAGGATGGTTGGTTCTTTAAAAATCCCATTCGACCCGGCAATTATAATATTGAGCTTGGTCGACTTGGTTGTGACAATGCTATTGCCAAAGAACTAAAATTGAGTGGATATAATGTTGTAAATATGGTCGAGCGATTTGTAATCATCCACTATGACTCAGCGCGTGGAAAAACATCTGCCAATTTTATGGATTTCCATAAAAATGAAAAGGTTATTTATAATGGAGGCACACTGGTGCCCAATTATGATATTATTCGCCATTTATCTGCCGATAAAGTGATGACCGAAATGAAATTCACAGAAATTGAGAAAGTGATGATATTAAGCGAAATTTTCAATATGCGAATGAAAATCAAGAATAATTAGTTGATTGTGAGGAGAACGTCAATTAGTTCGTTTTTACGCATGCGGGGAGTACTTTCTGTTGCCAATCCACGGGTTACCACCAATCGTCTAAGAGATTTGATATCCATTTTCTTATACGATTCCTTAGTATCGGGATTAAATAATTCGCGGAAAGTATCATTGTTTTTTGCAACAGACATTTCACTGTCGGATTCCAAATCGGACTCATTTACATCGATTTTATGTACTTCGACTCTGCTTGGATGATTTTCACTTGGGTCGTTTTCATTGTCTTCTGCATCTTGTAAGACCACATTGATGTGTGTATCTGGTTCAGCAGTTATATCGTGGTCGTCTATTTCGTCGATTTTCTCGGTATATCCAAAGTCATCGACTTCATCGACATCTTCGACATTAATATTCGAATCAATTTGACCGTTTAATTCGACAGTAACAATTTTTACATCGTTTTCGTCCCCATTTTCTTCTAAATTGAAGTGAATACGTTCTTCGGGATAATAGTCATCCCCTGAATAATTGTCAGGAAAGCCAATACTTTTGGCTAAGTTATCATTAATTCGCGCCACTTCGCCTTTTAATTGTATATGTTGAACGAAAACGTCATGAACTATTTCTAAACATTTAGTGGTTTTCTGTTCAACATCTGCAATACGTTTCTTGAAATAATATACAAGAAGTCCAACCGCGATTACTAAAATTGCTAAACTAAATAATAAAATTGACTCAAATACGATTTCCATTTATTATTATGAACTAAATTATAATTGTTAATAAAACGCGCAATCAATATCTTTGACAATAATATAATGGATTCAAACCAGCAATTTCCTCAACAACCTCTATTGAATCAAAACACAACTGCCGGAATTAGTAACCAAATAATTATTATTGTCCTCGTAGCATTATTAGTATTATCGTCTTTAGGAATAAATATTTTTACTATTTTGGGTTCTATTATCAATTCAATTTCGGCAATTCTTTGGCCAATTGTCGCGCAAATCTTGTCGATTTTTGGATACACTACTGGAAGTGTTCTTACTAAAACTGCCGATGTTGTTGGTGATGTTGCTAAAACTGGCGTCGATGTTGCCGGCGGATCAATTCAGTCTGTTGGCAATATTTTGAAGGATGCTAGTAGAGGCAATGTTGCTCCTATTGCTGTCAGTAATTTGGACCAAGCGCTAAATGTCCAGGGGTCTGTTTCGGCAAACGAGCCGGTACCTTCTTCGTCTTCGAGTCCTATTCAAAAACCGAGCTCATCAAATAAAGCGGGCTGGTGTTTAGTGGGTGAATATGAGGGTAAGAGAGGCTGTATTGCCGTGGGGGAACAAGACAAATGTATGTCGGGCCAAATATTTTCCACACAAAATGCGTGCCTAAATCCTGGCGCTTTTGCGGGCAAATAAATAATAACAATTGTTACAACATAAAAATAAAAATGTTTATGTTGTATAAGAATAATGACTCAAAAATATGTTGTGGATGTAATTCTGCTATCAAATAATAAATATTTGATATATCCATATTTGTTGAAGGAACATGATTACAATTTTAACGAGTTTCGCTATTTGTATTTTGAATGGATTAATAATTTATCTATAAAATCCATCGAAAATGTGATTCAAAATGTAGAGGCGTGGCAAATTGACGGTATTGTTCATTTGTATATGCATAAATACGGCATCGAAAATGTGCGTGGCGGAAGATACAATAAACTTGTTATAAGTGATGAAGAAAAAGAGTTTATATCGCAATCTATCAAATATTTTGCATATGGAGTGGATGAAGATGCTGATGAAATAAAAAAATACCATTGTATTATTAAAGAAATACAGAACGGGAAAATAGATTGCGATAAAGTGGTAATCGAATATGAGAACTATAATCAACTGACAACAAAACTAGGCAATTACACAATTGACCGAGACTTGCTGACTGAATTTGAATGGCTCATTTCAATAATAAAAACACCGGTTACCAAGTTTTCCACTATTGAAACACGTTATTACAAGCTCGTGCATAGTTTGCGCGCCATATATACAAAATATATAAATACATTTGAAGATAGTAAAGAAAAAATCATGTGTTGCTACAAAAAATATCATACATATTTCACCGAGAATCCCAAAATCTTGCAGATTACCGAAGCGCAATTGGCTAATCCCATTATGTATTTGGATTCGCGTATTATTCATAGTGAACGGAGTCACGAGTATTGTCAAAAAGATGAGTTGTTTTTAGATATTTATACACTCATCATATACACATTTGTGAACCGTGAAGATGAACTCTTGTTTGATATTTCGCAAATTGATATTGGCCACATAAAACGAGTACGCAAAATTATGGAAATACACCAGATAGAGTAGGCGTACCAATTATTGATGTTGATGCTTGTTGGGTAAATGTGATATTTGTGCCGAATTTTTTTGTATTATTCGACAGTTTGTTTGCATCATTTGAATAATCAATCAAGTTTGTGTATAATTGGGCGGTGATATTATTGGTTGTCGATGATGAACCGTCATCGAATGTTGCTGATATTATGGGTTCTAATATGATATCATATGTGTTTCCATTTGAAGTATAAAGTAAAATATTATTGATGATAATATTGCCTAAATAGATTGCTCCCGCAAAAGTGCCAGATGTTGTTACACTTCCTGTTATATTGATTGTGCTAGATGGCACTATAATCGGTGCAATATTAGATAAATATTGTCCACCAAAACGGACTTTTACCGAGCTCGAAACCATATTAATGTTTATCTTGAAAGGGCGCGATGCGCTAGAAACACCTCTCACATAAATACCAAATGAGGTGTTTACAGAAAACTTGTATTGCGTGTTGTCGATGGGTGGGCGAATATTTATTGTATAAATTGTGGGAGAATATGAAATTAAATCGGTGTCATATTTGGTTCGCCACATATCGACTTCATTAATATTATTAATACCTTGTACAGTTTGTTGAGTATTGTAGTTGTATAGAGGAATATTTTTATCGAGATATAGCGGGATTTTGGGCCCGGGAACATTTGCACCTGTCGAATAAGTCACGACATTTTCGCAATCGCGGTCTTCGGTAGTTGGTCGGTTCAAATATTCATTTGAATATGTACGGCGCTGAAAATTGCCATTGACAACTTGGACCCACGATTGGGCTTTGGTGATTCGGTAATTTGATGATTTGTTGTATTTTAGGATTTCCGCTTTGCGACGCATATCCAGTTGTTCTTTGGTGTAGCCTTCTTCATATGGATTTCGGGGAGTATATCGCGGGGGAGGAATATTGAATTTTAATCCATTGCGGCGATTTGTTTCATTGGTGTCGCACATTTTGGGTTTATATATTCAAAGGATGATAATAGATAATCATTATATACGTTCTTGTCCGCCATAAAATCCGTTGATGAAATTGAACAAATTGATGAGTGCCGGCATTTTCCAATAATATGTAAACCCTGCGCCATATAAAAACCCGATAGCTGTATTGGCTGTAATGCGAACCCAGAGAACATATGATGATACGGTCTTTCTCGATAAATAATATTCGCATAATCCCGAAAATATGCTAAATACTGCACCGTTCATTAATGCACCTTTCATCATTGTATTTGAAATAATTATCATTTGTAATAATTATTTAGTATTTTTATATTCATTTTGTGCATCTAATTGTTAGAGGAATACCAATTTGGTGACAAATAATATGGATATTTATTCTCTGTATCACTCTCGGCACTCGTTTTAAGATTCGGTCCCTCTCCCACAATTCCGTTAATTTGGAAGACATTAAGAGACTTGTTAAAGTATCGCAAATCAGATAAACTACCAGCAAATCCTCCATTCTGGCAAACATATACATCGGAGAAGTTTTGACGAGGAATTGATTCTAGGTCCATTCGTTTTGTCAATGTTCCATTTACATAAACATCCATTACACGATTTTCGACACGAATAATAACATTTACCCATTTCTTGATTGGAACATTGATAATATCAACAGATTTCACTTGTTCTTTAAGGCTATCAATTCCAGATGTCTTGATATATGAATCCATATAGACTCTAAGGTTGTTACCACCTTCGACATTGCGATATACATAGAGGCCAGGTGCATTATATGTTTTATTGATGGAGTTTTCAGATGAACTACTTGTCTCAAAATCGCCCGCTGTGTCAATACTTCCCTTATTGAAAATATGATTGAGTCTGGTGGTGTTTTCGATTCCATCAAGATTGAGCCACACGCTGTATGTCATTTCTAAACCAGATCGTTCATTTTCCGAAAAGAATACAGTCTTGTCATTTGTGCGCGGATCCTGGACTATTGTTTTTGCACTATTTCCACTCAATACACCTTTCACCAAGTAAGGTGATTTTGAGGGTGAAAAAATATAGGACAATACTATCATTCCAAGGCGCATCAGGAAAAGAAATCCTATGAGCACAATAATGACAAATGCAAATTTAGCGACAATCGTATTTGCCTCTAAGAACTCTTTGCCAGCATCCGCGGCCGATGTGGAAGAAAAATCATCGAGGGTTTTTCCAAGAGTATTGCTAATATTAGTGACGTTTGAACCAATGTTTGATACAGTATCTGCTACCGATTTTTGTACATTTGCTGTGGTTTCGCCGATATTAGTGAAATCTGGCACTTTCACACCCTGTACTTGTTGTTGTTCCGGATTCATTTAATATTACTATATTGTTATATAAAAATATTTATTATTGTTAGAATAAATTAATCTTGCTGTACTCTACATTATCCTTCTTCAATGATAAATCGAGTCCAAGTGTTCCTAAATATTTGGAGAACTGATTTGAACCATCACCAGAAGAATAATTATCCCATGCAGTTTGCGGGGAAACAGGACTAGATATTCGCTTGAACTTCACCAAAGATGTGCCTGGGCATATACCAAACTTGATGGCGGCGTCTTTTGATGGGGGTAAAATACCGTCTTTCTCCAATATGGACTTGGTGAGTTTGCCATTCATATAGCAGTCAACATAGGCATTGTCGATACTTACAATGACATGTACCCAAGTCTGGATGGGAAAATTATCGGTGATGACAATGGTACCTTTTTCATTTGCTTGACGAGCATTAACACATGCCGCATCATTTACAGCGGAGTTGTTTTTCACATAATCGACTTTCATTGTGGGACTGGCGCCATCCACATAGACTCCAATGTTATTTATTGGGGTTACTGATGAGAATGATGCGCTTGTATTACCCAAACCATCGGTGCAAGTGCCGTTCTTAATTCCAGAATCTCTGGAAAATAAAATTTGCTTAGTGCCATTATATTGTCCAATATATACCCAAAACTCATAAGCATAACGTGTTGAAGCAGGATTTGCAAGTTTTTCAACACCAATTTCTGCTTGGGCTACCGATAAATCCATCTTGTTTGTCAAAATAGTCTCTCGTGTATTATAGAAAAAATACAAATAAATGATGATACAAATAACTACACCCAAAATAATTAATGCCGGATTCATATTATATATTTTTGAAATACTTTATTTATGGTTACCCTCTACTATATAAAAACTATGTGCGTCTCTATATAATGGAATACACGCCGTTTTGTGAAATCAATGATGCCCGTTCTCCTGCCGAGTTTCGAGGTATTAGTTTTTCTAAATATAAAAAAACAGCAGTAAGAGACGCCTTTATAGAGAATATGCTAAATGGAAAAATTGAGCCGGCTTGTAATTGGGCGGCAGAACTTATTTGCGCTGGTCACTATTTAGATTTGTGGGAAAACATTATTTACTATATGGCAAAACACATCCATATTGGGAATCCCAAACTGGTATGTTATCTTGAAAAACGCTTTAATGTGTTCAAGAATATAATGATGAGTAAAGAAATATTTTCGCCTCTCGACCACCGAAACAATCCAACAATTCGCAATATGTTTGCCGAAATAGTGAGCGTTCTTACACTTTCTGTGAAGAAACATAGTTTTGAATCTATCAAAATCAACCGCGAAGAAGAGTTTGATATGACGCAAATGACTGAACGACTGATTGCGCCGGGTGTGGAATATATTAAGCCGGTCTTTATGAAGAAGGACCCCAAAGAAGTATTTATTGCACTCAACGAGTTCGCCTATAATTTATCGTCAGCTCGGCGCAATTCACTGGTTGCGTGTTATTGGATTGAGTGGATTATTGAGTTTGACGCTATTTGTAAGAAGAGGAAACAAGTGTGTGTTTGTGAGCATCGCGACTTTGTCAATGTCGAGCGCAAAGCACAGGGCGACATTATTTGGATGGTATGGGATACCCTTTTTTATTATATGAAAGAGAGGCAAAGTCCATTTATTGAAAAAATAATGGGATCATTATTTACATTGTTTTCTCTCCATTATACGAATGCTTGTTGCCGGAAAAGACGATATTTGCTATATTTTGCTGTGTCTTTATGTACCGAGCAAATTAACGCGAATACCGAATTGGTCAGTGATATGCGTGTCATTGAACTTGCCGTGAAAAATATTAATGACATATACAAGACAATTAAGAAAACAGAAGAGAAACCAAAAACGGATTATTTGTTTTCGGGGCTTGATAATCGCAGTAAATCTATTGCGCAAATGAATATGATGAGTTTGACAGATAAAATCCAGTCGGCAGATAAAATCCAGTTAACAGATAAACCCAATATTTATGACCCCAATCAATTATAAAAATATAGTAAATATATAAATGGCGTCAATTGGACCTCTAATATTTACATTTTTTATAAATTGTCATGGTGCTATTTATAATCTGGAATTGAACCATGAGAACAATAATATATTTGAAAGATGTCGTTTATTTAGTGAGACTGGACACAAATTTACTGGACCCAGTTCTGGAATTACTTGTAGCAATCCCGACGAGGATTATTTGAAAGAACATATTCGTAAAGACATTTATGGACCAATGTATAATTTATTTACAAGGAGAGGCACCGACTCTATGATTCAACCTTTGGCAGCAATTACATTTGATAAGATTCTTGGTGCTGAACCTAGGGAAATAGATGGACTTTTTAGTGATAGATATGGTATTTATTTATCATCGATTCATAGAAAGACTGAATCTGGGCTAAATAAATTTATTGAGTTTCCTTATTTGAACTTGTTGAAAATTAGTGATTTGAAAATTTTTGCCGAACGGTTTCATAGAGGTATTATACGACTTGGTAGCGAGCAAATAATATTGCCAACAAATCAGACCGGATTTAATGAATGGACCGGTTTAGAATTAGATTTGACATCCAATTATATTGTTCATATTAAGATGACGAAGTTTATTGAAATTATAAAATCCATAGTTGGTAATGATGCATATTTTAATTTGCTGGATTTCTCGTGTTCGGTGAATAGGTCGGAAAGGTCAGTTTATATATGGCATACGCAAATAGCAGATAGAGAAAATATGGAAGGGGTCGAAATCTGGGGAGGAGTAAAACGGAACCGAGGAGCTAAGCGGAACTGTAGGCATCAAAGAAATTCTCGACATAAAATAAGAACACGAAAGTCCAAACATTATAAACGAACCAAAATATCAACTAAATATCGTAAGTAGAGGACTGAACACCTACCATTATGATGCACCTACCATTATGATGCACCTACCATTATGATGCACCTACCATTTTACACAATAGCGTCTTTGTATTCACTATTTTGTATTTATTTACAATAAGTGTAAAAAATGCATACTCAAATATACCAACCAATATTATGAATCGAATAGTTTTGCCCATATTCTTCACAAATTTCGAGTTCTTCCAATAATATATTACAAATGTATCTGTAATAATCACAATATCTGGATTCAATACATCATCATTTTTCTTATGCTGGGAACTACACCTTTGGATATTTACAAAGTCAGGCTCGTCATTGCCGGACGAGCCTGACTTTATAAGTGACAATGGTACTGCTGTTCGGGCATTTGAAATGCCCGAATGTGTAAATCCTTGGTCAAATGCAATGTTTTTGGGCGAGTTTTTGTTTACCGCTTTGGGTGAATTCTGTTCGACATATTCATTTTCAACCAATTGAGTACGCGAATTATGTTTTGTAATAGTTCCACCACCATCACCACTTAGTACTAAATACAGTTTCCAAGTTCGCCATCCATCGCGCAGAAATACCGCGACCAAAATTACGCTTAGTATTCCAATAAACCACATACATTTGAGCCATAATGTGTGATTATATTTGTCAATGCGATTTTGACTAGAATCACAATTTAATTGATTCTCAATGTGTTCCTCTATAAGAGAATAATTTTGAATAGTTTTTGTATAATCAGTGATGTCAAACAAATCATAGATGAGTGTTTTCTCATATGGCATAATGTAATAAAGGTAAAAAAGTATTTCGAATACGATGACAAAATATAAATGAATAAATATAATTACCATTATATGAGAGAGGGTTAGTTTATTTACACAAATGTGTGTAAATAAGTTTAGATGATTATGAATCTTCGTCGACAGTTTAAACGTCTTTTATAAGGTCGACGATTTAAACGTATTGGTTTAAACGTCTTGAACATACATTACATTTCCACTATGAAATAGATGTGCCAAATCTAGAAATCGATAATAAGCAAATCTGGTTATAAATCCAATAATAAACGGGAGAAATCCAAACATTAACAACAACAATATAATAACAATCAAGTTGTATGATTCACGATTTAAATAGAGGGACAATGCCAATAAAGCAAAAACCACATAATATACATAAAACATAATTTGATTCACATATCTTGCCATTAATAATTTTTGACTAAACACATATTCCAACCGATTATTTATATTTGTTTTGGATTCAACTTCATTAATTGCTTTATCAATAGCATTATGTTTATTGGCGTCTACCATTCTATAAATATTGTGTCATATTTTATTGATTAGTATTATAATCGGTAGGGATAATAGTCAACAACCTCACTCGGTGAAAATGGTTCAATACCTGAGTTGCGTTTTATAGTAGTAAAAGCATCCTTTGCTTTTGTGGATAAGGTCTCTCTATTATATCCGGTTCTTTCTCCATCCAAAAAATAATTTGGGTCCTCTGGTTTTACATCGATTATGGCATTACCAGAAACCATTTTGTTGCTTGTTGTAATAGGCAACCACGCATATGTGCCATCCGTTTTACGACAATAGAAATACTTTGATGAATTAGTTAAATTTTCTATTATTTTTGTTAATTGATCATCAGTTGCATCATTATTGTCAATCTTTATTCCAGATATTGTTACTTCGATTCCATTTAGTTTTAATCCAGTAATATTATTATTTGAATCAACAACCGTTGTTGGTACTGCTGTAACAGGAACTTCCGTTGGCACACACAAATTATATGTTGTATTGAAAAATGTGTTCACTGGACAACAAGTCTCCCCAATACATTTACCAGATTGTGATGCCGACTGAATTGCGGATAAGTCTCCCGACTTAATTCTGTCTTCGTTTTCTTTCTGTATTTGCTCTGCTGTCTTGGGCGCAGGTTCCTTCAATTCGATTTGCGAAAAATCCATATCACTGCGTCTCAAAATATCAAAATACAAAATACTACAATAAATGACACCGACCGCAATAGTAATCGCAATTAATAAATCTAATATAGAATCCGGCAGAATTTCGAATCGGTAAAGCAGTTTAATCAACACAATTACGAGTAACATTACAGCAAACACAATATATATTATGTTTTTTGCACGCTGGCGCTCCACATCGCTCGTATTCAGTCCAATAATTCGTTTACGTTCCGCTTCTGCGTTATCGATTGCGATTCGTCTATCCGCGAGGCGTTTTGTCTCTGTATTCAATATATCAGTTATTGTCACGGACATTATATATATTGTTCCATAAAATTGTGTGGATTATCTTCGACTTGATATATAAATCGCACTAATTAGAAGGGTTGCCATTGTTATTATAGAAGCGTGGAATAAATTGTTTTGCTCCTCTATGTTTTTCTTGTTGTCACGGTCTAAACCATCATTAATATTGTTGTATACTGGTCGTAATGAGCGGATTTCGGGGTTTCCGGCGGCATCGACTGCGCCAAAGTCATATTTTTGAGGGTTACTTAATAAAGTATTGCGATTATTTGTATATTGTTCTAGTTCGTCGGTAGTAAATTGATAAACAGACATAATCTATAAAATGACTGTACATAAAATAGTCATCTTATGATACTTATAACTCAGTAAAAATGAGAAACAATAACATTGTTGCCAAAATTGCCCATACTATACTGGTATATGCTTCTGTTGTATAAGTTGTGTTGTCGAGTTTATCCATATTGTATAACTTATTAGACTGCTCGATTTCTCTGTTTATATTGTTAAATTGTTGGTTGATCATATCTGGCGTTGCGGTATTTCCGGATGTTGCGAGACCTTCGCGGACAGTTGGGTCAAGCGATGAAACCATAAGAAAAACATAGAGGCAAACAATCCCAACTAAAATATAAAATCCATATTTCAGTTTGCTTTTCATAGTATGCTAAATATATACTATGTATTGAGTTTATTGATTCATATAATAAATAGCACCCAACATAATTGAGATGCCAATTCCTAGATTTATCGAATCCAAAATAGAGGCGCTATATTTTTCATCGCCGTCTTTTAAACTCTTGGTCGAGCGTTCTTTTGAATCACTGAATTGATATAATTTGTCCACCTTCTCTTTGTATTCGCATTTAGGACTAGTACTGTCTTTTATACAAGCATCCGCATCATAATCGGCATCGTCAGTCTTGCTAAATTGGGTAAAGACAGCATCTGTGCTAAATGCCTCTATTAGTTGGTTACCTGAAAATCGTTCGTAGAATGATGTTGTCATCTTACATTATAAGATGAAAAAAATGAAGACGCCTTTGTTTTGCTTATGTTTGGCGCCGAAGGCGCCTTTGGTCGCTCCGCTTTGGTCGGCACCTTCGGTGCCCTTGGT
>JACCEC012057003.1_pt1 | contig 30458 bp, 29 predicted proteins | sample 7450121 | NCBI WGS metagenome assembly JACCEC01 (sample SAMN15323455, study PRJNA562643) | freshwater metagenome | isolation source: river surface water | place: USA:Blue River Watershed | collected 2017-08-18 | reverse complement strand
CCCTTCGTGACCACAGGGAAAAATGAGTGTTGTGGGAATCACTGCCGCCGTAGAACGATATTCCATATATGAATCTGTCTACTCAACTTGGTTTCATCCGAAAGCAACTCCTTGATGGCAGTCCAGACAAAAACTGCAGAAGGATCCCCACGAAGACCGTCCGATGCATGACCCAGACTGAACTTACCGAGCGTTGGCGAATCATTGAGGCACAATTTGGACGCTGGCGTACTGAATCGGCTGGTCAGCCGTTCGTCAAGCTCGGCAATCGAGTGCATTACCAGGTTCAAGATGTTGAAGCCTTCGAGTAACCAGCGGTTAGAGGATAGCCCAAGATCAATACCGAAGTTAACCAGAGAGTATTTCTATGACTCGCCTCTCAAGGCCCTTTTGAAATTTTGCGCCCTCAGAGGTCAATCACCATCCGGCTGAGCACCAGTGCTCGAAAGACATTCATCTTCCTTGTTGTCGGTCGTCGACGCTGATGCAGCCAGTCTTAACCTGGGACTCCCAGCGCCTGCGCCTCAGCCTCTTGCTCCAGATAAACCCAATCCACAATGTCGTCGCTGGGGGAGTAGCCGACCACCAACTGCTGCATCATCACGCGAATGACACCAACGTCATTCACATTGAGCGCCATCTCCAGTGACTTCAGCCTGTCAACTAATTCTGCCCATGGGATAAATTCCTCGTGGGCCTTCATGATCCGCGAATGTGATGTAGGCTTGGGGTTGTCACCAATGAGCAGTTCCTCATAGAGTTTCTCCCCGGGACGAAGGCCCGTGATTTCAATCTCTATATCTCCGTCTGAGTTTTGTTCATCTTTGACGGCCAGTCCGGAGAGCTCGATCATCCGCCGCGCCAAATCAATGATCTTGACTGACTCCCCCATATCAAGGACGAACACGTCTCCGCCCTTGGCCATCGCCCCGGCCTGGATTACCAGCTGGGAGGCCTCGGGGATCGTCATGAAGTAGCGGGTGATCTCAGGATGGGTCAGCGTGATGGGCCCACCATCACGGATTTGCTGCCTAAACTTCGGTACTACTGATCCGGACGAACCCAGCACATTGCCAAAGCGGACCATGCTGAACTTAGTGCCGGGGCTGGTGACCGCAAGTGCCTGCAGCGTCATTTCTGCAAGTCGCTTGCTTGCGCCCATGATGTTGGTCGGACGCACCGCCTTATCGGTGCTGATCAGAACGAAGTCAAAGACGCTGTTTTCTGCAGCGGCTTGGGCGGTTCGCATGGTGCCGAGTACGTTGTTTTTGATGCCTTCCGCTGGGTTGTGCTCTACCAGTGGCACATGCTTATAGGCAGCGGCGTGATAGACCGTATCAGGGTGCCACGTAGACATAATCTCGCGCATGCGCTCGCTGTCTTGCACCGAGGCCAGTAATGGCACCAAGACAATATCACGACCAGATAGCTTTTCTTCGAGCTCCTGGTGAATGCCGTAAAGCGCGAATTCACTTTGCTCGATCAGTAGCAGTTTGCTTGGACCCACTGCAAGAATCTGTCGGCACAACTCGCTTCCGATGGAGCCGCCAGCGCCAGTCACCATGACCACCTTACTGCGCACATTCATTGCCAGCAGGATGTGGTTTGGCATGACGGGCTCGCGGCCAAGCAAGTCGTCAATGTCGAGTTCTCGCAGATCGGAAATGCTGACTTTGCCCTGTGCCAAATCGGTCACACTGGGCAGCGTCCGGACTGATACATGTGCTCCACGGATCTCGCTGAGGATTTCATTGCGCCGTTTGCGACTCAAACTTGGCATAGCGAGCAACACGTCGCCGATCGCGAGCGTCGTCACCAGATTAGTCAGGTCAGCGGGGTTGTAGATAGGCAGGCCATTGAGTACATGGCCGTGAAGGCGATCATCGTCATCCAGAAAGCCCGCGACCTGCATCTCGGGGCTGTTGTTCATGGCTACAGCCAATTGACGTCCAGTGCGTCCAGCACCATAGATGAGCACTTTGGGACGAGACGCATGCTTGAGAATGCTTTGGTACTGATCACCGAGCCAGATGCGAGCCAGGGCTCGAGATGCCCCTACAAAGAGCAGAAGGAGAATGGGTTGGATGATCCCAACAGTACGCGGAACGTCTTGAACACCAATCGCCGTAAACACTGAGCCATACATCAGGCCATAGACAGCGATAGCCCTGGCGACCGCCAAGAGAGCAGGCCAACCGCTGTACCTAAAAATGGCCCGATACAGACCCGAAATGATGAAAACCGGTAAGGCTAAGCCAACCGAAGTCACAGCCGCCAACAATGCATTTCCCGACAAGGCGACAAATTCGCCCAGGCGCAGGTAATAAGCCAGCCAGACCGTCAATACGCACAAGGCAGTATCAACCGCCAAGACAACAAAGCGCTTGCCCCATCGCGGCAGGGCCAACATAGGCATCGCAAAGTTTTGTAGAAGCATTCTTACCCCAGTCAGTTCGCCAGGTTAGTGTGAGACCCCATCCCGACACAAGACCTTGAGCAGCGTCAGCCATAGAATCCAAAGGTCAAATCCGATTGAGCGCCTTTGAAGGTACTCAATATCCAGTTTGACCTTATCTGGAATCGGCAGCTCATCCCTGCCATTCACCTGTGCCCAACCCGTAAGGCCTGGCACCAGCTCGTGGAGACCCGCGTTGGTACGCAAGGCGATCAGGTCATCCTGGTTGAATAGGGCTGGTCGTGGACCGACAAAACTCATGTCACCTTTAATGATGCTCCAAAGCTGCGGCAACTCATCCAGACTGCTCTTACGCAGAAACGAGCCGATCGGTGTCAACCATTGGTCGGGGTTTTGAAGCAGGTGAGTTGCCACTGCGGGGGTGTCGATCCTCATGCTACGAAATTTCGGCATTTTGAAAATTCGATTCCCGTGGCCCACCCGGTCGCTCCAATACAGGACTGGGCCCGGGGAAGTAATACGCACCAACAGAGCCACTAATATCAAGGGGATCAGGAGCATAGTCAGCGCCACCATTCCAAAAATGAAATCAGTGAGTCGCTTCATCTTGCAGATTCAAGTGACTGCGATAAAATTCAAGCCATGCGTTAGTCACTATTTCGCTGCTGAAGTCACGAACTGCACGTTCCCGGGCTTGATTGCCAAGACGCAGGCGTAGTTCTCTGTCGAATGCCAATTGCCTCATTACAGCGACAAATGCCGAGGTATCTCCGAGTTCAACCAATAAACCACTACAGCCATCGGCAATAGCATCGATCACACCATCTATTCGATAGGCAATTGTCGGAATTCCACAAGCAGCTCCTTCGATGACAACCGACCCGAAGCCTTCACGGTAACTCGGTAGTAGCAGCACATCTGCAGCAATCATGAATTGTTCAGGTGTAGCCGTTGCCCCTAACCATCGGATTGGCGCCCCACAGCCCTCTGCCAATTTTTGTAGTGTTTGCAGTAGCCCCTCTTCGTCTGGGCCAACCACCCAAAGTTCGATATCGCGGACAGTCGCTGAAAGCTCAATGAATGCTCGAATGAGATCAAACAATCCTTTATCTTTAGCCAGACGGCCCACAAACAAAAATACACATTTTTTCTCATCAGTACCCATTTGTTGTCGCAGCCGATCGCGATTAACGGCATCTGGACAGAATCGCTTGAGATCCACCCCAGCGATTGATCCAGACCCTATCATTCCAATTTGGCCGTCTCGAACAACCCCTTCATCACGCAACAGACGACACTGAGAAGTGCTGTCAGCAAAAACCTTCGAAGCAAGCAATACGATAACTCGATCAAAAGCCTTGAGGGCACTGCGAGCAAAGCCTTGTTTGGTCGCCCAGACTTGGCCTGTGAACGTATGCCAGCGACGCGGTACACGGGCAACAAAGCCCACAGCCATCGCCAACAATCCAGCCTTAGGGGTAATACTGTGTATGGTCAACGGCCTGACTTCCCAGACGACTGCGAATAACTGAAAAAAGGTTTTCAGATCAGACAGGAGAGAAATCTTGCGAGCAAAAGAAATATGCCGCACCGCCACCATACTCGACAAGGATGGCAGCAGCTTGTAGGCATAAACGTTGACGCAGAGAACAACCCGGTAATGCGGGGAAAGAGCTGACAGATGACTAGCCAAAAATGCATTTACAGCAAAGGGAGTAGTTGCCACAAACATGATGCGTGGTTTTTCACCCCCGATATCATGAGGCAACAAACTGCTGGCAGTCATATTGCTCGCCAGCATCGTCTGGCAAATTTTGCAAGCGAAAAAAGTGTCAATGCGGCCCATGCACCTGTTCCCAAGCGTCCTTTTTCGCGCATCTCACTCAACACCCCGAGCACACCCTTTTCCATAGCCCAAAGGTTTGCGCTGAGTCCGGATTCGCCAAAAGGATCTTTAAAATACCATGCAAGCGGTAACTCAATGCGATCCAGATGCCCAACGTCAGCGGAAATCGTCAGCCAAAGCTGATAATCCTCAGCATAGCGACGTGACACAGGAAACCGGTGGCTCACAACCGTTCTGAGCATTACAGCAGGTGTCGAGAATCGGTTGGAGATCAGGAGGTCACGAAATTTAAATCTCCTCACTATGAACTGCTCGCTATCGATGTCGACTGAGGAGCCTGGGTAGCGAATACATTGATGCGAACAAAAGACGGCCTGTGGATTTTGCGAGAACCATCTCGACAATATTTCCAGTTTTTGCCGATGCCATTCATCGTCCGCATCAAGAAATGCGACGAACTCTGTTACAGCAGCGTCCCATCCCACGTTACGGGCATAAGACGGCCCTTTGTTGACAGGCAGCTTTATCGTACGCACCAGATTAGGGTGTCTCAACTCAAAGTTCCTTAGTACCTCACCTGTATTGTCGGTGCTGGCGTCGTCAACCAAGATCAGCGCCGCAGGTCTAACCGTCTGCGCTAATACAGAGGCCATCATTCGATCTAGGGTGGCGGCAGCGTTATGGCAAGGTACGACCACGGTAACGGATACGTTGTGGGTCATCGGCCGAAAAATCTCCGTACAGCCGTAATCCTTGCGTCATCCTGTGCCATGCCCCCGTAAGCTGCAAGAAAAACTAGAAGGTCGGTCTTCAAACTTTTCCCATCGGGCTTGAACCGTTTATAGGTATCCCAGACAGATCGCCCGAGATGTTGTTGGCGCGAACAAACGCCTCGCCAGACTCTCAAATATTGATCGGCGACAACATTGCCGGCACCGCCAAAAGACTCATGTAGCCAGCGCAACCACTCTCCAATCGCAACTAATTCCTCTACAGTGTCCAACGAGTCATAAGAGAGGGCACGACGGTGACATTGCAGATCAAGGGGCGAACGATAACGTCCAACATTGCGAAGATTCTGAACCGCGACTTCGGCCATTCCGGACAGTTGAGTCTGGCGATGGGATGCGCTGATCTGACCTGGATGGAAACGATACTGAAGCAGAGTATCTGGCAAATTAATCATCGTTCCTTCGCCGCTTATCCGCCACCACAAATCATAGTCTTCGCAATGCCGCGCTGACATCGAATACCCGAGACGCCGGCATACCTCGCTCCTCATCATCACAGCCGGATGCGCAAATGGCGAGACCACTGGTAGCGCTGCGCGGATCTGTTCATCTTTCAGAGGATAGGTAACGGGCTTCCCCCGTATAGCTCCAAATGGCTGAATCGCCGCTCCGCAGATAACTGCATTCATGCTGCGCATCGCAGCGACTTGACGTTGCAGCCGTTCGGCACTGGAAATGTCATCGTGATCCATGCGGGCCAGAAACTCGCCTCGCGCCTCAGTCATCCCCATGTTTAGCGCATTGATCAGCCCGGCATTTCGTTCCAGTTCAATAACCCGAATACGGCTATCGGCAAACGATCTCGTCACATTAACGGTTTCATCGGTCGAGCCATCGCTGACGACAATCAGCTCGAAGTCTCTCAATGTCTGGGCCAAGATTGACTCGATGGCCGTACCCAGAGTTTCCGCACCATTAAAAACCGGCAGAAGAACAGAAACAATCACTAGAGTAGAACCCACGCCTCGGGGCAAATGTCGTCGGCACAGTGGCTGGCACTGCGAAACCACTGTCTGGGCGCCACAACCAATTTCTCTCGATGTCCGATAAGCCAGGCACCCCACCAACTAAATGAACTGTTGGCTATGATGTGGTGGTCACACGAAGCCATCAGGAACAAGTCAAGCTGGGGGAAGCCATCGCTCGTCACAACATAGGTCGTCGCAACCGGGTAATGCAGATTCGATCTCGCCCACTCGATGTCGTCCGAAAACACGCGGAGTTCCAGATCAGCCCCCAAGCGATCCAACATATATTTTATCCCGCGGAGGTAGTAGTCTTCGCCGAGAGCTCCGTGTGTGGCATTGGCCAATTTGTCGGACACATAATCTCCTCGGCGAACATGCATTGAAACCGTAACGCGCTGGCCTATCCCCAGTTCCCGTCTGCGCACATGAAGCTGGTCCAGCAGTGGAGGCCGCAAACTGAATTCATTGCGGATGATTTTTTCGCAGTCGCCAAAGTACTTCTCGGATTGCCAGTAACCATCCAAATAAGCAGCGCCTTGTCCATCAAGAATCTCCGGCCTGTAACGAAGGTCACCCCCCTCCCCAAGCCAGCGCATCCCCAAAAGACGCAAGTAGCTCTCTGGACGAAAGCGCATACACCGAAGCGCTGACCAGAAACGATTGTCGGAATTAAGCCAGCAAGGTGCCTGAACAATCTTGCATTGAAAAGCATCCAAGCCAAAGTTGTGCAGCCGGTAAGTCCTGTATGCACTGAGGTCAAGTAACAATTCCGTGCCCGTCTTTTCCGCAAGCGCGCGTCCGCACGCATACTGAAACATCTGATTTCCCAGCCCTCCAGTAATACGGACGACAATCACTTCAGATCCGGACCCAACGTTTCTCTGAAGTAATCGATTGTCTTCCTCAGACCATCGTCGAGCGAAACTCGCGGTGCCCAGTCGAGTTGGGACTTGGCTAAGGTAATGTCCGGCTGGCGCTGGCGAGGGTCATCAGATGGCAACGGCTTGAACTGAAGCCTAGACTTGCCGCCAACGAGACTCAAAACCTTTTCGGCCAGCTCAAGAATCGTCATCTCATTCGGATTGCCGAGATTAATGGGACCCACAAACTCCTTGGACGCATCCATCATCCGGATCATTCCCTCCACGAGATCCGAAACGTAACAAAAACTGCGTGTTTGATCACCCCTTCCATAGATGGTGATGTCTTCATTTTTCAGAGCCTGAACGATGAAGTTACTGACCACTCGCCCATCATTCGGGTGCATACGCGGTCCGTAAGTATTGAAAATTCGGACCACCTTTATTTCCAACCGATGTTGGCGCTGATAATCAAAAAAAAGCGTTTCGGCGCAGCGCTTCCCTTCGTCATAGCACGAGCGCACACCAATAGGATTGACCCGCCCCCAGTAGCTCTCCGGCTGAGGATGCACCTCTGGGTCTCCGTACACCTCTGAAGTTGAGGCCTGCAGGACACGGGCACGAACACGCTTTGCGAGTCCGAGCATATTAATGGCCCCATGTACGCTGGTTTTGGTAGTTTGGACTGGGTCAAATTGATAATGAACCGGGCTTGCTGGACATGCCAAGTTAAATATGCGGTCAACTTCCACATATAGCGGAAAGGTAACATCATGCCGCATCAACTCGAAGTTACGATTCTCCAGCAATGCTTCTACATTGCTGCGACGGCCAGTGTAGAAATTGTCTACACACAAAACTTCGTCACCCCGTTCAATTAAGCGTTCGCATAAGTGCGAACCTATAAAACCTGCCCCGCCAGTTACCAGCACTCGATTATTCGATCTCATATATTCTCTTTTGAGTAATACGCTCAATTAGCGTGGCTACAAATGTTTCGATGGAGAAATCCAACGCCGCTGCGCTTCCAAGGTAACGGACACCCGCAGCCTGTATCTGCGCACAATCATCATCACTTAAAGATAAAAGATAAGCATCGAGGGAATCCATATCTTTGAAGTTACTGGCATCAATGAAACACTCTTTCATAATATGTTCTTTGGCATTAATCGCCCCCCAGTAGATAGGTACCGCCCCCGCAAACAGGGCGTCAAAAATCTTCTCCGTGATCCAACCAATCGGGCCTGAGAAATTTTCGAAACAGTAGCAAAAGCGGTAGCCCGATATCACCGGTATCTTGCTTAGCACTCGTCCACGCCAGTTTGGGATGCTTGGTGCAAGCAAACTCCTTAACCCCGGCACTTTACGCGCAATGCGGTTTGGCAACGAGGATGGAATGGGAAGGTTCCAGCCAGAACCATACAGGTCAAAACGCTCGGGTGCGTGCCGTGAATACCACTCGATCACACGCAGCCTTTCGCTATATAGCTCGTCAGGACGGAGCGACCACTTATTGCCCGCCAACATACAGGCAAACTTTCTTTCTCCCCAAGACCGGATAACTGGTACTCGCAGGTTATGCGAATAACGCACCGGGAAATAGCGCTTCCCGTCCAGCCAGTCGTCGCGATATGTGAATACCGTGTCGCAGCGATCCAGCAAGTCGCGGTCGGCATTCGGCGTATGGATATATTCACTTTCCATCGCCAGTACATGGACCGGTACGCCCCGTTGCTGCGCCTCTTTCCATGTTGGATCGTTGCGCTTTGGTGCATTTAGGAATACCAAGCCGTCAGCCTGCGTGGTTGGTTGAATATCACAGGTGTCTAGCTGAACACCACGGACGGCAAGCGCTTCTTTGAGGCGAGCGAAGGGCACCTGACAATCATCGCGGTTGGCGACCGGGTCGGTGGTCGAAAAAATCCGATTCTTCTGGAAAAAAGGTTCAACGACAAAACTTAGCTTCATGGTTGACGCTCAATCAACATAATTCCATGTTTTAGTGTCTATCTTGCGCAGGTGGGCGATCAATTCGCCGTAATTGGACAGGTCGATGCCGATATCACGATTTAAAAAGGTCTGTGCGAACAACGCATAGCGGTCCAGCGCATATTGCCGGTAGCTTTCGGCCAAGCGCACCGAACGATTGCGGTAAACATTGATACCCGAGCCGACTGCCGAGAAGTGAATCAGCTTGCTACCGAAGTCGATCTTGAAAGGCGTGTCGTAATCGTTGACCCTGGCGAAGGCGTTCTGGCGACTGCCTGCGAGATTGCAGCCGCCGGCTTCGTCGTGGGGCAGAAAGTCGATCTTGCCACCATTGCCGAGAATCTCAAACATGACCGGGTCGAAGAAGTCGATGACTGGATGCCCCTTGGGGTTGTAGACGCCCAGGCACATGCGCACCAGTTCCTTGTAGGAGTGACGATCAATCTTGCTGCGGTCGAAACCGAAACAGCAAGTCTGCGTCACATCGTCCAGATGCCGGACGTCGTCGCGCTTGTTTGGATTCTTCTTGTAACAACGCACCTGGCCCACCAGGCTGGCGCCGTTGTCCATGCGCCTGAGCACGTCGGCGACGGAATCGCCGAGGAAGATCACGTCGCTGTCAAAGTGCACCATGCGCGCTTCGCTCCGCGTCTGGATCAGGTTGGCCCACAGTCGTGCCGTTCCCAGATGGCCGCGACTGAAGCCTTTCTGCAGCGCTTCCTCCGTCAGAATCGGTGAGCCGATGCCCAGCTTGCTCCACGCCAGAAAACGGACCCGCGCCAATGCGCCGGAAGAAACCATTTCCTTGATGACCAGCGGGTGATCGGGAATCTCGGCCAAATCTTCGGCGTAACCGTAAACATGCACCGGGATATTGGTGTGGTGAGCCACAAAAGAGAGGATGGCTACACGGCCAATTTCGCCGCAATTGAACACCTCGGTCCACACAAAAGTCTGATTGTTCATTCGATGACTCCCCAGCTTTCCCTGTCTCGGTTGGCAGTGACTTCATCCCAGCCGGGATTGGGCAGCGCATTGTAGTGAGCCTTCATACGCGCCCATATCTTCATGTTCTTGCGGTACTGGATCATGCGCAGACGCGGATGCCAGAGATGAATGGATGCCGTCAGCGGATCGGGATCGTAGATCAGGGCGTTGACCTTGCCGATGCGCGTATTGAAGAGATCGTCTTCAGGCCCGTAGCCAATCAGGCTTTCGTCGTAGCCGCGCAAACGCGTGAAACTTTCCAGATGGATGACGCCATTGCCGTGCGCAAAACCCCCGCCATTGTTGGGCAGGCGCAGCAACGAAGTGTAATCGTGTGAGTCGCCGGGCGTAGACTTGTGCGTTAAGCGGCGCAGAAAACGCATATCCATCCAAGACGGCCAGTGAATCGGCGAAAGATTGTAGTTATATGTGACGATACGAACCGGTTGCGCATTTCCCGCGCTCGCCGCAGCGAGTTTGCGCTCCAGCGTCTGGATATGATCCGGTCGATAAACCAAGTCTACGTCTGAAACGACGAAATACGGCGAATTCACCAAGGTGCGCACGCCGAAATTTATGGCATGTGCGCGACTGAAGGGGCCATCATAGGTCTTGTGCACATAGTGCACGTCGGGCACGATATCGCGCAGGAAAGTCTCGATGCAAGTCTGTGAATTGTTGGAGACGCATACGTTCACGCCCTGGTCGCGGATGCTACGCAGCGAACAGGCGAAACGTGACAGCGCGCCCGCCATGTTCTGGGGCTCGAAATTGAAGATGTAGAGAAAATCCAAGCTGTCGTTTTGCATCTGTTTCATGGCTGCCCTGGACATCTGAAATCGAGCGCTAAGGGTCCGATGGCAAGCAGTTTCACGAACCGCGAATTTATGTACTTTCCCGTGCTACAGGCCCAGGTGAGAAACTCCGTGTTATCGCCTTTTCGGGAATTAAGCTCAACCCTGAGGAATGGCCGGATGGTGACCTTAATGGCCGCTACGAGCGGCATTCAGCGTTCGGCCAACGCGTGCTTTAACACGCGTTCAAGGCCCTCTTCTAAAGCGATTGTAGGTTGCCAGCCCGTTTCATGGAGGAGCTTTCCAGGAGTAAGCACATTTGCGCTGACATCGAAAGGGCGAGCCGGCATGGTTAGCTGCACAGGCCTTGCCAACCCCATGCGTTCCGCCAAAGCGGCCAGCAGCTCGAGAATTTGGGCATTGTTGTAGCCGCGGCCACTGCCAATGTTGTACGACTCGCCGACTCGCCCACGTTCCAGGGTCGCCAGCAAGCCCTTTGCCACATCTTCCACATGAATATAGTCACGCACCGTGCCCGTTTCACCAAACACTGGCACAGGCTTCCCCTCGAGCATCATCTTGACGGCGGCGCCAATGAAGCCCTGACCGCGGCTGCCATCCTGCGCCTCGCCATAAGCATTGGCCGGACGGGCAATGATCACTGGGAGCTGCGCACTACGATGATACAAGGCGCCATAGCGCTCCAATGAATGTTTCGTGATGCCATATGGAGACAGGGGACGCAACGGGTGGTTCTCGGCAATCGGCAGCGTTTCGGGCTCACCATATACCGTGCCGCCGGATGAAACCAGAATGAATGCACGCAGCCCAAGATCACTTGCCGCCGCCAACAGGGCGACAGAGGCCGGCAGGTTGGCCACCACATCGGCGACAGGATCATCGAAGGATGTCTTGGGCACCGTCCCGTAAGCCAGATCAACAAGCTCAGGGATGCCCTGGAGTTTGCGCATCAATTCGGCAGTATTCTCGATGTCCAGCGCACAGTAGCTGACACCCTCCGGCAGGGTCAGGCTTGTCTGCCGGCGGCCGATGACCAGAACCTTGCGTCCTGTATCGGCCAAAGCCCGCACCAAAGGACGCCCAATAAAGCCGTTTCCGCCAATCACGCAAGTATCGAACATACTCACTTAGTCTAGAAGAATGCGAATGCACTTCCAGCGCATTCGCGTAAATGTTGCGCCTAGCGAACTCCGACAGGCGCCTACTTGCCATGCGCGCTTCAGCGCGCGGCGCAACCTACCTTGATGCAAATGGGCTTCGTCGTCAAATTCGCCCGCGGCCTTTATACCGTCGCATGCAGCATCGAAAGCGGCCAGGGTCGCGGCGCAGTCGAAACGTCCGTCATGTCGACCATTTTGATCCAGCATTCGGTGCGCCATAAACAGCGCCAGCTCGCCGGAAACCTCACGCCCCGAGCGAGCTGCCCAGTAACACACATTATCTGCGCTGACGCGGACCATGCGCTCCAGAAAGTCTGCCTTCATGACGCGGGACATGCTGCCCGCGACCTCGCGGTATTCCAGCACGGTCTCCGGGATGTTGGCGGCCTCATGTGTGCGCAGCAGCCGGGACCACAGCTCAAAGTCCTCCGGCGGCTGTCGCATCGGATCAGTGCTGTATCCACCAAGTGCTTGCAGCACTTCCTTGCGCATGGCCACCGCACTATGCACAAAGGGGGTGTTGAACAATAACTCGAGGCGTAGCGCCGCCACTCCCTTGGGGTGGCGATGCATGCGGCCGTCGGGTCGGCCGTCGGCATCGACAATAACGGCCCAGCCGCCGAGCATGGCTAGCTGCGGCAATTTGTCCAGCCATGCCACCTGCAGTGAAAGCCGGCTCGGAACAGAGATATCGTCCTGGTCCTGGCGCACGATGATGTCGCCCTTTGCCAGTGCCAAGCCACGGTTCAATGTGGCAGGCAACCCCATGTTCGGATGCTCAGTGTAGAAAATCCGCGGATCATCGTAGGTGGCGACGATGGCCCCGGAATTGTCCCGCGAGCCATCATTCAACACTATCAGCTCGAAGTCGCGAAAGTCCTGTTGAAGGATGCTGTCCAGGCTTGCGCGTAAATATTCCGCTCCGTTGTAGACCGGCATCAACACACTGACGCGGGGCACTATTGCTTTCCTCTAGTCAGCAGCAGTTCGGAGCGATCGATTTCCCGGACCTGCCCACCTTCGACACGGAACAGGCGATCGCAATCAGCAACCGTCTCCAGTCGGTGTGCGATTGCGATCATCGTTGCCTCACCTTTTAAGGCCCGGATCTCTTCGATGATTTCCCGCTCTGTCTGGTAATCTAGGGCGCTGGTTGCCTCATCCATGACGATGATCGAACGCTTGTGATAAAACGAACGTGCCAAGGCGATGCGTTGGCGCTGCCCTCCAGACAAACGCGATCCACTTTCGCCGCACTGTGCGTCGACTCCTGCTTCGAGGGACTGCAGGTGCACATTCAGCTGCGCTTTTTTTGCAGCAGCCCTGACTTTCTCCCGAACGGCATTTGGATCCGCGGGATCCAGCATGGAAATGTTGTCAGCAATCGACGCATCCAGCACGAACAGATGTTGCGGGATGTAGGCGAAATGGCGGCGCAGCTGGCCGGGCACGTATTCCTGGCGCGGCTTTCCGTTAATCTTGATTTCGCCGCTGGCAGGTTCCCAGAAACCGAGAATCAGTTCTGCTAGCGTCGTTTTTCCGCCGCCAGAAGTTCCGACCAAGCCTATGGATTCGCCTTGCCGAATTACCAGCGACACTTCCTTGAGCGTCGCCTGAGCCTGCCCCGGATAGCTGAAACTGACCTTATCCAACTCGATCTCATCAATCTGCGCAAGGTTCTCCGTACCGCGACCGGAACTCGTCACACCGCTTATGGCAGGTCCAAGCTCGTCCCACAGCTTGTCGATTACAAACAAATTGAAACGCAATTGCGACAATGCCGTCAGTACATAGTTGGCAGCGGGCGCCAGGCGAACCACGGCGACACCAAACACACCCATCAGTGCAAACATCTGTTCTTTTGGCATGCCTGCCGCATTCAGCGCCAACACAAGAGCGCAGACTACCCCCATCAAGCAGAACTCGATCAGATATTTTGGGGTAGCATTGATCCACTGATAGTGCGCGTTGAGCAGAGAGAAGCGCTCGGCGGCTTTTGTTGCCTTTGCAAGCAAGCGGTCTTCAATTCCGTAAACGCGGATTTCTCGAAGCCCGCCCACAATTTGCTGCACCGCACGTATCAGGACTTCGCCGCTATTTGCGGACTCGACGCCATAGGATTGGATACGGCGCCTGAAGACGGCATCGTAGGTCAGCACAACCATGGCGACCAGCGCCAGCAGGACGCCGAGCCCCAACGGGTGTAAATAAAACAGGTAACCCAGGATCACGATGGCAATCAGGATTTCCGTTGCAAGGCGCAACTGGGTCCCCACCAGACCGTATGCAAACTGGCCGGTATGTCCGTGGACGGCCTGCACGAAACCCGAAGAGCGAGATCCTGCGATGCGCGACAAATCCATGGCGTAGAAACGCTCAAGCAAATCGGTACGCAAGCGCTGATCCAGCTTTCCGCAAAAGCGGAAAGTTTCGGCCAATACCAGCCAAGATACGACAAGCTTCAGGGCAAACGCCGCAATCAGAACAACCGCCATGACCACTACCGGCTCGCCTTTCAGGCCGACAGCGCCAACCAGCCATTGATACCAGCTCGCTTTGGTTACATGCTCTGGCGAAACCAGACTCGCGATGAAGGGACCGACCAGGCCGATCCCAAGTGCATCGACGACACTGATTACCAACGATGCGGCAAAGACCCGCGGCAGTTGTCTGCGTTGCGGGCCGAGCAGTTTCCAGTATCGGGAGAGTTTCGTATCGCTCACTTGGACTTTAACCTGCCTGCTGGCGGCGTACCTGTCTCATGTTGGCGGATGACATCAGCACTTTCAACGGGGTTATCAAGACGCAGATCAGGCTAGTAAAGCTCTGCTCACAGCGAAAGTAATCGGTAATGCCCCGCAAGGAAGTTCTTGTCGCAAAGCTGAAGTATTTTCCCTGCAATGACCCACGCAACGAACGTTCGCCACGTGGCACGCCACCAGAAGCCGCGCCCGCATGCAAGCGCTTGCCAAGATATGTGTTTTCACATGCAAGCAGTCTAGATCTCTGCAGCATGCGCCACACGGCTACGCAATCGCCGTAGCCATAGCCTCGTTCGAAAGTCGGGAAATACTCCTTGAGCACTGCGCGCGGGTAAAGAGCATAAATTGTATTAGCCTTTCCTTGCGCCTCCGGCTCCAGGAAGAATTTAACGCGTCGGCCAAGCGGATTTTGCGATGCATAGCTGAAGGTTCTTCCGTTCGCAATATGCTCGACGAATTTGCCATTTTCATCGATATGCTCGATGCGGCCGAAAGCACAGCTTCCCGGATTCGCCTCCATTGCGCCCAGAAGGGTTGCCATCCATGACTCATCCCACACGTCATCGCTCGCGGCCCACATGAAAAAAGGGGCCTCCGTGTTGGAAAGCACATACCCGAAGTTCCGAATGGCGCCAATATTCTCCGGCTGCGCAACATAACGGATGCGGGAGTCCTCTGCCGCCAGTCTCCTGCAAATCTCGCCCGTACGGTCGGTAGACGCATTGTCCGAAATCAGGAGTTCCCAGCGGGTTTCGGTCTGCCGGCGAATCGACTGAATCGCTTCCTCGATGAAAGCCTGGCCGTTGTAGACCGGCATCCCGATCGACACTTTTCGATCAGAAGGTGCGGACGGATTGGCGTTCGAATCAGTCGTGCTCATGCCTGGCGCAGCAGATAACCGTCCGGAGCAACCGAGATCAATAGCTTGTGATCGATCGACTTGTCGATGGAAAATTCTGGGTGAGCCTTGAGGTACTCCCATACCGCCGTTTTCGGATTGTCGCCACGTCCCCAGGGGCGATCGGGGAAGCTGTCTTCCGGAAGATCTTCAATAATGGTGTCAAACACGACGCAGTAACTGCCCGGAGTCACCAGCGGAGCAAAGGCCTCGAGCTCAGCCAGTGCATGTTCGTGCGTGTGATTGGAGTCCAGACAAACAAGCACGCGCTTGTAACCGGCTGCAATCTTCCTGACTTCAGCCACAATCTGCGGGTTAACACTGGAGCCCTGGAACATCTTGATGCGAGAGGCCATGGGGTGCATCTCGATGGCGGCGCGGTTGTGGGGGCGGATATCGATATCGAGGCCGATCACCAGTCGCGTAGACGTGTTCGGATCCAGGGTCGTGCCTGCTTCGATCGCATCGCACATATCCAGCTGCGCCAGCATGGAAGCACTGAAAATCAGCGAGCCGCCATGTGCGATGCCAGTCTCGATAATGAGGTCTGGCTTGATGCGCCAAATCAACTCCTGCATCGCAACGATGTCCTGCGGATACTGAATGATGGGGCGGCCCATCCATTCGAAATGGTAGGAATACTTCTGTGTGTTGGCGCGATTAACCCAGTCGCGGGTGGCGGTGATCAGGCTCTCGTCCCGCCCGATCGCTTCGATTTCCCGATCGCACTCCAGCTTGAACTGTTCATAGGGGGTCATACGGATTTCCTCTTGATATTCACACTGACTTCGTACGTTTCGCCGTTTTCCTCGAATTGGCATGAGGGGTGGCCAGGAAAGGTCCTGGCACGCAGGAGATTGATCAGCTCCCGTGCGGTATAGGTCTTGTCCAGGTCGATCTTGCTTGCTGGATCGATTTCTCTGGCGTAATGCAGGCTGCCTTGATTCTTCTCCTGCGGCTTTCGGTTGATGGGCCCGTTTCGCATTTGTGGATAAGCCGACTTGAATAGCTCAACCATGGCTAGGCCCGCCTTTTCATACAGCGTCTGGCCCGTGTCTTCCCAGTCGTAGGCAATGGGTTGTTGGGCAACAATGTCGCCGCTGTCGATGCCTTCATCCACAAAGTGCAGACTTACGCCGAACGGCACCTGCTCGACAAGTGCCCAGAAGTTGTAATGCTTGCCCCGGTTGTGGGGCAAAAGGCTGGGGTGGGTGTTGATGAAGCCAGCATCGCAGAGGCTCATGAAGGCTGGCGAAATGATCTTCGGCCACCATGCCAGCACGCCGAGATCAAAGGGGGCAAGGGCAACCAGCTGAGATTGAAGCTGCGACTCCGACTCGAACACGAAAATCGGAATACCCTTTGCGCGCGCCGCAGCGCATACGCTACTCTCGCCAGTGGTCACCACTGCGCCGATATCCTCGAGGTGGTTTTCCAGCAGCCATGCGGCAATCGCATTGCCGACCTGAGCGTCGCACATAAGCAGCAGATTCATCAGGCGCCCCTACTTCGGGCCAATACCTTGGCGATCACTCCCACAACGCGTTCCTGATCCGACAATTGCATGTCGTGAAAGCTTGGCAAATTGATGGCGCGGCCAGGGATCTCCCAAGCCAGCCGATTCTGCGGTTGCGCTTCGAACATGGGTAGCGATGAGAGTGGGTGGAAAAAGAATCGTGCGTCGATATTGTCCGCAGCAAACTCTGCCTGGAGCTTCTCGCGCGTGACTCTGCTGGCCGGAGAAAATATGCTGCAGGGCATCCACGCACCATTCACGTCACCCGCTGCTTCTGGGTTGACAGAAACGTCAGGATATTGCTTCAGCAGTGCATGGTAGTTGGCGAAGATCTCGCGTTTGCGCGAAATCAGTTCTTCGATTCGCTCGACCTGCGCGAAACCAATGGCGGCCTGCACATTGGATATCTTGTATTTGAAGCCGACCATCTCCGGCCAGAATTGCATGGTCTGGCCGCGCGCGCGGCCGTGATTCGATAGCGTCAATACGGTTTCGTACAGCTCGGGGTCATTGGTCACGAACATGCCGCCCTCGCCGGTCGTCATGGTCTTGGTGCCATGGAATGAAAAGCTGCCGAAAGCCCCCATGCTGCCCGCACGTTTGCCCTGGTATTGAGAACCGATTGCCTCGGCGGCATCCTCGATGACCGGAATGCCATATTTGGCGCCAATCACCGACAGGCGATCCATATCGCACAGATTGCCGTAGATATGCACGGCCAGGATGGCTTTGGTCTTTGGGGTAATGGCGGCTTCGACCTTGTCCGGATCAAGGCACCAGCTGTCGGGAAGAATGTCAACGAAGATCGGCTTGGCGCCAAGGTGAACGATCGGCGCCGCCGACGCGATCCAGTTGGTGTCGGCCATGATGACTTCATCGTCCGAACCGATTCCCAGCGCAGCCATCCCCATGTGCAACGCGCCGGTACAGCTCGAAGTGGCGATCGCATATTTGACACCCAGGTGTTTCTTAAAGGCTTCTTCGAAGCGCCCGATATATTCGTAGCATCGGTCGCCCCAGCCGTTGCGAACCGCATCGTTGGCGTACTCGATTTCCAACTCAGTGATGGAAGGCTTGGTGTAATGGATGCGTTGGCTCAATTGATCTCCAGCTGCGGAATCGCGGTCACTAACTTGCCGCCCCAGGCCTTAACGTAGGCAAGCTGGGATTCCAGTTCGGCTTTTAGGTTCCAGGGCAGAATCAGCACATAGTCCGGCCTCGCCTGTTTCAACTTCTCTTCGGGCACGATGGGAATGCGGCTGCCCGGCATGTATTTATCCTGCTTTGCCGGATTGCGGTCCACCACGAAGTCGATCAGATCGGCGCGAATGCCCGCGTAGTTAAGCAAGGTGTTGCCCTTGGCGGCGGCGCCGTAGGCGGCAACGCGCTTGCCATCGCGCTTTGCGTCGATCAGAAAACGTGTCAGTTCGTACTTGATTCGGTTGGTGCGGGTCTGGAAATCACGATAGTGCTCGGCGCTCAGCATGCCGCTGGCCTGTTCCGAGGAAAGCACTTGCGCCACCCGTGCACTCGTCGCTTGCTTGCCGGTATCGCTGCGCTGGGCAAAAACGCGCAGGCTTCCCCCGTGCGTGCTCAGCTCTTCCACATCGAATACATGCAATCCACACGCTGTGAAGATGCGCTGCACTGCCGTCAACGACAGATACGAGAAGTGTTCATGGTAGATGGTGTCGAACTGGGTTTCGGTCAACAGCCTGAGCAAATGGGGAAACTCGAAAGTAGCAACCCCATGTTCCTTGAGCAGGGTCGTAAAACCCGAAACAAAGTCATTGATGTCCGGAACGTGCCCCAATACGTTGTTGGCGGCCATCAGATCGGCCTGCTGGCCGTCAGCAGCCAGGCTGCGCGCCAAATCGACACCAAAGAAAGCTTCAACGATAGGGATCCCCTTGGCGCGGGCGGCTGCGGCCGTGCTCGCCGTCGGCTCGATGCCAGTGCAAGGAATGTCGCGTGCTTTCACGTACTGCAGGAGGTAGCCATCGTTGGCCGCCACTTCAAACACATGCGATGCGGCGTCCAGCGAAAATCGTTTCGCCATGTCGGAGACATAACGCTCGGAATGCGCCAGCCAGCTGGTGGAAAAGCCACTGAAGTAGGCGTAGTCGGCATCGAACAACTCATCTGCCTGCGCAAAGTCTTCGGTCTGGACCAGCCAGCACTCCTCGCACACCATTACGCGCAGCGGAAAATGTTTTTCCGGCGTATGCAGGCTGTCTTTCGTCAGATAGGAATTGGAAGGCGGTGCGCTGGCCAGATCCACCAGTGGCAGCTTCAATGCGCTTTGGCAGTGACGGCACTTCATTGCACGACCCCCTGGAATTTGTAATCTATCAGCGCATGCGCCGTATCGCGCGGCGACATTTCAGCGATAGGCAGGGGCCAGTGGATTGCCAGTCTAGCATCCTGTGGGTTGAGTCCGGCCTCGGCGCCGGGCGTATAAGCGGCGGTATGCATATAAAGCATTTCGCAATCGTCAGTCAATGTTTGGAATCCGTGCGCGAATCCTTCTGGAATTGCGAGGGTCTTGTGGTTGTCGGCGCTCAGCACCTCTGCATGCCAGTGCAGGAATGTGGGCGAGCCCCGACGCAAATCAACCGCAACGTCGAAGACTTCGCCGCGCAGGCAGGATACAAGCTTCATTTCGGCATGCGGCGGATACTGAAAATGCATGCCGCGCACCGTGCCTTTGTGCTGCGTCAGGCTATGGTTCATCTGCACTATATGGCGCTGACCGAACACTTCCTCGAGTTCGTCGACGCAGAACATACGCTCTAGGTAGCCGCGATTGTCTCCCAGCGGTTTGCGCACTACCAGTCGCAGGCCGGCCAGAAGCGTCGTCAGAATCTCGAAGCTGCTGCTCATGCCGTCCCCACCGCAGCTTCGTACGCTTCGATCTGCTGCAGGCTGAAGGCGCGCATGTCGTCGCCAGCGCGCCAGGCCAGATGCCAAGCTACTGTCTGTTCGATCATATGCTCAAGCCTCCATTGCGGGTGCCAGCCCAATTGGGTCCGGGCCTTGTTGATGTCGAGTCGCAACAAACCCGCTTCGTGCGGTTGCACCGCTTCTTCCTGTCGCCAACTGGCACCGGGAATGCGTGCGCACAATTCTTCCACCAAGCGTTCCACTGGCTGTGCATCGGCATCTTCGGGACCGAAATTCCAGGCGCACGCAAAAGCAGGGTCGCCGGAATGGAGTTTTTCGGCCAGATTCAGATAGCCTGACAGCGGCTCCAATACGTGCTGCCAAGGACGAATTGCCCTGGGATAGCGAATCGCCAGCGTTTCACCCGCATCGATTGCGCGCAAGAAATCCGGCACGATACGATCGGGCGACCAGTCCCCGCCGCCCAACACATTGCCGGCACGCGCACTGCCAAGTGCAATCCCTTCGGTTTGCATGAAAGAGCGGCGGTAGGCCGATGTCACCAACTCTGAGCAGGCCTTGCTGCTCGAGTAGGGGTCGTACCCGCCCAAGGCTTCGTTTTCTTCGTACGCCGCTTGGCGTTCCCGATTTTCATAGCACTTGTCGGTCGTGACATTGACCACAGCTTTCACGCCCGGGGTGTGTCTGACTGCCTCAAGGAGATTGACCGTGCCCATGACATTGACGGCATATGTCTCCACAGGCTCGACATAGGAGTAACGGACCAGCGGTTGCGCTGCGAGATGGAACACCACATCGGGCCTTGCCGCCTTGAGCGCAGAAACGAGGCTATCGGAATCGCGGATGTCCGCAATCGTGCTGACATCAATGAGATCAGCAAGCTTCGTCACTGCATAAAAACTTGGCGTGGTGGCCGGCGCGAGCGCATATCCATGAACGCTGGCGCCCAGATGCTTCAACCATATGGCCAGCCATCCGCCCTTGAAACCGGTATGCCCAGTCAGGAAGACGCGCTTGTTTCGCCAGAAGGATCGGTTCAGGGCCACACCTTCCACGGCGCAGACCCCGAGGCCCACAGCTCCTCAAGCATGTTTTTCTCGCGCAGCGTATCCATTGGCTGCCAGAAGCCTTTGTGCTCGAAAGCCCGCAGTTGATCATCGGCGGCAAGGCGCGTAAGCGGTTCGCCTTCCCAGCTTGAGCGATCATCCACGATGAGCTTTAGACATTCGGGAGACAGCACAAAGAAGCCGCCGTTGATGAGGCCGCCGTCGCCACGCGGCTTTTCGGCAAAGCCCGTGACCTTTTCACCCTGCATCTGCAGGGCTCCGTAACGCCCCGGGGGCTGCACTGCCGTTACGGTTGCGTGCTTGCCATGACGTTTGTGGAAAGTGATCGCGGCCGTAATGTCCACATCGGACACACCGTCGCCGTAGGTAAAACAAAAAGCTTCTTCGTTCAGCACGTGATCGGCAACGCGCTTCAGGCGCCCGCCGGTCAGCGTCTCTTCCCCTGTATCGATCAAGGTCACGCGCCAAGGCTCGGCCTTCTGTTGATGCACTTCCATGCGGTTATGAACCATGTCGAAGGTGACATCAGACATGTGCAGGAAGTAGTTTGCGAAGTACTCCTTGATCACGTAGCCCTTGTAACCGCAGCAAATCACAAAATCATTCACGCCATGTGCCGAATACATCTTCATGATGTGCCACAGAATCGGCTTGCCGCCGATTTCTATCATGGGCTTCGGACGCAAGTGGGTCTCTTCGGAAATCCGCGTACCCAAACCACCAGCGAGAATGACTGCTTTCATCAGCTTTCCTTGTCAGACGCCCGCCGAACGTAGCGTGTCACGCAACCAGTCAAGCTCAGTTGTCAGGCCGTAATGATGATTGCCGACGAACAAACCGTTGTCGTCGATTGTCTTGGCATTCTTGAGGTCGCCGTGAATCTCGTAGTCAAACCACTTGATGACTTCGTTCTTGGCAAAGTTGCCGGCAACGATCGGGCGCACATCGATCTGGCTGGCGGCAAGCTTGGCAACCAGTGCCTTGCGACCCACAGGCGCATCGTCCTTGAGTACCAGACTGAAACCGAACCAGCTGCTGGCGCCGATTTCCTTCTGAATTCTGATCCAGTGGAACTCCGCCATCATGGCAACGAAACTTTCTGCATTCTCGCGTCGGGCCGAAACCAGGGCCGGCAGCTTCTTCAACTGCGCGATACCGATGGCGCCAGACATTTCGAGCGGGCGCAAGTTGTAACCCGGCAGCACGAAGCGGAAGGACTCTTCGAAGGGGTCGTCGCTCTTGGTGCCGCACACATGATTCTGCTTGGGTAGGTTGCGCGTCCAGCCGTGCGCACGCAGCGAAAGGAGGATGTGATACAGCTCTTCGTCGTCGGTGACGACCATGCCGCCTTCCATCGTCGAGATGTGATGGCTGAAGAAGGAGCTGAAGCTGCCCATGACACCGAAAGTGCCCGCCTTGCGGCCCTGAAATTCGGCGCCCAGCGATTCGCAGTTGTCTTCGAGCAGCACAATGTTGCGGCTTCCAACGATCTGCCTGATGCGCGCAAAGTCGTTCGGGTTGCCGAGCAGATTCACGGCCATGATGACGCGGGTGCGATCGCTGATAGCGGCGGCCAGCTGATCGAGATCGTAGTTCAGGGTATCAAGATCGATATCGACGAACTTGATCTTGAGTCCATACTGATGCAGCGGATAGTAGGTCGTGCTCCACGACACCGCCGGGACAATCACCTCATCGCCGGGCTTAATCTGCAGCGCCGGATTGTTGCTGAAGCGCAGCGCGGCGACCATCAGCAGATTGGCCGAAGATCCGGAGTTCGCCATCACGCAATAGGCGCTACCTGCATATTCAGCAAAACGCTTTTCGAAGGCCTGAACTTCAGGTCCCATGGTGAACATGCCGGAAGCAACAACGCGCTGGATCGCGTCATATTCGGACTGATCCCACGTTGCGGTCGCCAATGGATACTTAGGGGTGCTCAAGATTTCACTTCCTCAAGATAGTACTTGTATGTTTTCGCTAGCCCCTGTTCAAGTGACGTCGGCGCCTGCCAACCCCAGGATGTCGCGCGCTCAACACTGACAAGTTTCTGTTTCATGCCCACCGGCTTGCTGAAGTCATGCTCGAAGCCGCCACTGTACCCGACAACGCGGGCAGCTGTTTCGTAGTATTCATTGACACTGAGGTCGCTGCCCAGGCCGACATTCATGGTATCGGGCACGCTGTCGAAGTTCTTGACCGCGGCCCAGATGCAGTCGGCGAGATCGCCGGCGTACATGAACTCGCGCCGAGCCTTGCCGTCACCCCAGATGTCCACCAGCGACGTTCCCGCAACCTTGGCCTGGTGCAACTTGTGCAAAATGGCCGGCACCATATGCGAGTGCTGGGGGTCGAATTTGTCGTAGCGGCCGTAGATGTTGCAGGGGATCAGCGTCTTGTAATGAAACTTGGATTGTTCACGCCCGATGTACTCGCACAGACGAGCCACCGTCACCTTGGCCAGGGCATAGCCTTCGTTGGTCGGCTCCAGCTCGCCTTGTAGCACTTTTTCTTCGCGTAGCGGATTGGCAGCGTCACGCGGATACATACAGGAACTGCCGAGATTGAGCAGGTTCTCGATGCCGAGATTGCGCGAAGCCCAGACAACGTTGCGTCCCATGTCGAGGTTGTCGAGCAAATAACTTACGGGCTCGCGGATGTTGGCCTGAATGCCGCCAACTTTGCCCGCCGCGTGCACAACCAGATCGGGCTTGAAACGCTCCAATGCGGCAAACACCGCAGCGTAGTCGCGCAGGTCGGCCTCGGCGCTGGTCGGCGCGAAGATTTCGAAATTCTTGGCGGCGGCGTGCTCAAGGAAGTTGCGGCCTACCATGCCGCGCCCGCCCGTCAGAAAAATGCGGCCTTGCTTCACGCGATCACCCTTGGTTGCGCAGCGCCTTGTGGCCGCTCTTCTGCACTTGCACTTCGAATTCGGCTTCACGCAGATCGGCCTGCACCATTTCCTGAACCAGCTCGGCGAAACTGATCTCCGGCACCCAGCCCAGCTTCTGCTTGGCCTTGCTGGCATCACCCAGAAGGGTCTCGACCTCCGTGGGACGAAAGTAGCGCGGGTCGACTTCGACTACGCAGTGACCTTTTTCGTCATAGCCCTTTTCGTCGACGCCATGGCCAGACCAGCTGAGCTTCATGCCCAGCTCCTTGGCTGCGCAGTCAACAAACTCGCGCACACTGTACTGAACGCCGCTGGCGATCACAAAATCCTCTGCTTGTTCCTGTTGCAGCATCAACCACTGCATCTGCACGTAATCCTTGGCGTGGCCCCAGTCGCGCTTGGCATCAAGATTGCCCAGATAGAGCCGCTCCTGAATGCCCAGCTTGATGCGCGCCAGCGCGCGCGTGATCTTGCGCGTCACGAAGGTCTCGCCGCGAATCGGCGATTCGTGATTGAAGAGAATGCCATTGCAGGCATAGATGCCGTAGGCTTCGCGGTAATTGACCGTGATCCAGTATGCGTAGAGTTTGGCAACGGCATACGGGCTGCGCGGGTAGAAAGGCGTGGTTTCCTTTTGCGGAATCTCCTGCACCAGGCCATATAGCTCGGAGGTGCTGGCCTGATAGAAGCGAGTCTTCTTTTCCAGCCCGAGAATGCGGATACCTTCCAGTAGGCGCAATGCGCCAAGGGCGTCCGAATTGGCCGTGTATTCGGGCTCTTCGAAGCTCACAGCCACATGGCTCTGTGCAGCAAGATTGTAGATTTCGTCCGGTTTGATCTTCTGCATGATGTGGATCAGACTCGATGAATCGGTCATGTCACCGTGGTGCAGCACGAAGCTGCCATCCGACACATGCGGATCCATGAATAGATGGTCGATACGGTCGGTATTGAAGAGCGAGGTGCGGCGCTTGATGCCATGAACCTCGTAACCTTTTTTAAGCAAGAGCTCAGCAAGATAAGCCCCATCCTGACCTGTTACCCCTGTAATCAGTGCTTTTTTATCCATTTTTTCGCCCATAACTATCTTCTAACCTTACTATGTCATCTTCGCTCAAATAGCTTCCTGACTGGACCTCAATGATCTCCAAGGAAATGGAGCCTGGGTTGGCGAGACGATGTAGCTCGCCAAGTGGAATGTAGGTAGATTGATTTTCAGTGAGCAAGAGCTTTTTTTCGCCGCATGTGATTTCTGCGGTGCCCTTGACGACCACCCAGTGCTCAGCACGGTGGTGGTGCTTTTGCAAGCTGAGACTGGCACCAGGCTTGACCTGGATACGCTTGACTTTGAAGCGCCCGCCCTCGTCGATGCTGTCGTACCAACCCCAGGGGCGATGCACCTTGCGGTGAAAGGTATGCTCTTCGCGCTTTTGCTGCTGCAGGGCGTTGACAATGTGTTTGACGTCCTGGCTACGCGATCGGTCTGCCACCAGCACGGCGTCCGGGGTTTCAACCACCACCAGGTTTTGAACGCCCACCAAGGCCACTAGGCGGCTGGTGGCGTGCACCAGGGTATCGCGGCTGGCGGTTGCCAGCACATCGCCCACGTGGGCGTTGCCTTCATCGTCTTTGCAGAGCACGTTCCAAACGGCGTCCCATGCGCCCAGATCGCTCCAGCCAGCGTCGAGCGGCACCATACGGATGGGGAAGTTGCTTCCCGGGCAGCGCTCCATGACGGCACAGTCGATGGAGTCACTGGGAATGGCAGCAAATTCGACCTCTCCTGGACGTACAAAGGCCGCATCGCTGCTGCGCTGAGCCCATGCGGCGAGGGTCGCGGCCGCGACGTCAGGGCGAAAGTACTCTATCGCCTGGAGCCACACCGACGCCTTGAGCACAAACATGCCGGCGTTCCAGTAGTAACCGCCCTTTTCCAAATACTGCTGGGCCGTGGGGGCATCGGGCTTTTCGACAAACCGCTCGACCATCAAGGTAGTTGCCGCCTCGTCACTGGCCTGGATGTAGCCGTAGCCCGTCTCGGGTCGGTCGGGGGTGACGCCCAGGATCACAATAGCGCCCTCGGCAGCTTTGCCGATGGCGTCATGCAGGGCGCGAGTGAAAGCCGACGTATCTTCCACGGTTTGGTCTGCCGGGGTGACCACCAGCACGGGGTCGTCGCCGTTTTCAACAGCGGCCAGTGCGGCCAGGGTCAATGCCGGTGCGGTGTTCCTAGCCGCCGGCTCTAAAAGGGCTGCACCGGGCGCTATGCCTATTTCACGCAATTGCTCTATGGCTAGGAACCGGTGGTCTTCACCCGTGACGACAAGGGGATCCGCCACCTGTACACTTTCAGCGCTCAAGCCCATCAATCGTTTAGCCGCTTGCTGAAACAGGCTTTCCGCGCCGGTCAGGCACAGGAACTGTTTGGGAAAGCCTGAACGCGACAGCGGCCACAGACGCGTACCAGAGCCACCACACAGAATGACAGGCTGTACCTTAGTCTTGTGCGTCATGACGTCAACCCCGATCCTTCAGATTGCTGGAAGTGCCATGTGCTGGAACACATGTCGTCCAAAGTGCGCGAAGCACGCCAGTTCAATAATTCGCTGGCCTTCTTTGGGTCGGCATAGCAGGCGGCCACATCGCCAGCACGGCGGGCACCGATCTTGTAAGACACTTGGCGGGCTGATGCCTTTTCAAATGCTTGGACCATGTCGAGCACACTATAGCCTTGCCCTGTGCCCAGGTTGATGGCATGCCAGCCGGGGGTTCTCGACAGGAATTTCAATGCGGCCGCGTGCCCCTCGGCCAGGTCCATGACGTGGATGTAATCCCTCACGCCCGTGCCATCTTCCGTGGGGTAATCGCCACCAAAGACACTCAAACATGGTCGCTGCCCTACGGCCACCTGAGCGATGTAGGGCATGAGGTTGTTGGGCACTCCGCTGGGGTTCTCGCCAATGAGGCCACTTTCGTGCGCACCCACCGGGTTGAAATAGCGCAGGCAAGCGATGCGCCAATTATGGTCTGACGCCGCGATGTCGCTCAGCATTTCTTCGATGTGAAGTTTGCTACGACCATAAGGGTTAGTGGCACTGGTGGGATGGTTTTCATCCAGAGGGAGATAATTGGGTTCGCCGTACACCGTGGCACTGCTGCTGAAAACGAGCGTCTTGACCTGCGCCGACTGCATGGCCTGAAGCAAGCTGATGGTGCCCTGCACGTTGTTGGCATAGTACTCGACCGGTTTTTCTACTGACTCGCCAACTGCCTTCGATCCCGCAAAGTGAACGACTGCATTAATACAGTGGGTTGCGAGCGTGTTTTTGAGCAACCCGGTGTCGCGAACATCGCCTCTAACGAAGTGGAAATGTCGCCCAGTGATTTGGATAATTTTTTCGAGAACGGAATCAGTGCTGTTTGACAAGTTGTCATACAGAACAACCTTATGACCAATCTTAGACAGCACAACGGCAGAATGGCTACCGATATAGCCAGTGCCACCCGTAATTAACAGCCGACTCACTAGTCCGCTCCAAAAAGGTCGCGCGTGAATACCTTGAATTTGACATCTGCAAGCGCTGACGCACTGCGATTAGCAATGATCACGTCGGCCTCAAGTTTGAATCGAGCCAAGTCGTTTTCCACGCGAGACTTGTAAAACTCGGCTTCCTTCAGCACAGGCTCATAGACAATGACTTCGATGCCCTTGGCCTTGATGCGCTTCATGATGCCCTGAATGGACGATGCACGGAAATTGTCCGAGCCGGCCTTCATAATGAGTCGGTAGATGCCAACGACCTTGGGATTACGGCGGATGATCTCGCCCGCGATGAAATCCTTGCGGGTAGTATTGGCATCGACGATTGCGTGGATCAGGTTCTGCGGCACATCGCGGTAGTTGGCCAAAAGCTGTTTGGTGTCCTTCGGTAAACAGTAACCGCCGTAACCAAAGCTGGGATTGTTGTAGTGGGCGCCGATCCGCGGGTCGAGGCACACACCATCGATGATCTGGCGCGGATCGAGGCCGTGGCTGGCGGCGTAGGTATCGAGTTCGTTGAAGTAGGCAACACGCATCGCGAGGTAGGTGTTGGAAAAAAGCTTGATCGCCTCGGCTTCAGTGCTGCCGGTGAAGAGAGTTGGGATATCCTGCTTGTCGGCGCCCTGCTTGAGCAGGTTGGCGAAGGTTTCGGCACGGGCGGACTGTTCGCCGATGACGATGCGGCTGGGGTGCAGGTTATCGTGAAGCGCCCGGCCTTCGCGCAGGAATTCGGGGGAGAAGATCAAATTCGACGTGCCGAGGGCTTCACGGGTACGCTCGGTATACCCGACCGGAACGGTGGATTTAATTACCATCGTTGCATCCGGATTGAGTGCTATGACGTCGCTGATGACGTCTTCAATGGACCGGGTGTTGAAGTAGTTGGTCTCGGGGTCGTAGTCGGTGGGGGTGGCGATGATGACGTAGTCGGCGCCGACATAGGCTTCATGTTTGTCCAGCGTAGCGCGAAACTTAAGCGGCCTGTTCTTGAGAAAATCTTCGATCTTGGCATCTTCGATCGGCGATTCCTTGCGATTTAACATCATGACCTTTTCCTGGGCGATGTCGAGGCAGACCACCTCGTTGTGCTGTGCCAGCAGCACTCCGTTCGAGAGCCCCACATAACCTGTGCCGGCAATAGCGACTTTCATCGCGAGCCACCCTTCGCAGAGTTCATCTCCCCTTTCAACGCCTCGATTTCGGCTTGAAGCGTTTCATACTCCGCCACTTTGCGCTTCAGGAACTCCGCCGTCAGCTTCGACTTCTCAGCCCCCCCGGCCGGCGTGAGCAAATAGGCATAGCGCAGCTTGTTCTTGCTGAAGTTCTGCATCTTGACCAAGCCTTTTTCAACCATAGCCTGATAGCAGAAATTGATCGTGCCAAGCCCTACGCCCAGATCCTTTGCCAACGCACGCTGACTGCCCTGGGGCGTCTGATACAAACGGCGCAGGACTTCAAACTGGATTTCATCTTGGAAACCAGCCAATTTCTGTAGTGGGGATACGAGACTCAAGGTGGTTTTGGCACGCTACCGCCATGCCGTTTCACGATCAGCAAGCGCGGTCAGCGGGATTTAGCAGGAGTCCGGAGCAATAAAGTGCAGAAAAGGTGCTGCCGAAAGTTCAACGGACGAACACGATTGTGCCACACCGTCATGACTTTGAGAAAGGTTCTTTGCCAAACAGGCAATAAGAGGCAGACTTGTCAGCTGGGCTTGCGCAAACTGGCGGGTACGACACGCACCGCCACGGGCTTGCACAGAAGCTCGATCAATACCATAGCCCGACGCTCGCCATCAGCCATTTAGTAGATGCCTTCGATACCGGCAAACGGCGCCTCCATCAGTCGCACACGCTCCCCGGTTTTATACAGGCGTTCCGGCTCAGTTTGTTCTGATGCCTGCAGTGCTCGCAACAGTTCGATCAGACCATCATCGACACGCGCGGGTTCGATCCCGAAGCTGAACAGCCGGCTGACGCCCTTGGTCGAGCGGATCGGTGCCCAGCTCTTGGCTGTATCGCCCGGCCGCAGGCGGATGAACAGGTAACGTGGAAACAGCGGCTCTACAGCAAGGGTCAGCAGTCCTTGGCGCATCTTATTGGAGGGAATCTTCGGGAGATAGCACTGGTAACCCTGTCGATGGACATCGCTCACATAGTTTGGGTTGTCTATTTAGTGGCGGCGCTTTCTCTTGGCAGTGGGGTTTCATTGCCATTTTCGGAATCAAGGTGGTTCTTGTCAGTGGTAGGTGGGGCATCGCTGCCAGCGTCCGGATACTCCTCGAATTCGCCATCGGCCTCCGCCGTGTCTTTGGTTTCTGAAGATCGCTTGAACTCGGCTATTCTAAGGATTTTGCGCAATGCATCATGCACTCGCCTTCTAATGTGGTGAGCACCTCTACGTGAATCGAGATGAGGACGACTCATTTAACGAACCACTTTTTTTCCACCTTATGTACTCAAAACACAAAGGCATGGAAGGTAAAAAAACAAATAAGCCCTTGAATCAGTTAAGAATCAAGGGCTTAGTGTAACTGGTGGCCTGGGGCAGAATCGAACTGCCGACACGCGGATTTTCAATCCGCTGCTCTACCAACTGAGCTACCGGGCCGGTAAGCCTAGTATTGTAACAGGACTTTTTGCCCTTCCAGAGAGCGGTAATGCGCCGATCAACTGTTGCGTTTGCTGCGCGACAAATCAACACCTAATTGCTGGAGCTTGCGGTACAAGTGGGTTCGCTCTAGACCCGTTTTCTCGGCAACTTTGGTCATCGAGCCTGATTCTTGTGTCAGGTGGAATTCGAAATAGGCTTTTTCGAAGGCATCGCGGGCTTCACGCAAAGGGCGTTCGAGGTCAAAGCTTTGTTGAACTTCTAAGACGGACGCGTTGTCGAAGGCCTCCACGTTTTGGGCTTGCTCCAACACAGTTTTGGCGGGTGCGTGGGCCATGGCCGCGACGGCTTGTTTGACTTGCTCTTTCGCCAGCCCTTGCTCCACTGCTTTGAGCAGTTTTTGCAAGGTGATGGGTTTTTCCAAAAAAGCTTGTG
>JACCEC011536060.1_pt1 | contig 30491 bp, 21 predicted proteins | sample 7450121 | NCBI WGS metagenome assembly JACCEC01 (sample SAMN15323455, study PRJNA562643) | freshwater metagenome | isolation source: river surface water | place: USA:Blue River Watershed | collected 2017-08-18 | reverse complement strand
TCCCGCCGACCTGAAGGCGAAGTACCTCACGGCGTTCGACATCGACTACAAGTGGATCCTCGACGCCGCCGCCCGCCGCCAGAAGTGGATCGACCAGGCGCAGTCGGTGAACCTCTGGATCAAGACACCCGACCTCAAGACCCTCAGCCACATGTACCGCCATGCCTGGCGGTCCGGTCTCAAGACGACCTACTACCTCCGCAGCCTCGGCGCCTCCAACATCGAGAAGGCCACCGTCGCCGCCAAGAAGGAGGTCCGGGGCGCCGTCGCCGCGGGCATCGAGGCCGACAAGGCCAAGGCTTCCGAGGCCGCCGCGCCCGCCACTCCGGCTCCCAAGCGTCAGTTCACCGAGGCCGAGAAGAAGGCCTGCTCGATCGAGGCCATGCGCCGCGGCGAGGAGTGCGAGGCCTGCCAGTGATCCGCGCCGGCCGGCCTACGCCGGTCCGGCATCCATCAGCGGGTTTCCTCATCCGGCCGTCTTCGTGACGGCCGGTTTCGTTTTCGAGGGGAGCCGCCGGCCCGCTCCCTTCCTCCCGATCAGTAAGTGAAGACCCGGTCCGCTTCCGCGGCCAAGTTCACGAGCACGTTCGGGAGTGCGAATGACGCGGGTTTGCCGACGAGTTCCTCCGCCGATAGGCCCCGGGCCTTGCTCGAGTTGCCGGACAGGTGGAATCGCGCGCCACGTTCGACGATGACCTTGTAGTGGTCGGCGAGATTGCCGGTGCCCAGGCCGGAAACTTTGTTCATCACCTCGTCCCGCAGGAGCAGCACCGCGTCACCGGCGAGGAAGATCGACACGCGATGGCCTTCCTCGAGGGCGGTCTTCGCTACCAGGAACGCGAGGGCCGCCTTGGTGGGATTGTCGCTGCCCGTCGTTACGTGAATGAGGAAGTGCAGCTTCGTTTCCGCTGTTTGCGTGGGGTGTGGGGTGTTCATGAAGGTGAAGGAGAGGGTGAGGAGAAATATTACGGAGGGGTGATCCCAAGCCTCTTTTCGGCGGGGCGGTCGGCGTCACGCGCCCTTCTCCGGAAAAAGCGCCGCGATCCGCGCCGGGGTGGCGGGGCACACGCCGCGTTCGGTGATCAGCGCGGTCACCAGCCTGGCGGGCGTCACGTCGAAAGCAGGGTTGGCCGCGGGCGAGCCCGCCGGCAGCAGATCAACGCTGGCGACCTCACCCGAGGGCAGACGGCCAGTGATCCGCGCGAGTTCGCCGGCGGAGCGTTCCTCGATCGGGATTTCCCGCAAGCCGTCGCGGATGCGCCAGTCGATGCTGGGCGAGGGCGCTGCCACGTAGAAGGGGATGCCGTTGTCGCGGGCGGCGAGTGCCTTGAGGTAAGTGCCGATCTTGTTGCAGACGTCACCCGCGGCCGTCGTGCGGTCGGTGCCTACGATCACGGCGTCGACCTTGCCGTGCTGCATCAGGTGGCCGCCGGCGTTGTCGGCGATCACGGTGTGCGGCACGCCGTGATTGAGGAGCTCCCAGGCGGTCAGAGAGGCGCCCTGATTGCGTGGGCGCGTCTCGTCGACCCAGACGTGCACGTGCAGGCCGGAGTCGTGCGCCGCGTAGATCGGTGCGGTGGCGGTGCCGACGTCGACGGTCGCGAGCCAGCCGGCGTTACAATGGGTGAGGATGTTGAGCGTCTCGCCCGCGCTCCTGCGGTCGGCGAGAGCTCGCAGGAGCGGAAGGCCGGCGGCGCCGATCGCGCGGTTCAGGGATACGTCCTCGTCACAGATCTCCATGGCGAGGGCACGGGCCGCGTCCGCCCGACGCTCCGGCACCAGCGGGGCCAGGCGTTCGCGGGCGCGATCGAGCGCCCAGCGGAGGTTGATGGCGGTCGGGCGGGTGACGAGCAGGGTCGCATGCGCGTCGTCGAGCGCGGCGTCGCGGGGATCCTTCCGCAGCGCCAGCCACATTCCCCAGGCGGCGGTGGCGCCGATCAGGGGTGCGCCGCGCACCTGCATGTCGCGGATCGCGCGGGCCGCATCGGCCAGCCTCTCGAGGCGGAGGGTCGTGAACGCGTGCGGGAGGCGCGTCTGGTCGATGATCTCGACCGCCTGTCCGTCGCTCGCCGGCCAGATCGTGCGCGTGGGGCGGCCGGCGACGTTCATCGCGGTACGCGTGGGCAGGTCAGCGGCCGAGGGCGGCGCGGATCACCGGCTCCATCACGTTCGCCTGCCGCATGAAGCCGAGGTCACTGGCGTGCGAGGCGTCGGTCGCGCCTTCGGTGTCGGTGCCGTAGAGCGCGTCGCCAGGGATGTAATGCAGGTTGCGGATCCCGTCATTCAGGAGCGCCGCGTAGACCTCGCGGAGGGCGGCGTGGTTTTCGTCGTGGAACCGCTTTTTGGCGGGCGTGATCCAGTCGTTGGTGAACCGGCGGTCCTCGACGAGGATGATGGGGGTATCGGGCCGGGCGGCGCGGATCTGGCGCACGAGCGGGGCGCACTTCTCGCGGACGGCCGCGGGCTGCATGTTGGGGAGGCAGTCGATGACGTAGGCGGCGGCGTCGATCTTGATGAGGAAGTCGCCCACGGCGGCGTCCATGCGGCCGTTGCCGGAGAAGCCGAGGTTGATCACCGGGACATCGAACCGGCGGCCGAGGATGGCGGTGTGGACGATGCCGGGTCGCGAGGCGCAGGCTCCGTGCGTGATGGAGGTGCCATAGAAGACGATGGGCTTGGCTTCGCGCGGCGCGAGGCCTTCGAAGCGGGCGCCCTTCGGCACGCCGACGCGGAGGAATTCCAAGCCGTTGTAGAGGGGCAGGTAGGCGGCGTATTCGCGGAAGCCGGGGGCCAGGTCCTTGATCACCTCGGCCTTGATCTCCTGCGTGGAGGGGCGCGTGACCTGCACCCAGCGCCACTTGCCGGCGTCGTCGCGCGCGTAGAGGTCGACGCCGCTCACGCCGGTCGCGGGCATGTGGGGCATGCCGAGGGCGGCCTTGGTCACCTTGTAATGCACGTGAATCGCCGTGGCGTCGGTCCGGAAGCGCACCATCATGCCCGTGCTGTCGCGACTCAGGTTCCACACCGCGGACGTGACGGTCTTCTGGGCCTCGGCGGGAAAGCGGTCGAACCAGCGCAGCCTTTCCATCGTGGGCCAGGCGCGTCCCTCGACGCCCCACTGGGTGACGTCGTGCCAGTCGACGTTGGCGGCCGCGGCGGCGGCGGCGCCCATCGCCGGGTCGAGTTTTCCGACCTCGGGGGAGGCGGCCTTCTTTTCAGCGGCGCCGGCAACGGACAGCCCGAGGATAGTGGCGACGAGGAACGGGAGGGTTCTCATGAAACGAGCGAACCGCGCCGCGGCCTCGCCGGCAAGGCCCGAGGCGGGTCGGGCCTCAGAGGAAGAGCAACTGCAGGTTGGCCCCCCGCGCGATGCGGGCGGCGGCGAGGTCGCGGATGAAGGCGAGGGCCTCCTCGTATTCGGCGCGGCGGCGGGCGGTGGCTCTCTTGCCGGGAGGGATGAGGGCCGGCCGAAGGTTCGTGACGAGCAACGTGGCCTCGCGGAAGCCGGCCAGTCGCCGCAGCCCGGCCATGATTTCGGCGCGGCTGAACAACGGCGTGCCGCCGGCGAGCGTCAGCGACGCGTCCCAATGGTAAAACCCATGGCGCGGGTGCCGGGCGAAGAGACGCGCGAGCAATTCGGCGGCGGCGGCGTTGAAGGCCTCATCGTAGCGACCGGCCCCGCCAGGCTCCGCGGAAAGCCGCTCCTCGAGCTCGGCCAGGCTGAAGGCGATCGCGGACCGAATCTGTTCGGCGAGGTAGAGATCCTGCCCGGTCGCGTGGGCGAAGAGGGCGTTGACGAAGTGCAGGCGCCGGACGTCGCCGCGCGGGCGTGGGGACGCGGGCACCTCAGGCCGTGGGCTTGCGCGCGAGGGCGCTGATCTCGTCGACGAATTCGGCGACGTCGCGGAACTCCTTGTAGACGCTCGCGAACCGCACGTAGGCGACTTGGTCGACTCCGCGGAGGCGCTGCATGACGCCCTCACCGATGGCGCGGGAAGGGATCTCCTTCTCAAACTGCGCCTCGAGCGCGTCCATCACGTCCTCCACGAGCATCGTGATCTGCTCGGCGTCGACCGGGCGCTTGTGGCAGGCGGCCCGGACGGCGCGGACGAGCTTCTCGCGGTCGAAGTCCTCCCGCCGGCCGTCGCGCTTGATCACGACCACGCCGTCGCGCACGACAGATTCCGTCGTGCTGTAGCGGTAGCCGCATTCGAGGCATTCCCGGCGGCGACGGATCGTGGAACCGTCCTTGCTGATGCGGGAATCGATGACCTTGTCCTCAACCGAGGTGCATTTCGGGCAGCGCATGGGGACGGCGGTAGTGGCTGGGAGAGACGCCGCGGGCGGCGTCTGGTTTCATCTCGACCCGTCAGGCCCGGTTGAGTTCCAGGAAGTTGCGGAGGATCCCGATGCCGCCCTCGGTGGCGATCGACTCGGGGTGAAACTGCACGCCCCAGATCGGCAAATCGCGGTGGCGGAGGCCCATGATCTCGCCCTCGGCGGTCTCGGCGGTGATTTCCAACTCCGCAGGCAACGTGGCGCGTTCCACGAGCAACGAATGGTAACGGGTGGCCGCGAATCCCTGCGGCATGCCGCGGAAGACGTCGGTGCCGCGGTGCAGGATGGGCGAGGTCTTCCCGTGCATGAGGCGCCCGGCGCGGACGACCCGGCCGCCGAAGTAATGCCCGATCGACTGATGGCCGAGGCAGACGCCGAGGATGGGCCGGCGGCCGGCGAAGGCGCGGAGGATGTCGAGCGTCACCCCCGCCTCGTTGGGCGAGCAAGGGCCGGGGGAGAGCAGCACGCGCTCGGGGTTGAGCGCGACCGCCTGCTCGGGCGTGATCTCGTCATTGCGGAAGACGCGCTGCTCCACGCCCAGCTGGCCGAAGCACTGGACGAGGTTGAACGTGAACGAGTCGTAATTGTCGATGACGAGCAGCACGGCGAAACGGAGTTGAGGCTCTCGGCGCCCGCCCCGCCGGGCAAGTGGGAACCGGCGCGGGCTCGCGGATTGACAGCGCTGCGGGCGGGGAGGGTAGCCTCCAGTGACAATGAGCGGTGCCTTTGAACTCCTGCATACCGACACCGCGACGGCGGCGCGCCGCGGCCGGCTGCGCACGCGCCATGGATTGGTGGAGACGCCCATCTTCATGCCCGTGGGCACCCAGGGCACCGTGAAGTCGGTCACACCCCGCCAGCTCCGCGAGATCGGCGCCCAGATCATCCTCGGCAACACCTACCACCTCGGCCTGCGGCCGGGAGCACCCTTGATCCGCGAACTCGGCGGGCTCCATAGTTTCATGGGTTGGGATGGGCCGATCCTCACCGACAGCGGCGGTTTCCAGGTCTTCTCCCTCGCAAAGCTGCGCGACGTGCGCGACGACGGCGTGGCGTTCGCCTCCCACCTCGACGGCGCCCGTCTCTTCCTCGGGCCCGCCGAAGTGATGGGCATCCAGCGCGACCTCGGCAGCGACATCGCGATGGTGCTCGACGAATGTCCGCCTTGGCCCTGCGAGCGCGACGCTTGCGCGCGCGCTGTCGCGCGCAGCCTCCGCTGGGCGAAGGAGTGCCGGCGGATCGCCGACGACAGCGGCTTCCTCGCGGCGGGGCACCATGTCTTTGCCATCGTGCAGGGGTCGACCTTCGATGACCTGCGTCGGGAGGCTGCGGAGTCGCTCGCCGCTTTGGACTTCCCTGGTTACGCGGTCGGCGGGGTGAGCGTCGGCGAGCCCGAGCCGGAGATGCTGAAGCAGGTCGGCGCGACGACCCCTTTCCTGCCCGCGGGCAAGCCGCGCTACACGATGGGCCTTGGCACCCCGCCCCAGCTGTTGCGGATGGTCGCGCTCGGCGTGGACATGTTCGACTGCGTGCTGCCGACGCGCGTGGCGCGCAATGGACTCGTGTTCACGCCCGACGGACCCCTGAACCTGCGTAACGAGCGCCACCGCCGCGATCCGAGTCCGATCACGGAGGGTCTCGCCAATTACACCGCCGGTTTTTCCCGCGCCTACCTGCGTCACCTCACGATGGCGGGTGAGATCCTCGGCTGCACGCTCCTCACGATCCACAACCTTCACTTCTACCTCGACCTCATGGCGCAGGCGCGGGCGCACCTCGAGGCCGGTGACTTCGGGCCCTGGCACCGCGCGTGGATCGCGCGCTACGAGGCCGGCGCAGCGGAACGTCTTGCGGGCTGAGGCTTCGGCGATTTCCCCGCTTGTGTCGGCGGCGCTGCGGCGCGTAGACACCCGCCTTTCCCATGCCCGACATCGAGATTCCCGAGGACGCCAAGGACCGCCAGGAGCGCCAGGTCGGCCTCACCATCGCCATCCTCGCCATCCTGCTGGCCGTCGTCTCCGCGCTCGGCAACGAACAGGACAACGAGAAGATCGTGAAGCAGATCGAGGCCTCCAACGGCTTTGCCTGGTATCAGTCGAAGCGTATCCGCGCCGGCATGAACGAGCTCATGCTCGACCAGATGAAGGTCGAGGCCGCGGGCAGCCCCACCGCCGCCCAGCGGGAGGCGATCTCCAAGTTGGAGGCGCGCCTCACGGCCAAGAACGCCGAGTATAAGGCGGAGAACGACAAGATCCTGAAGGATGCCGAGGAGGCCAGGAAGCTCGCCGAGCAGGCCGACGCGCGCGGCAACCGCTACGACCGGGCGGAGATTTTCCTCCAGATCGCGGTCGTCTTCTGTTCGATCACGCTGCTCACGAAGGCGCGGGCGTTCTTCTTCGCCGGCCTGGGCCTGTCTATTCTCGGCACGCTGCTCGGCGCCTGGGCGTTCTTCAGCTGACGCGGCGCCGCGGCGGGGCGGGGATTTGCTGGCCAGCCGCGGGGCTCCCTCGCACGTTCCGGCCATGCGCATCCTTGTCACCGGCGGGGCCGGTTTCCTCGGGTCCCACCTCTGCGACCGCCTGCTCCGGGACGGCCATGAGGTCGTCTGCATCGACAACCTGTTCACCGGCCAGAAGCGGAACATCGCCCACCTGCTCGACCACCCGGCGTTCGAGTTTGTCCGCCACGATGTCATCGACCCGTTCAAGTTCGAGGTCGACCGGATCTTCAACCTGGCCTGCCCGGCCTCGCCGCCGCACTACCAATATAACCCCATCAAGACCACCAAGACGTCGGTGATGGGGGCGATCAACTGCCTCGGCCTCGCCAAGCGCGTGAAGGCACGCGTCTTCCAGGCCAGCACCAGTGAGGTCTACGGCGATCCCGCGGTGCATCCCCAGCCCGAGACGTACTGGGGCAACGTCAATCCGATCGGCCGCCGCTCGTGCTACGACGAGGGCAAGCGCTGCGCCGAGACGCTCTTCTTCGACTACCACCGCGAGAACAAGGTCGATATCCGCGTCGTTCGCATCTTCAACACCTACGGTCCGCGCATGCATCCCGGGGACGGCCGAGTGGTCTCCAACTTCATCGTGCAGGCCCTGCGGGGCGAGGACCTGACGGTCTACGGTGACGGCAGCCAGACGCGGTCGTTCTGCTACGTCGACGACCTCATCGAGGGCTTCGTGCGCTTCATGGACCAGACGGAGACCGTGGGGCCGCTAAACCTCGGGAATCCTTCGGAGTTCACGATGCTGCGGCTGGCGGAGATCACCCTGCGCCTCGTCGGCGGCCGCTCCCGGATCGTCCACAAGCCACTTCCGGCCGACGACCCCCGCCAGCGCCAGCCCGACATCGCCCTGGCGCGGCGCGTACTGAAGTGGGAGCCTCAGGTGCCGCTGGAGGAAGGTCTCGCGCGGACGATTGCCTACTTCCGCGGCGCGATCTGAGCCCCGGCCGCTTCTTCGGCCCACGAATTGGGAAATCGGGCGTCTGGTCGCCCCTAACCCGCGGGATCGCGCGTCCCTTCGGTGGTTCCCGATTTGCCGTTTGCCAAGCCTCCCACCGCGCCCCACGTTCCGCCCTTCATGTTCTCGTTTCTGCTTAAGCGGTTCTCCGGCCGGCACTACAGGAAGTTCCTCGAGAAGGCGCGTCCGGTGGTGGCGCGCGTCAATGAGCTCGAAGTTTCCTACCAGGCGCTGACGGACGAGCAGTTGCGGGCCAAGACGGACGAGTTCCGGGCGCGGATCGCGGCCGCCCCCGACAAGCGGGTGGCGCTCGACGCGGTGCTGCCGGAGGCCTTCGCGGCGGTGAAGAACGCCGCCCGCCGCCTCGTCGGCCGCACCGTCGTGGTCTGCGATCATGAGCTCCGGTGGGACATGGTGCATTTCGACACCCAGCTGATCGGCGGCCTCGCCCTCCACCAAGGGCGCATCTCCGAGATGGCCACCGGCGAGGGCAAGACCCTCGTAGCCACGCTGCCCCTCTACCTCAACTCCCTCACTGGGCAGAACACCCAGCTGGTCACGGTCAACGACTACCTTGCCCGCCGCGATTCCGAGTGGATGGGTTACCTGTATAACTTCCTTGGAGTCAGCGTCGGCTGCATCCAGCAGCAGATGCCGCCGGACGTCCGCCGCGAGATGTACGGGCGAGACATCACCTACGGGACCGCGAGCGAATTCGGCTTCGACTACCTGCGCGACAACGGGATGGCCACGCGTCGTGAGGACCAGGTGCAGCGCGACCACTGGTACTGCATCGTCGACGAGGTCGACTCCATCCTTGTGGACGAGGCGCGCACGCCCCTCATCATCTCGGGTCCGGCCCCGATCGAGCGCGAGCAGCCCTTCACGCGCCTGAAGCCCGGCGTCGACCGCCTCGTCAACGAGCAGGTGCGCCTGTGCAACCGCATCGTCACCGAGGCGAAGGACCTCCTCGAAAAGGCGGGCGCCACTGACGAGGATCGCGAGGCCGCCGCCCGCAAGATGCTCCAAGTCAAGATGGGGCATCCCAAGAACAAGCAGCTCCTGCGGCTCATGGAGAACGGCGCGTGGCGCAAGCTCCTCGACCGCATGGAGACCGAGCTCAACTCCGACCTGAACAAGGACGAGCTCTATAAGCTCAAGGAGGACCTCCTCTACGTCATCGACGAGCGCCAGCACCAGGCCGACCTCACCGAGATTGGCCGCAACCGCCTGCGGCCCGACCGGCCCGACGCCTTCGTTCTGCCCGACCTCGCGACGGAATTCTCGGATCTGGAGAAGGAGACCGGAGTCACCCCCGAGCAGAAGGAGGAGCGGAAGCTCGTTTCTCAGCAGCGCTACGCCGAGATTTCAGAGGAGATCCACGCCATCTCCCAGCTCCTCCGCGCCTATTCGCTCTACGAACGGGACGTCGAGTACGTCGTCACGCCCGACGGCAAGGTGATGATCGTGGACGAGAACACCGGCCGCGTCATGCCCGGTCGCCGCTGGTCCGACGGCCTGCACCAGGCGGTCGAGGCCAAGGAGGGCGTTGCGATCGAGCGCGAGACGCGCACCTACGCCACGATCACGATCCAGAATTACTTCCGCATGTACGAGAAGCTCGCCGGCATGACGGGCACCGCGGAGACCGAGGCGACCGAGTTCAACGACATCTACCGGCTCGCGGTGCAGGTCATCCCGACGAACAAGCCCTGCATCCGCGTCGACCGCAATGACTCCATCTTCAAGACCCGCCGCGACAAGTACGCCGCCGTCGTGAAGGAGATCGAGGAGGCCCACAAGCGCGGCCAACCCGTGCTCGTCGGCACCGTGAGCGTCGAGTCTTCCGAGGTGCTGTCGCGCATGCTCAAGCGCACCGGCATCATCCACACGGTCCTCAACGCCAAGTTCCACCAGCAGGAGGCCGACATCGTCGCCCGCGCGGGCCAGCGCGGCGCGGTCACGATCGCCACCAACATGGCCGGCCGCGGCACCGACATCAAGTTGGGCGAGGGCGTGCGCGACCTTGGTGGCCTCTACGTCATCGGCACCGAGCGTCATGAGTCGCGGCGCATCGATCGCCAGTTGCGCGGTCGCTGCTCGCGCCAGGGTGATCCGGGCCTCACGAAGTTTTACCTGTCGCTTGAGGACGACCTCATGCGGCTGTTCCTGCAGGGCAACCTCGCCTCGAAGCTCATGGAGGGCTCCATGCAGGAGGGGGAGGAGCTGGAGCACCCGTGGCTCAACCGCTCCATCGAGAGCGCCCAGAAGAAGGTCGAGCAGCAGAACTACTCGATCCGCAAGCGGCTGCTCCAGTACGACGACGTGCTTAACCAGCAGCGCGAGGTAGTCTACGGCATCCGCAACGCCGCCATCCACGCCGAGCGGCCGAAGGACATCATCTTCGAGCAGATCGGGGAGGAACTCCACCAGCGCCTCGCGGTCGCGGGCTTCGGCGAGAAGGCCGGTCCGACGCAGACCGCCCTCGAGGGCGTCGTCGGCTGGGTGAATTCCCACTTCCCGATCAGCTGCCGCGTCGAGGACCTCGCCGGGACCAACGCCGATCCGGTCGTCGACCGCCTGCTCACCCGCATCCGCGAGTCGTACGCCGTCAAGGAGTCCGTCGAGGCGCCCGAGGCGCTCGGCGCCCTCGAGCGCTACGTCGTCATCAACGCCATCGACCACCACTGGCAGGAGCATCTCACCGAGATGGAGGAGCTTCGCCGCTCCATCGGCCTGCGCAGCTACGGTCAGAAGGACCCGCTCGTCGAGTACAAGGGTGAGGCGTTCAAGTATTTCGAGGAACTGATGAACAACGTGCGGCTGCAGATGTGCACCGGCTTGTTCCGCAGCGCCTCCAACCTCGAGTCTTTTGAGAACATGCTCGCGTTGCTCAGCCGCACCGCGCGAGCGGTGGGCCCGACCGACGCGCCGGCCGCCTCACCAGCCGCGACGGCGCCGCAGCCCGCCGCGCCGGCCGAGGCCGCACCCGCTGAGCAGGAGATCGTCCTTCCTTCCATCACCATCCGCCGCGAGACCCCCAAGGTCGGCCGCAACGAGCCGTGCCCCTGCGGCAGCGGCAAGAAGTTCAAGGCCTGCCACGGCGCCTGACCCGGCGCGCGGGGGGCCGCTATCGGGTGGCTCAGGATAACAGCCGCGTCACCACCTGGTAGCCGCCGGCCACCGCCATGCAGGCGGCCGAGAGCCAGAGGCCCGAACGCCACAAGCTGCCCGGCCGTAGTTCGGGTGTCGTGTGGCGGTGATGGAGATAAAGGGCGAGTACGCCGAGGAACGGCAGCATGAGGCCCTGCGCCACGGCGCCGACGAAGACCAGCGTGACGGGCTCCCCCCAAAGGAGGAAAATGAGCGTCCAGAGGACGGGGAAACCGACCGAAAGCCGGCGCAGGGTGAGCTGACGGTCGGCCTCGTCGCGATGGGTCTTCAGGCCGAAGACCTCAAGTGCGTCGGCGACGAGGCGTACGTTCGCGGCGGTGGCCCCGAAGACCGTGGAGTAAAGCACCGCGGCGGCGCCGACCAGGAAGAGCCAGAAGCTCCAGGGGCCGAAGGTCTCCACGTACATCTGCGACAGCACGGGGATCATGTCGGCGTTGGTGACGTCGAGGCCCTTCCGCTTCAGGATGGCCGCTCCGAGCAGGTAGAAGGCAAGGGTGGCGCCGGTATAGATGAGGCAGGACGTCCAGGCGTCGGCCTGCAGCACCCGGATCCAGCCGCGCGCCCTTTCGCGCCAGCCGTCTGATCCGTCGTTCGTCCCGATGCGACGTGCGTAGCCCTTCTCCAGCAGCCAGTACGGGTAATAGATCAGCTCCGAAGCGCCGACTCCGATCACGCCGAAGGCCGCAAAGGCGATCGTGAACGAAGGTGGCAGGGAAAAGCTGAATCCCTCGGCGAGGTTCGCCGGGGTGACGGCGTACGGCGTGAATTGAAGCGCCCCGACCGCGATCACCGTACAGGCGGTGAAGGCCACCACCATCCACGTCGAGGCCGCCTCGATCACCTTGTAGCGTCCGAGCACGAGCAGCGCAGCGGTCAGCGCGCCGACTCCGAGCGCGATCGCCGGCTTCGGCAGCGCCAGCCCAGCGAGCGACAGGATGCTGGCGACGCCGCCGAGCATGCCCGCGATCTGGAACACCGTCGCCGCAAACATCGGCACCCAGAGCCAAAGGAGCCAGGATACCCGCAGGCGCGGTCCGGGCATGAGGTCCATCGTGCGCAGCGAGCTCCGGCCCGTCGTGACCGTGTGCCGCCCGATCTCCACTTGGATGAAGACCTTCAGCACGCAGGCTGCGATCATGAACCAAAGGAGGGTGAATCCCGCCCCCGCCCCAAGCTTCGGGGTCACGACGAGTTCACCGGAGCCGACGATCGTCGCGGTGATGATCAAGCCGGGGCCCAGCTGGCGCAGGATTTCTCGCGGCCGGGTCGGCGCGGGGGCGTGGTGGGATTCCGGGTGCATCGGGGTGGGGCGTCGGACGTTGGAGGAGCATCTGTCCGCGGCTCAATCCCGTTTATCGACCAGTCGGACGGCCGCACGTTGGCCACGGCTACGGGTCCTGCATGGTACCGTTCGCAGGCGGCGGCTACGGAGCCGCGGCTGCAGCCGAAAGGAGTTCATGAACCACCGTGGTTCGGGGCGGACCGTCGGTGTGCCCGGGCACCGTGGCGAGGCGGAGCGGAGTCTCCGTCGTGAGCCGGGGAACTCGGGGCGTTTCCGTGGGACTTTGCGGTTGGCAGGGCGGGGCTGGCTCCGGAATGATGATCGTCTTTTCCCATGAAAAGCATCGCCATCATGCGTCACACCAAGTTCGCCGGCGCGACCTTCACCGCGCTGGCCCTCACGGGCGCCGCCCAGGCCGCCCAGTCCGCCGCGCCCGCCGCCTCTTCCGGCGGCTGGGCCGCCGTCGGAGGTTCCGTCGGCGGACTTCTCCTCGGAGTCATCCAGCTGATCGTCGGCCTGAGCCTGGCCGCGTTCTCGATCACGAAGGGCCTCCAGTTGCTCTCGAAGTTGCTCGGCGGGATCGACATCTGGGCGGAGATCAAGGCCCGCAACATCTCCGTCGCCCTGCTCGCCGGCGGAGTCGTGATTTCCTACACCCGCGTCATCTCCGGGGGCATCGACGCCATGACCCGCTCCCTGCTCACCCTCGGCACGGGCGGCGTGCTCAACGGCGTGATCGGCCTCGTCGCCGGCGTCATCAACCTCGTCGTCGCGATCGCCGTGGCCAGCTTCGCGATCACCGTGGTGTTCCGCGTGATGGACAAGCTCACGGAGGGCATCGATGAGAAGGCCGAGTTCAAGGCGGGTAATCCCGCGATCGGCGTCGTGTACTGCGGCATTCTCATCGGCGTCTCCAGCCTCGTCGCCGCCGGCGTCACCGGCATCGGCTCAGGAGTCTCACTGTTCCTCGGCGCCCTCGTTGACGCCCTGCGCGGCTGATCGGCACGTCCTCCTCTGCTTCGATCCGCGGATCCGGCGGCGCCGGGTCTGCGGATTTTTTTCATCCGCGGCCCTGCGCCGGGTGGCAGAGGCGACGCCCGCGGTTTCAGTCTCCTGCGGTGAAGAGCGTCAGGGTGTCGAAATCCTTCACGAGGATTCGGTTGCCTGTGACCGCCGGGCTCGCCCAGACGGGTTTGTCCGAAACTTTGTAGCGAGCCAATTCCCGCAGGGCGTCGCCTTCGGTTGTCTGAACGGTCAGGTCGCCCGAGGTGCTGAGGACGAGCAGCGCGCCGCCGAGGTCGGTGAGCGAGGCATTTTCGCCGAGGCGCCCCTCGCTCTTCCAGAGGACCCGGCCGCTGCCGGCGTCGAGGGTGAAGAGCGAACCACGGGACTTGTCCGACATTCCGAGCAGCCGCGTGCCTGCGAGCACGGGAGAACTCATGTACATCGTGATCTCCCGCGTCTCCCAAACCTGTTGCGCCGAGTTCGCCCCTGGCTTCACGGCGAAGGTCGGCTTTCCGACCCCGCCGAAGATCACGAGCCCCCCGCTCACCAGCGGTGTGACGCTGTTCTGTTCGTACGGCGTGGTGAACGGCAGCTCCCAGAGGAGCTTCCCGCCGGCCGGATCGAGTGCCACGCAGCGCTTCTGGGTCTGCGTGAGAAGCTGGCGAACTCCGCCGAAGGTGCCGATCACGGGCGATGAGTAGCCCGGGCCGTCGCCGGTCCATTTCCAGCGGATCGCGCCGGTCCCGACATCGAAGGCGGCCAGCGCGCCACCCTCCTTGCCGCCGACGTGCATGATCACGAGGTCGCCGTCCACGAGAGGGGAGGCGGCGGCGCCGAACTCGGGCGAGGTGAGCTTGAACTCCCCGGTGAAGTCCTTCCGCCACAGCACGCGACCGCTGGCGGCGTCCCAAGCCGAGAAGTGCCCTGCGATGCCGAGGGCGAAGATCCGGCCGTTCGCGAGGGTGGGGGTGGATTTCGGCCCCTTCCCGTGTTTTCGTGCGGCGAAGCTCATCTCGTAGGGAACGGCCTGCGACTCGCGCCAGATCTCCTTGCCGTCCGCGAGGGCCACGCAGCGGAGGATCTCCTGCTCGCCCTCGCGGGCAAACACGTACGCCCTTTCGCCGACGACGATGGGCGAAGCGTGTCCCTCGCCGACCGCTATCGACCACTTTTTCGCGAGCGCGTCAGGACCCCAGGTCGCGGGCGCCCGGAAGCCCGTGGCGATGCCGTCCCGGCCGGGACCGCGCCACTGCGGCCAGTCGGCGGCGGGCGCGGCGTCGAGGGTGATCAGGAAGAGGAGGGAGGCGGCGGCCCGAGGTGATTTCATCCCCGCGAACGTGCCCCGGGAACCGTCGCGCGCAAGCGGGGCGGCGTCTCGACCCTATCACCTCAAAGCGCGGCGATGACGGCGTCCGCCATCGCCTTGGTGCCGACGGAGGGCCGGCCGAAGGCGATGTCGCCGGTGCGCGTGCCGCCGGTGACGGCCTTCTTCACTGCGGCCTCGATGCGCTTCGCGACGGCGTCGAGTCCGAAGCTGAAGCGCAGCATGAGCGCGGCAGAAAGGATCTGGGCGCAGGGATTGGCGATGCCCTTGCCGGCGATGTCGGGCGCGGTGCCGCCGGCGGGCTCGTAGAGGCCGAACGGCAGGCCGAGGGAGTTCTTGCCGGCGCCGAGCGATGCGGACGACAGCATGCCGAGCGAGCCGCAGATCACGGCCATCTCGTCGGAGAGGATGTCGCCGAACATGTTCTCGGTGACGAACACGTCGAACTGGTTCGGGTCGCGCGCCAGTTGCATCGCGGCGTTGTCGACGTACATGTGCGACAGGGCGAGGTCGGGCGCGTGCTGCGCGACGTATTCCGTCACGGTCTTGCGCCAGAGCACCGAGGTCTCGAGCACGTTGGCCTTGTCCACCGAGCACAGTTTGCGGCGGCGGCCGCGCGCGGTCTCGATGGCCACCTTCAGGATGCGTTCGATCTCGGAGCGGCGGTAGACCATCGTGTCCACGGCCTGCACGTCTCCGTCGGGCAGCGTCGTCGTGGTCTTCGGCTGGCCGAAGTATACCCCGCCGGTGAGTTCACGGATGCACACGATGTCGATGCCGTCGGGGATGCGCTCGGTCTTGAGCGGGGACGCGTCGGTGAGCTCGCGGTAGAGGAGGCCGGGGCGGATGTTGGCGAACAGCGTGAAGTGCTTGCGCAGCGGCAGCAGCGCGGCGCGTTCCGGCTGCTCCTTCGGCGGCAGTTTCTCCCACTTGGGGCCGCCCACCGAGCCGAATAGGATCGCGTCCGCCTGCTCGCAGGTGCGCAGCGTGGAGTCCGGCAGCGCCTTACCGTGGTTGTCGATGCCCGCGCCGCCGACGTCGGCCGACGTGTGCTCGAGCGTGAGGTTCTCCTGGCGAGCCACATGGGAGAGCACGCGCAGCGCCTCCTGCATCACTTCGGGCCCGATGTAATCCCCGGCGAGGACGGCGAACTTGATTTTCGTCATGGGAAAAGGCGCGAAAATGGCGACCGCGCGCGGTCGGACGCAAGTGCGCGTTTGGCCGCGGTCGGCGGAAGGAAATGGTCCTCCCTGGACGTGAAGCGGCGTGATGGTTCGCCTGCCATCGCGCCGCCCTGACGCCGTCGTTCGACGGACCCTGTCACAAGTCCGTGTTGCGCATCGACTCACCGCCGGCACGCGCCATCTTCCACCGCTTCCCCGTCTCGCTGATGCGACTCCGCACCGCCGTCCTATCGCTACTTGTCCTGCCCGCCACGATATCGGCCACCTCTGTGCCCGTGGGCGCGGCGCGGGTCGACATCACGCCTGAGCTGCCGATCCGCCTCACGGGTTACACGAATCGCGTCGACGAGGCGCGCCGCGTCGAGGCGCCGATCTCCGCACGGGCGCTCGCGATCGGCAGCGACGCCGACGGTCCGGTGGTCCTTGTGGTCGCGGAGGTGCTGGCGGTCTCGGAACGGATGACGGAGGCGGTCGTCGCCGGAATCCGGGCGCGTCATCCCATTCCGCGGGAGCGGATCGCGGTCTGCGTGACGCATCAGCACACGGGACCGGCGATCGCCGGCACGGCGCCGTTCATGTTCTCGCGGGACCTGCCGGCCGATGAGCTCGCAAGGATCGACGCCTACGCATCGACCCTGGAGCGGAAGTTGGTTGAGGTTGCGCTCGCCGCGTTGGCGGACCGGCGGCCCGCGGACCTCGCTTGGGCGCAGGGGAAGGCAGGCTTCGCGGTGAATCGGCGGCGCATCGTCGACGGCAAGGCGGTCGGCTACACCGACCGGCCCGGCGGCCCGGTCGACCACACGCTGCCGGTGCTGCGGGCCGCGCAGGCCGGTGGTGGCGTGCGCGCGGTGTTACTCAACTACGCGTGCCACTGCACGACGCTCAAGGGCGGTGACAACGTCATCCATCCCGATTGGGCCGGGGACGCCGCCGGCCGTATCGAGGCCGCCCACCCGGGGGCGGTCGCCCTCGTGGCGATCGGTTGCGGAGCGGATGCCGATCCCCAGCCGCGCGGTTTGCCGGAGGTGGCGCGTCACGGGCGGACCATCGCGGACGAGGTCGCGCGGTTGCTCGCCGGTGAGATGCGCCCGCTCGGGCCCGTCGGCGCGGCACGGTTTCGCCGCCTCGAGATCCCTTTCGACCATGAGGTGACGCGGGCCGAGCTTGAGGCGCGGCTCACCGCCCCGCCGATGACGTCCTATCCGGCTCGGAAATTCATCGCCGAGCTCGATGCCGGGCGCGCGTTGCCGCGGGTGGTGCCGTACCCGGTGCAGACCTGGCGCTTCGGCGGCGGCCTCGCGATGGTCTTCCTCGGTGGCGAGGTGGTCGCCGACTATTCATTGCGCCTGCGCCGCGAACTCGGCGCGGATAGCGTGTGGATCAACGCCTACGCCAACAGCGTGCCCTGCTACATTCCCTCGGGTCGCGTGCTGGCCGAGGGTGGTTACGAGGCGGAGCGGGCGATGGACTTCTACGGCCTGCCAACGCGCCTCGCGGGCGACGTGGAGGAGCGGGTGATCGCCGCCGTGCACGCCCTGTTGCGGTGAAGGCGTGGGGTTCCGTTTGAACCCCGTACCCCGCGTCCGACGCTATCGCATCCTGCATCCGCGAGTGGCACCTGGCTGATGTCTCACTTTTCCGAGGTCCAGGCATGACGCGGGCTGAAGTTCGGCCGTGCCCCTGCCGAAGCTTCTCAAGCTCAAACCTGAGGGATGTCAGTCGCGGCTGAAGCCCTGGGTGCGATGCCGGCGCAAGGTGTCGGCGAGGCGCCGGGCGATTTCAGGGTGTGCCTCGGCGACGTCCTGCGTCTCGCCGGGATCGTCATTGAGGTTCACGAGGCGCGGACGGAACTGGTCCGCTTTCGGACCAGTGGCGGCCGGAGCCTTCTTCCCCTTGGGTGCGAGCGGCACGCCCTCGATCCATTTCCACGGGCCGCTGCGGATCGCGTACACCCCATTCGCGCTTTGCAGGATGAGATCAGCCCGGAGCGGTTGCGTGGATGATTGGCCGAGCCAGGCGGGGAGAACGTTGACGCTGTCCGGCGCGGTGGTCGCGCGGTCGAGCTTCGTTTCGCCGACGATGGCGGCGATGGTGGCGAAAATATCCACGACGCCGATCAGCTCCCCGCTCGTGGTGCCGGCGGGGATGCGGCCCGGCCAGCGGACGATGAAGGGCACCTTGAACCCTCCCTCCCAGATGTCGTGTTTGCCGCCCCGCAACGAGCCGTTGATCTTCAGGCCGGCCTCCATCGCGACCTGGTTCGCACCCGTCTTGCTGCCGGGGTTGACGACGCCGCCGTTGTCGCTGGTGAAGACAATGAGCGTGTTGGCGAGGGCGTTTTGTTTCTCGAGGGCGGCGAGGATGCGTCCGACGCTGCGATCGAGGTCGTGGATGAAATCGCCGTAGGCGCCGGCCCGGCTGGAGCCCCGGCTTTCGGCCGAGGGTGTGATCAGCTCGTGGACGGCGATCGGCGCGTAATAAAGGAAGAAGGGCGCTGGCCCGCCGGCCTGTTTTTCCAGCCACTTCACGGCGCGGTCGGTGAGAGCGCCCATCGTTTGCGGGTCATCACGCTCCGGGGCATCGAGTCCGAGCTTGCCGGGAGCAGGGTTGAGGTTGGCTGAGCGCAGGCCGAACACGCGGTGGTTCTCGACGAAGACCCGCGTGATATCGTTGTGGTTCTGCGGAACGGCGAACTGGTAGTCGAAGCCGAGCTCGAGCGGACCGGGCCTGAGTTCCTTCGTGTAGTCGACGCGGGGCGCCGTGCCATATCCGAGGTGCCACTTGCCAACGAACCCGGTGGCGTAGCCGTGCTGTTTCAGCAGGGAAGCGATCGTCGGGCGCGAGGTCTCGATCAGGAGCGGATCGAGCGTGTTGGCGACGCCGCCGTGATTGAGCGACGTGCGCCAGCAATAACGGCCGGTGACGAGCGCGTACCGCGTCGGCGTGCAGACGGACGACGGCGTGTACGCGTGGGTGAAACGCCGGCCCTCGCGCGCGAGGCGATCGAGGTTCGGCGTGCGCACCAGCGCCGCATCCGCCCCGTAGGCCCCGAGGCTGCCGTAGCCGAAGTCATCGGCGAGGATGACGACGATGTTGGGCGGTTGCGGCGAAGTCGCGGCAGGGCTTGGGGCGGCGAACGAGACGACGAGTGACGCGGTCAGCGATTTGAAGAACCGACGCGGCGCGCGGTGGGACGGGCTCATAAGGTGGCGCAGAGGGGCGTGGTGCCAGGTGGCATGAAATCCACGGCGTGGTCCGGCGTACGAACCGAGGGCGCGAACCGACCGAAGTCGGCGCGGGCGGAGTCAGAATCTCACGCCGGCGGAAAGCTCATAGGTCCGGGGGGCCTGGTAGATCCGCTGGAGGATGTGCGCCCGGCCACTGCCGTTGTCGACCGCTCCGCTGGGAAAAGCTTCGTCATCGTTCAGGAGATTCCGCACCCGGAGGGAAGCCGTCCAATTCAGGTTCTGCTCCCGCAGTTTCTGTCGCCAGGCGTAGCTCACGAAGGCGTCCGTGACCAAGGAGGCTTTGCCGCTGAACGCGTTCGCGACGTCGAAAGTCCCGCCACGTTCCGGATAGCCGATCGCGGGCGCGTCCCGCCAGCGCGCGCTGCCGCCGACGCGCGTGCCATTCAGCGGACCCTGGTCGAACGCGTAGCTCCCCACGATGTTCACTAGCCAATTGTTGCCGCGCAGCCGGGCCCCACCGACCTGTGCCTCGTGGTAGTTCAACCGGCGTTCGATCCCCGTGATGTATTCGCCGATGGTCCGGGTGGCATTGAAGGCGGGGTTGGCGATGACCGAACGGATCGCGGCGTCGTCCCGGACGGGTTTGACGTATTGCTCGTACCACGGGCGGGTGAACTTGTAGGTCTCGTTCAGCACCGAGTCGTTGTAAGAGATGTTGAGCAGGACGCGGATCTGCTTCGTGGGATTGAGCGTCGCCTCGAGTTCATAGCCCTCCGTCAAATCCGATTCCACGTCCGTCCAAAGGCCGTTGCCCGGGTAATCGGCGAAGCGTCGCGCCCCGGCGACCTTGCCGCCAAATCCGTTTAGCACCATGCCCTCCAGGAACCTTTCGACATAGCCGTTCTGCCGGGCCATCTCGACGCCGATGGCGCCATCCCGGAGCGGGTTCGAGATCCGGTTCATCAGCTCGTTGCTGAAGTAGTTGAGCTTCAGAATCACCCGGTCGGCGAAGAAGAAGCCCCGCAATCCGAAGTCGTATCCCATGCCCTCCTGATTGGGCAGCGTCTGGTTGAAGATGTCGTAGTTGGTGCCGCCGGAGCCCACGGTGTTCGTGGCCGTGTTGGCGAAGGCATCGAGCCATTTCGTGACTTTGACGACGGCACCGTAGTTGGTGTTGGTGACCGACGACGTGGTCGCCGGGGCGAACGCCCCCTGTCCCTTGCCGAGGAAAAGCCGGGTGACGGGATCCTGCGCGAAAACGAAGTTCCGGGAGCTGAGATCGTCGCGACGGATGCCGCTGGTGAGAATCAACCGGCGGGAGAACAATTCCCACTGACCGATCGCGGCATACGACTTGGTGGTCTCGGGCGCGTAGACCGGATTCAGGCGATGCAGGAAAGCCGACCTGACGGTCGGGATGACGCTCCCCGGCACCGCCGGATTGCCCGGTTGGTTGATCGCGGCCTGGCTCGGCCCGAAGGCGGGAAACGTCACCGGCTGGCCCGGCGTGAGGTAGTAACGCCGGCGAATCTGATTCTGCGTGTCCGAGAGCAATCCCGAAGCCAGCACCGACGTCGTCGTCATTTCCTCGGGCTGCTGAAAGTAGCTGTCCACGTGCCGGTAGTAGTGAAACGCCAGGGCCGTGAACTTGCCGAAATCGAAACCCTTGAGCGGCTCAAACCGGCTGAGATCGAACTGCCGGGTCAGCGTCGCCCGGTACTGTTTCATCGTCGTGCTGCGGTTCTGCAGCGTGCTATTGGACTCGATATAAGGAGTGCCGAAATACGGATTGAGCGGCTTGGTGGGATCCGGATTGTTCGCCGCCAGTTGCGTGGGCAGATAGTAATTGTTGTCGATGAAGACCTCGTAGTCTCCGCGCGAGACCGGCTGCCAGTCCTCGTTCTTCGATTTCTCGAGGGCGCCGGCCAATTCAAAGAAGGTCTTGCTCAGGACCTGCTGCTGCCACGAGGCCGAGAATTTGTCGTACGTGGTATCGAAATAGTCCGAGGGCCCGGTGACGATGGTGTCCAACGGGAAGTTCACGCCCGGCACGCGGGTGGCGCTCGACATGCTGGTCTGGTTTTGGGTCAGGCCGTTGACGAAGGCTTCCGAGCCGCGGGATTTGAAATTCCAGTTCTGCACGCCCAGCTGCGGGGCGTTCATCACGTAAACGAGATAGTTGGTGGTCGAGAAACCTTGGGAAACCCCGGTGATCAGATTGCGGGCGGCATTGCGCGCCGCCGTGGTGCCGGACTGGACCAGGGCCAGGTCGATCGTATTCGCCTTCTGGAGGGGCGTCCGGGGATCGTTCAGCCAGGCGGACACGCTGTCGTAGGCCAGGTAGGGCCGCGGCAGCAGCTCGTCGATCCGGCCGGTCTCCGCGTTGAGGTTGATCGTCGAGCCCTTGAAGGGCTGCAGGGTCAGGTTCAGGTAGGCGGAGTTGCGCCGCATATACTGAAATTCCCGCGGGGTGCGTTGATCGGTGGCCAGGGCGGCGAAGCGCAGGGCCGCTTTTTTGGGGATGATAATCCGGTTGGTATCCAGGCTGACGCGCTGCGAGCCCTCCGAATCAAAGCGGAGCTCCAGCCCGTAGGTGTTCGCGTCGAAGCGCCCGACCTTGCTGGTGGCGTCGAGCCCTCCGCCCACCGAGCCCAGACCGAACAGCAGGGAATTGGGCCCGCGGGACTGCGTCAGCGTCTCGGTGTTGAAATTGTCCACCTTGATGCGGCTGGTGAAGAAATTGTTGGTCAACGAGGTGGAACGAAAGCCGCGCACGGTGAAGGGCGTGCCGGTGCGCGAGGTGACGGCTTCCGGATCGGAGGAGTCCCCTTTGAACTCGCGCGTACTGGGGAGGAACTCCAACGCCTCCTCATAGCTCACGGCGCCGATGTCCCGCATGAACTCCTCGGTGAGGATGGTGATCGGGTTCGCGAGGTCACGGACCTGGGACTTCAGTTGCGTCCCCGACAGGGTCTCCGAGGCATAGTAGCCCTTGTTTGCCTCGGTGCTGACGATGAAGGGATTCAGGACAACGGCTGAGTCCTCCGCCGCCGGGGCGGAGCGAGCCGCCGGAGCGACCGACTGGGCGAGCGTGGGGCCCACGAGGAGACAAAGCGTGAGGGCGAGGCGGGGTTTGGTCATGGCTTGGAGGGGTTGCGGGGGTGGTTTCCCCGGGGGCGGCGGGGGCGGCCCGAGAGGCCTTGCGGGCACGGTGGCACCTCGTGGAGTTCACGGACAGCCGCTTTTCGGGCGATGATCTTTGGGCGCGGGGCCAAGCAGTCCATCCGCGCTCGCTCGCCGCGCGTGCCGTCGGCGGGCCTGCGACGGCCTCACGGCGCCACCGGTTTGAGGCCGGGCGGCTCGTCGCCCGCGGCGAGCTCGCCGCGGAGGACCGGGCCGGCGAGCCCGGTGAGGCGGAGGTAGTGGTCGCTGGGCAGGCCTTCGTAGGTCGCAAATTGCACGCCGTCACCAGGCCCGGTGGGCGGATGATTCGTGACCTTGAAGATCGCGGTGCCTTCGTCGACTTCGTCGAACATCGCGACGTAAAGCATCTCGGCCCCGACTTTCCGCGCGGCGAGGATTTGCGACCAGAAGAAACGGCCCTGGAGCCGGGGGATCGCGTTGAGCGGGGCGCCCTTCATGTTGTGCCAACTGAAGCCGGGGAAGGCGACGGGCAGGAAATCGATGCCGCGCGCGCGGCACCAGGCGAGGTCCGGTTGCCAGACGGCGGCCGCGTGCGCCGTGGCGGCTTCGGGCGTGCGGTAGCGGCCGGGAGTCCACGGAGAGATCACGTCGGCGAGCTGTAGGATCTCGAGGAGCGCGGGGTCGGCGACGGAGTCGCGGTTTTGCGTGCGCCAGAAGCTCGGCACGCCGACCATCAGGGCGAGTCCCCCGCTCTCGCGGTCCTCCTTGAGGAAGGTGAGAATCTTCCGCCAGTCTCCGAGCGAGGGGCGGGGCTTGTCGTCGTCCTTGAAGCCGCAGCCCCAGAGGGCCAGCAGCGGCTTGCCGCGGTGGCGGAGGTAGGTGGGATCGCTCGTGAGGCGCGTCTCACGCTGGAGCCTTTTCCAGTCGGCGATCAGCACGTCGGCCTGGCCGGGCGCGAGGCTGCTGAGATCATACATCAGTGCATAGACGCGGCCGTGCTCGCGCGCACCGGCGCGGACGTTCTCGAGCACGGCGTTGTTGGCCGCGAGCGAATTGCCGCGTGACAGCGAATTGATGAAACGCTGGAGAAACACGCCGTCGATCCCGTACGCCTGCATCCAGGCGAAGTGGCGCACGACCGTCGGGCGAAGATACGAGCTGAAGACCTCCGCGCGCGAGCCGTCGGCGTGCACGAGTTCCGTCGGGAAACGTTCGGCGGCAGGGAACTCGGAGAGGTCGGGCCACATGTCCACGCGGACGTTTCCCGGCGCCGGTTTGGCGCCGCCGCGGGTCCAGTGGTTGTAGCCGCGTCTCGCTCCGTCGCCCTCGGCGTTGAACCAACCCTGGTAGCCGACCATGACCTTGCCGGTGAGGGTGGAAGGATCGATGCGCGAGGGCTCGGCCCCGCGGGCCGCCGGGAGAAAGAGGGCGAGGAGCAGGACCGAGAAAAAATGGGGCAAGCGGGTGAGCATGCGGGGATGGGTCACGGTCGGGGATTTGGATGCTTGGCCTTGATCGGCGCGCCAGACGGCGCCGGTCGATTGAATCGGGTGGGGCGGGTTTGCTCGGCCGGAGCGAGGCATTGGTCCAAGGGGAGGAGAATCAACGTTGCCGGGAGGACAAGACCGCGACCGTGAGTCTTCGATCCAGCTCCGCTGCCACCGAGGCGTGGAGGGAGGCGACGTTGCGCGTTTCCTCGGGGTCTGCCGCATGATCGTAGAGCTCCGTGGCGCCGTCGCTCCAGCGGGTGTAGCGCCAGCGTTCCGTGCGGATGGAGTCGCCGCGCTGATTCGAACCGCGGACCACGACGGTGAACGCGGCGGGTTTGCCGGGCGCCGCGGGGTCGCGCAGCAGCGGGACCAGGCTTTGCCCGGCGAGCTGCGGCGGCGGCGCCAGGCCGCACAGCTCGGCGATGGTCGGATAAAGGTCGACGAACTCGACGAGCCCGCGCGCGACGCCCGGCCGGATGCCGGGCGCGGCGATCATCAGCGGGGCTCGGCAGCTGCGCTCGAAAAGGGTGTTCTTGTTCCACCACTCGCGCTCCCCGAGATGATACCCGTGGTCGCCGAGGAAAATCACGATGGTGCGATCCCAGAGCCGGAGCCGGTCGAGGGTGGCGAGCACCCGGCCGACCTGCGCGTCCAGGTAGGAGGTGCAGGCGTAGTAGGCGCGGAGGAATTCGTGGCGTTCGCGGTCGGTGAACCCGGCGAACGCGGCGCCGAGCTCGCCGAAACCGACGGCGAGCGGCGGGGCCGGCGTCTGGCCGGCCGGCGGACGATGCAGGGTGAGCGAGCCTTCCGGATACAGGTCGAAGTAGGCCTTCGGCGCCACGAAGGGGTCGTGCGGCTTCATGAATCCGGCCCCGATCACCCAAGGCTTTGCCCCCAAGGTCTCGATCTGGGCGATCACGGCGCGGGCGATCTGGCCATCAGGTTGGTCATCGTCGCCGCCGTCCATCGCGCCCCAGTGGCACCAGGCCAACTTCCCTCGCGAGAGATCCCGGCCGTCGAGTCTCTGGCGGCCGAGTGCGGTCGCCTCGAACGTCTGCGCGGTGTGCCACGAATACGGGAGGTCCATCCATCGCGCCCGCAACGCGGCGTCGCGGCCGCCGCCGAGATGGAAGATCTTGCCGAAGGCGGCGGCTTGGCGCCCGTCGTCCTTGAGCAGCTGTGGCAGGGTGATGACGTCGGGGAGCCGATCCCGCAGCAGGGTGCGGTTATCGGTGACGCCGGTCTGGTCGGGGCGCAAGCCGGTGAGAAACGACGAGCGACTCGGATTGCAGACGGTGTATTGCACGTAGGCGCGGTCGAAGCGGACGGCGCGAGCGGCGAGGCGGTCGAGGTGCGGCGTCCGGACGGCGGAATTACCGTAGCAACCGAGCGAGTCGCGCAGATCGTCGACGGCGATGAGGAGGACATTGAGCTTCTGCGGCACCGACCCGGCTGCGGCGAGCGGGCCGCCGCCGAAAACGCACATCAGGGCGAGGAGAAGGCGGCGGAGGGCACGTTTCATGCGGGCAGTGACTTGGGCAGCGGGGGCTCGGAGTCCATACCGCGGCGACCAGGACTCCGCCCGCCTGATCTCCTGGTTTGCGGTCGCGGCCGGATGGGTCGGCCTGGGGTTCACGGTTGCCGCGCGGAGAAAGTCGGAGGCGATTTAGGCACTGAACGCGGCAGGGAGGCGGGTGCGCCAAAAAGGGGCGCGGGGGAAAGCGGTGGGAGGGGGCTCCATCCGTAACGGAGGAGGATCGCCGGGCCGGCGGTATTCAGAATGTCGCCTTGGCGCCGAGCGTGAGGTTGGCGCCGAAGGCGGAGGCCTGCTGCAGGCGGGCCCAGTCGGGCAGGTGCGCGGATTCGCGGGCGGTGATGCGACCGGCGTTGAGGAGGTTGGTGCCCGAGGCGAAGAGGGACACGCGCCGCGTGAGGCGGTATTCGGCGGAGGCGTCGAAAAGGTGACGCTCCTCGACGTAGCTCTGTCCCGGCTCGCCCCCGAGCGTGACCAGCGCGCCGTCGATCCGCCCCTCGAAGTTCCAGCCCAGGCCGAGGCGCACCTTGGCGTTTTGGTAATTCAGCATCGCGGACGCCTTCTGGCGGCTCATCTGGCCCCAGCCGCCGCGCTGGCCGTCGGCGTCGGAGAGGTTGAGCGAACCGCGGAGGCTGAGACCGCGCGCCCACCGGGGCAGCAGCGGATCCAGGGAGTGGCGCATTTCAAACTCCCAGCCGGAGATGATGGCCTTGCCGGAGTTGAAGCTCGTGCTGGCGGTCCAGCCCACGTACTCCGGCTCGAGGCCGACGACGGCAGCCTCCTCGGGGCTTTCGAGCAATTCCTGCCGCGAAACGACGAAGTCGCGGATGAATTTCCGGTAGTAGCCGACGGCTACGTATCCACTTTTCAGATAATACTCGATGCGGCCGTCGTAGTTGTCGGCGCTCCACGGCTTGAGCAGCGGGTTGCGGATGGTGACGGTGCCGAGGGAACCCAGGGCGGGATCGGTGTTGTTGCTGGGGCTGACGGTGGTGGAGGGCAGCAGGCTGGTGGCAAAGTCCGGCCGGGCCTGCGTGCTGGCGAACGCCGCCTTGAAGGCGAGGTTATCGGCGATGGTCCACGTGGCGTGCAGGCTGGGGAAATAGCCGTCCTTGAGCCCCTGGCCGCGCGCGCCGTTGCGGTGGTAGATGAGCTTCGCCTCGGCCAGGCTGCCGGCGGCGCCGGCCTCGGGCTTGCGCACCCGCTGGCCGTTGACGAGGAGGAACGACCCGTCGGGCCGGCGCTGGAACACCTCGGTGGGCGTCTGCAGGAAGCCGAAACCTTGCCCGCGGGACCGCTCGTAGCGCACGCCGCCGACCAGCCCGAGGCGGTTGGCGAACAGCTGCGTCTCGCCCATGGCGTAGAACGCGGTGACGGTCTCGGTCAGCTTGTTCACGCTCTCGGCGCTGCGGCGGTAGGAGATCGCCTCCTCGTACCGGAAGTACTCGGGGTGGGCTTTGAAGAGCTGGTAGTACTTCGCCATGTTGAGGTGCTCGACCGGCGGGTAACCGTATTCGGCATCCGGTGCCTTCCGGTAGACATCGGCGGCGATGACCCCGGCGCGGTCGTCCGCCGAGTCGGGCACGCCGTCGGGGCCGAGGTAGGTCCAGGTGTTGAGGTCCATCCGCTTCCGGTCGCGCTTCTCGCGTTTGTAGTTCGACCCCAACTCCAGGCTCACCGGGATGCGGGTGGCGAAGTCGCGCTTGAGCTTGAGGTAGGCGGTCTCGACATCGCCCTGGATCAACCGCGGCCGGGAGGTGGCCGCCCGGAGGGAATAGTTGGCCGCGCGGCTCCAGTCGACGGGGGCATTGCTGGCGTCGAGGACCTCGAAGCGGCCGGGCAGCCGCCAATTCAGGTCGAGGAAATTGACGGTGACGTTGTTGATGCGGGGATTACGGCCCTCCTGGTCCGACGGGGAGGAAAAGAAACCGTTCTCGGTATCCTTGAACTCGGAGATGGAGCGCGAGGCATTGGCGGCGCCTTCGGCGTGCCACGGGCCGTGGCGCCACTTGGCGATCAGGCCGACGTTGGAATTGGTGGCGTATTCGTCGCGCCAGGCCTCGAGCTGGTTGACATACGTCAGGGCGCCGGCGCCGCGGGCGCCCATGACGCGGGTGCTGTCGTTGTAGACCGTGGCGCCGGTGTTGACCTGGAAGCGGACGTCGGCGCGGTGCAGGGAATCCAGCCGCGTGTACGAGGCGAACGGCGTCAGCGTGAGGGTGGGAACCGGCCGCCAGTCGACCCGCAGACTGACCGGGATGCGGACGCGGCGGGAGTACGACTGGTGCAGCAGCGAATTGGTCATCGCGGGATTGTAGATGCTGGGCGCGCCCGGCTGGGGATTCGCCAGGCTGGCGGCGTTGCCGTAATTGTAGGTCGGCACCGCGTAGTGCCAGGGCATCATCACGTCGCTGTAGCCGAGGCCGAGGGTGTAGCCGAGGTCCTTGGTCAGGGGATCGATGAGGCTGAAGTCGAAACTGGGGCGGACCTTGCGGGTCATCTCGTCGCCGGGGCCACCGGTGCGGCGCAACGTCAGGTCGTAGCTGTTGGTGTTGAAGGACGCCTTCAGGTTCGTTTCTCGCCGGGCGTATTCGAAGGAGGTCCGCCGGACCATGTTCACCGAGCCGCCGATGGCGTTGGCGCTGTCGGACGGGAGCGGCACCTTGCGCACTTCGATCCGGGCGATGCCGACGGTGCTGGACTGGGTGAGGCGCGGGGCGCGGGTGTTCTCGCGTTCGTCGGCGAAGACGGATGCCTCGCCCAGCCCGTCGGAGGTGACCTCGGTCTTGTCGGAACTGAGGCCGCGCACATTGATGCGGATGATGTCGGAGCCCTGGTATTCGACGCCGACACCGGGGAGATATTTCACGAATTCTCCAATGTTGTTCTGGGTGATCTCCCCCATGGCGTCGGTGGAGGTGACGTTCTTGAGGTTGCGCGAGTACCGCTGCTCGTTGGCCGAGATGGACTCGGCGTCGACCTCCCGGGCGGCCTGCACGCGAAACTGGTCGAGACGGACGACTTCGCCGCCGGTGCCGGCGAGGGTGAAGTCGAGTTCGGCGCGCTGGCCGGCGACGAGGGTGAGCGTCTTCGCAGCGGGCGCCGTGTTGGTGAACGACACGACGACGGTGACCGTGCCGGGCGCGAGGCCTTCAAGTGCATACGCTCCGGATTCGTCGGTGAAGGTCTGCACCGCGGTTCCCTTGACCGCGACCCGCGCCTGGTTGACGTACCGTGCGGTGGCCTCGTTGAGCACGCGGCCGGAGAGACTGGCGGTGGCTTGCGCCGACGCCGGGGCGGCGGTGGCGATGAGGAAAGCCATCGCGAGGATGGCGCAGGAAGGAGTGGGGCGGTTCGAGAACATGGGGTGGAGCGAGGCGGGGTAGGGTAGAAAATTGGACGTCAGGCGCTGCGAGGCAGTGGCACCGTCAGCCGGGCCGATGCGGCTGCGACTGATTCCAACGGAGTCGACTCCAAGGGTTCAGGCTGAAACGTGCAAGGGCGGCGGCCGGTTCGTTCTTCGAACTTCCGCCGGACCGGATGGCCGAAAATAGGCTCAGGAGGCGCGAGGGGAAGAAGTTGTAAGTAAGAAGTTGGGAGTCAGGAGGAGCGACGTATCGGCCGATGTGGTCGCGGCCTGGGGGGGGCCGGCGGCTGCAGCCGCGGATTCAGTCGGGCGGACATTCGGCAAGCCGGTGAGTCGGTGCAACGTCTGGCTCTGCGTTCACCGCTTCGCCGTCGGATTTTCCCGGCTCCCGATCTCCCCAGCTTCCTATTCTTCCATCCGGCGGTCGTTCTTCCCGTCTCATTCTACTTACTGGCTTCGCGCCTCTTTCGGAGGCCTACCTTCGGCCGGAGGGACTTGGATCAGACAGCCTAAAATCGTCCGTTCACGCCCGCGGTCACGGTGGTGCCGCCGAAGAGCTTGAACTGCATCCGGTCAGGGACGCCGCGGTAAGCGGATTGCGGGGAGTTCGTGAGGTTGTTCACGTCGACCGAGAGGGTGAGCGAGGGGCGGAACTGGTAGCCGACGCCGGCGTTGATCACGGTGCGGGACGAGAGGTACCGGCTGCGCGCGGGCTGGCCCTCGGTGAACTCGGTGATCGATTCTCCGGTGTGGTTGACGATCACGCGCGACGAGAAGCCGTGGTGGCGCCAGAATAGGCTCACGTTGCCGATGCGGGGCACGAAGCCCTCGACGTCGCGGCCCTCGCGGCGACCGCGACCGCCGTAGTCGCCGTGGGCCTCGAGCGCGGTGAGGTTGATCGAGGCGCCGAGCCCCTTGAGCAGTCCGGGCAGGAAGGTGAACTGCTGCTGGTAGCTGATCTCCCAGCCCTGCACGTACGCCGTGCCGGCGTTGGCGCTGCTGAGCCGCGTGAAGCCGCCGTACTCGCCGTCGTAGCCGTTGTCGCGTCCCGTCCCAATGGTGCCGGAGGCGATGCCGCTCACGATGAAGTCGCGGATCTCCTTGTGGAACCAGCCGACGGTCACGTTGCCGGCCGGCTCGAAGTAGTACTCGAGTGAGGCGTCCCAGTTGCGCGCGGTCTGCGGCAGCAGCGACGGGTTGTTCACGGTGAGCGTCTGCGCGGCCTCGTTGATGTTCTCGTTGGGCAGCAGGTTGTTCAATGGCGGGCGGCCGAAACTCGTCGACCAGCTGAGGCGCGCCTTCCAGTTCGCGGCGAGATCCTGGGTGAGGTGGATGCTCGGGAAGGATTTCCGGTAGCCGCCCTGCAATTCGCGCCGGGTGCCGGCGTAATCGCGGAGCGCGGAGCCCACGGGGTCGGCGGCCTGCTGCGCGACGGTGCTCGGCACGCGGGCGCGGACCCAGCCCCAGCTGTTGGTCGCGGTGTCCTCGAAGCGCACGCCGGCGAGGATGCCGGTGTCGCGGTAGCGACCCTGGCCCATGACGTAGCCGGCGTGAACGGCCTCCGTGACGCGGCGGGTGCCGGTGAAACGCTGCATCTGGGTCCAGTAAAGGTCCTCGCGCCAGAGGGAGGCGTCGATCGGGTTGCGGTCGCGGAAGAACTGCGGTGCGTACCAGAACGGCGTGACGAGGCCGGTCTTGTGACTGTTGATGCTGCGGATGGACGCCTCGGCGGGCAGCGTCGTGCCGAGGAAGGACCAGCGGCGGTTGCGGTTGAAGTCGTGGGCGAATTGCTCGCGCCAGTGATAGCCCGCCTTGAGGAAGGTCCGCAGCTCGGGGAGCTCGTACTTGAAGTTGGCGCGCGCCTCGCGGACCTCGTGGTCGTTGTCGACGTTGTTGTTCTGGAAAAAGCCGTTGAGCCGGTAGCTGTCGGCGCGGGTGATGTCGGGCCCGGCAGTCTGGATGAGGCGCGGGTAGAGGTCGGACCGGGTGCGGTC